>Ga0209611_10001618_pt1 | contig 38883 bp, 30 predicted proteins | sample S1TSphgellanicum_3_FD_187693 | JGI IMG/M metagenome (GOLD analysis project Ga0209611, IMG submission 187693) | Host-associated microbial communities from peat moss isolated from Minnesota, USA - S1T2_Fc - Sphagnum magellanicum MG (SPAdes) (version 2) | ecosystem: Host-associated > Plants > Peat...
AACCTCATAAAACACTAATTTTTTTCCACTTTGAGGAAAAAAAATTACCAGTTGGCAAAGTTTTGCCCCCCAAAAAAACGCTGATGACTTACACCAGTTATTCTACTGGCACAAGAAGGTATATGGTTGCAAAGGAGCTTGACCAACTGAGGATTTATTTTCTATGTACTTGGAACTGGCCTAGATGGGAAGTTTTTTGGGTAATGATATATCATTACCTGAGGAACAAATATTATGGGAAACCTAAGGGTATGGAAAAAAGACATAGACTAACTCAACCTTCCCCTTGCCTTGGGTGTAGATATCGGCACCTACACAGGTACCATGGTGAGGTCTTGAAAAAAATTCTAGTCGCTTTTAGAAATAATAGTATCCTATCCTAAAACTAAATCAAGTTGTTTGAGCCTAAATGTAACATTTTCCTGGTTAAATATGGGCCACTAAAATTCAGTTCACACTTAAGGGTATCGAGATTGGTGAATCATTGGTTTGGTAACTTCGTTCAAATATGTCCACATACATCCATAAATATTTGGCACATAATGCCTATGTGGCAAGTTAACACAATGTATATGAAAAATTGATAGCCTAATGGTATGGAAAAATGTCAATGGTAAAATTTATTTCAAATCACAGATTCCCATTAACACAAGGGTGTATCACATTGGTAAACAAACAATTGAAAACTAGTATAACAAACTAATGATTAAAGAGGCACCTCTAGAGGTCCATCACCAAGAAATGTTGTTGGAGATAATGTTTACAAATCTCTATTGCAAACAACTCGAGTGTAGAAGACTATGTCCAATTATCCATCACAAAAAGGTTCTAGTGTAAAAAAATGTGTTAGTAAATTGCATTGCAAGAAGTTGCAAATTGACAATGGCATCAAATTTTTGCACAAGTTCCCTTGCAATTGCAAATTTAGCAACATGCATGCAACTAAGCATAAGTTCTTTAATAAAAAAGTTAGCAAGTGCACGTAAAAGCGTTGCAATGGTGAGAAAATAAGAAGCAAGGGAAGAGAACCTACATTTCTATGACAATGACATAACAATTGAAAGCATAACGAAGTGCTAACATTCATCAATTGTAAACATGCAAAACACATCGCTTAGAAAGAGCTTCATTAGAAGAATTTGTATTTTATGTAGTCATTTTTTAAACAACTAATGGGTAAATGGAATGGATATTTGGCATAATGTGAACATGTATCCAATTTTATATACACTCAAACTAAAGACATGATGTAACATATGACATTATAGTATGACATATAATATATAATGATTGGTGTCTTATGCAACCACATACTAAAACTTGTAATATTATTTAAGATATGACGTGGAAAAATAATTTTCATCACTTTATATTTAACATGTGTAATTTTGCCACATGATGTAAATATGTAATAAATTAACATAATTATATTCATTACTTCAATATACATTGTGAGTTATATTGAAAATGCAGAAAATAATTGGCATCATACATCATAAAATTTAATAACATACATTCATAAATTTGTTCATAGGTCATTTTGTAATGGCAACAGTCACATGTGCATTACATGAAATTCAAATGAATCTTTTTTTAGGGACTTATAAAAATGTTATATTTTAATTCATTATTTCTATTAATGGCATGCATACATATATGATGGTTTAATAAAAAATAATTTAATTTAATTTTAAAATTAAATCATGTGATATTTATATGTATGTTTATAGGTAAAAATTTTCACAATGAAAAATTTGAAATAAATATTTTTAATTGATGTAGTTCACATCTGAAAATTTGAAAATTATAATTTTCATAGAATTATGGAATTATAGTATGGATTGAATTTAATTCAGAATCTTAAATTTATTTTATGGCCCAGTTTTTAAATTTAAATTTAATTATTAAAAAATTGAATCTATGAACTAAATAACAATTTAAAATATTAAACTTGAATTTTTGAAATATATATACGAGTTTTATTCTAAATTATGAATTAAAAATTATATATAACCAAAATCAGATTTTTAGAATATTAAATTTGAATATCAAATTTAAAATAGTTATTTAAATAGATGATAAACATTTAATTAAAATGTAAAATTATTTCATTGTGAACTTATAAAATTAAATAACATATCATATGATAATGAGTAAAATTTGAAATATACATGTTTATATTTATGTGATGACATAATATATCATAGTTTGAAGTATTGGTTAGATGGTGAAGGAGTTGGTTTGTGACCATGGAGATGAAGATTCAGTTATTTTTTATGGCATTTTAAACTAATGTCCTTAAGTGATTATATCATGACTACATGTGTTCTAATTGACTATAACATGACTACATATTTTAATGATGTGGCTAATGACATGGCCAATGATGTGATTCATTTTTAAATTTCAAATAAATATATAGCATTTTAAATAAATAAATAACTTATTTCTTTTCTATTTTAAATGTAAATCCATGTGGACATTACACATAGTTGTTTTGGACATGACATGACACAACATCATGTTGAGTTGTTCAAGCAAGCCATTTGACATGACTCTAGTGACCATAGTCATGTGAAATACGACTATAGTTGTAGATGTAAACATAGTCGTTTAAAAAAAAATCCTACTAGTGTTCATTGATTCAAGACCATGCATGATCCTTGATGTGCAATGTTGGGATAGAATTGTAAAAGAACCACAAAAAAAAATGCAAAACCAATTTTCATGAAATGACATTATGTGCAAAAATAATTGGAATTTTCTAAACTTCAACTACAAAAAACTTGTAGAATATCACATAGGGATTGGTAATCATACTTATTTACAAGAATTAATAGAGAATATTATGATTTGATTAAGTGCTTTCAAGGAAAGAAGGTAGTGCATATTCTTCCACATATCAAAAATGTTGTGAATGTTGAAGAAGATGGATCCTATAAACCACCAACACAAGACATGCATGATGAGAATGAAGTCATTCAATCACAAGAGATGCCTAAAGCTCAAAATGCAAATGTAGATAGTCAAAGTAAAGTTGTAGGGTTCATGAACTTATCAAGAGATATGGAATTGCTCCTTCTTCCCCCTCCTATTATCAATATCTTTGATATTCTTACATGTACACTTGCATTAGGCAACATTAGAGTCATGCAAAAGCACAATAACATTTTTTCTCATGTCAAATTTTTAAACAAAAATGACCAAGTATTTGTGGAAGTAATGGGAAAGATGGATACTATTCAATTGGAAATTGAATAACACCATTCACAATTACACCTTCAAGGAGCATCTCTACTACCTCAAATCAAAAGATAAGAAAATGCACAAAATGAACAAAAGCATGGTGATAATGCTTTCAAACCTAAGTATTACTATGTGTCATGCATACATCAGGATTAGGGCTCTTGTATCTTTAGTAGTTGACTTAACCAATTCTTAAATGGACCAAGGAGCAACTTGCTAATTCAAATTTTTTGCATTCTTAATGATGAAGGATAATGTTCCAAAATGAAAACATGGAAATATATGACATATTACAAGATTGAAAATTAGAACACATGTTGTTGTAGAATCAATTTCAATTCACACATTTTCTTTTCAAATTTTAATTGATACAAACATTCAAGTTTCAAAATTCAACTTCTAGAATTAAAAATTCACATTTTAGCTTTTAGATTTTAGATTTTTTAATTTTAGATTTTAACCATTTAAAATTTAGATTTTGGCTTGCAATTCAATTATGATTTTAACTTGCAATTTAGTTCAAGTTTCCACTTGCAATTTAGTACAACACTATGTCATTGATACAAAATTCTAAAAATGAAGGCTTGACTTATTTAATGGCGACAATACAAAGGTCTATGATTCCTTAAATATTGTTGTATTGCAACATGTTGATTGAGCCCTAATATTACCCCACCTTGCTAGATAAAATTTGCATAAAGTTGATTTACTTGATCATGATCACCATGTCTAGCCAATGTCACCCCACCTCTAACTTCTCTTACATTCTTCAACTCCAATTGTTGCCCCTGTTCATTGATGTTAGTGTATTCTCATTGAAAATCATATTGTGCAATATACAACATCAAACAACCACATCATGAACTTGCACATCCAAGTTGGAGTTGATCATTAACTTTTGGAAATTATTTTTAATATGCCAAAGTTGTTTTCAACTAGGACTTTGGCATGATTGAATTGTTGATTGTACAAAGCCTCCAAAACGGAATGTCAAATTCTAATTGGATTATGAAACACCATTAACCATGGCAGTAATGGATACCCCTTATTTTTTATTATTTATAGTTTGATGCGTTCATGAAAATTGTGGTCACCAAACAAGTCCCCATGTAGCCTTTTGATAAATTGAAGATAACCACAAGACTTGTGCATCGCTCATAAACCTTGGTTACCCCACAAAGACATCCAAAAAAACTCCTTGTGGTCAACAATGGCTTTTAGTTGCATACTATAACCCTTGGATTTTAAGGAATAATATTATGCAACAAAAGCCATAACTTTTGGCTTCTAGGTATGGATTTGAATTATGCATCAATGGCCCCCTAGATTCCTAGTAAACTTGATAACTCCTTGAATCCTTCCATCACATTTGATACACTATCTCCTTGAGGCCACCAAATTTGGTTCTTGAAGAAATGATTCATCACATGTACAAATTCAAACAAAATTAAATGAACATTGGATTTTCTTATAGCAAAGAGTTCACTTCATTGCAAATATTTGGAGGCATGTGCCAACTTGTATAATGAGAATGCTACCCTAATGCCCATTGGCATTGTACACCTATATCTTGTATTTATTTCTTGCATTTTATGTTCAAATCATTTTGTCAACTTCCTCACAAAAGACGTGCTAACCCAAAAAAGTTTCAATCCATCATATCAAGTCATGAAGAATTGAAATGTCATGTCATTCATCTAGCCTCAACCCAATCTCCTAACTTTTGACTTGAAAGTAAACCATAAATCTAAGACAATTTGAAACCGTGGAAAATCAATGCATTTATCATTGTTTCAAATAGACATTGTAGTCTTTGTCTTCACAAAAAGAATTCTTTTGCAATTCACTTACATAAACACCATAATTGAATGAAGATCATGGATGGAAATAGCTAATGACCAACATCTCTTATGCTTGGATTAAAGGTTACAAAAAATTATGAAAGTGGGTATTTGCAAGCTAGAGTAGATCAATTTTGTCTACATTTTCAAGTCCCTAAAAGTGACTATTTATTTTAGGCTAAGTCACAATTTTTGTGAAAAAAAATATTGATTCCATAAAATATGATATGAGGGATTTTGTCTATTTCATTGATTTTTATTATCATGAAAAGTCCAAAAAATTCTCATATGGTGTTAAAATGGTTTAAAGGACCTCATGAGACACATTGTAATCCATAAGGGTACCAAAAAACAACATTGTGACATCCAAAAATGGACGCTTTAGCTTGCAAACACCCAAACAATGTGATCTTTAGTGGCTTCATGCAGTTAAACATAATGCAAGATTGTGATGACAAAGCACAAGGATGATGATGAGCTTAAATGATGAAATTGGTGCAAATGACAACATTGCTACAAAACAAAATTTGTAATAATATGTTACAACAAACCAAAAGATCACACAATTGAAAATAAACATAATGACAAAACCAAATGAAATGAAGATGGACAAAAAAGGTGAAAAAAAGAAACCATTGCAATAGAACTTTCAAAGACATTATTGCAAAGGTGTAACAATAGATCATTTATGTGTGCAAGGACATTGTTATAAAGATGAAACAATAAAACATTCATGTGCACAAGGATGTTGTTATATTGATACAACAATGAAAAAATGAACTTGAAGACACTACCCATGTTGCCACAAAAAAATAATACCACAATAAATTAATGCAATAGACATTGCATGCAATGAGCAAAAATGAAAAAATTGGTACTATTAATGTTCCACAAAAAAAGACCTTTGCTAATGTACCACTAAGATGGACTTGTCACAATGTTACAATTTTTTTGCAAGAATGGATTAAATGAGAGCTTGTATGAAAAAATGAACATGAAAAAGTGAGTGCAAAGGATCAATGAAAGGTTACATTGTGAGCATGAAGAAATGATGAGATGTTGTGGTCATGAACTTTAGCACCAAAAGAAAAAAAATGATAATTCCAAAAGCAATCATGAACATTGGTCATGATAGACTATTGTTAGCAATTAGTAAACCATGATTTAATTATATGCGTGAATACAAATAATATGTAAGTTGGGTTAATGATGATAAGTTAGCATTTTACACTCAAACAATATGAATGCGTATTATGCCAAAATGTAACATCCACGACTTGGATATTTTTGCTAAGTTTCAATCATGTAATCATGTCATGAGGCTCGTGGCTACATGATTAAGACATGTGGTTTGATTGAGTAACAAAAAATATTGGATGTGTCAAAAAATTGAAATTATATATATGAAAAGAATTTGTTGTTTAAGTGCATGGACTTAAGAGTAATGTGTTTGTAATTATCATTAAGAAAAAAATTCTTTTGTATGTAACTAAAGATCTAGAAAATAACCCCCAAAGAATAACATTTTTGGGAATAACTTATGATCATCAATCAATTGTGAATGATATTAAATATTGTGATCTTTCACATGAACCACAAAACTAAATTTAATCCAACATCATGCCATTGACCTTTTTTCCCTTGAAAACTAATATTAAAATACATTCACACCACAATGTGTAAGTAACTAACATAGGTTATAATACCTACCATAGTAGATATCTAGGCTAGGTTAATATATGTTTAGCTAAGTAGGTAGCTAAAATAATCCACCTATATCTTGGATATTTTAACCTCCTACATACCTAGGTTAGTATACCTATATACCTAGGCTAAATACCTACCTACTTAAGTAATCTAAGTATGGTATTTAGGTAGTTTAAGTAGCTTAAGCATGTAGGCTAAGTAGGCTACCTACATACTTAGGCTAATATAAATACTTACCTACATAGTTTAAATAACCTAGGTATGGTATGCAAATGGTCACTGTAGCTTAATTATGGGTAGTTTAATGAAGTATGTAATTAAGGTAGGTTACCTATATTGTTAAGTTAAATAGGTATTATTATTGTAACTAATTCCTACATTGACCTAATTAATGTGCCTATTTACTTACATAATTAATGTACCTACCTCCTTAATTACTTATTTATCTATTTATCTAATTAGTGCACCTACCTCCATACATACCTACTTATCTACCTACCTACCTAGTTAATGTACCTATTTAATTGTCCAAGGATAATGTTGTAAAAGATATAAGAATGTTTCCCCTTCCCAAAAGTTTATCCCATATTATTTGTCATCCTTTTAAACTTGTAAACAATATAATGAGTGCACTATAAACATCTAAAAAACATTAAAAATATGTAAAAGAAGTACCACTTGGGATGAATCAATAAGAAAGGTTCAACCTTAAAAGCTAAAATCAAAATGAGATATGATTTTTTTAGCTAGGTGCCAAATGGTTTAGCCTAGCCCAGGCAATTTAAGTATAGGTGCCATATGGTTTATTTCTAAGTGCCACATGGTTTATCCTAACCTAAATGGCTTATGCTTAAATGCCATGTGACCTATCCTATCCTAGGGGCTTATGTTTAGGTGCCATGTGATCTATCTTATTTTAGATAATTTATGTTTAGATGTCACACATGTATTAATTGCAATTTCATTTGTTAAGAAATAGTAAATATTTGATTTAATATTTAAAAATTTGATGACCATGATTGCATAATCTTTCAAAATCATGATCATTCGTCATGATTATAGGCATGAAAATGGTATGGAATGGCATAAATGGTTACTATCATGGCATAAACAATTATAATCGTGATCACTACAAGTAGAAGGCATAATCAATGAGTTTGAATTGATTACGTAATCATTCAATTGCTAAGGCATATATGACTAAACTTTCTAGTCATGGACGTAATCATAGATGCCACCTTTTGGCTAGTGGTTGTTGAAAAAATAGGGTTAATTTTAATGTCAAAACTATTGGTGAAGGCACTTATTGATAGGTATGAACCACCTTTAAGAGGCCTCATTCAAGAAGACAAAGGCATTAACCTAGGTGTTAATTATTAGGGCAATGGGCTCTTAGTCATGTCTAAAAGTGGATAAATGGTTTTTATCCCACTTAATAGTCAAACATTAGTGAAAAGGTTCTCAAGGATTTTCTTTTGGAAGGAATTTAGGGCAAAAGTAGTCAAATTCCTAAAGCAATTATGATGTCCCATTTTAAGTTTTAACCCATATATGTGTAGTCTATTTTTAAGAATGTTGTTTTTTCATGTGGAAGGCCAAATATGCAAGGATATCATTTTTTTAATGCTTCACTTTTAATTGATTCTCTTAAATGTATAATCCCAACAAGCCTATAATCTTTTTGAGGGAAAAAAGAGGATTTGAACTTGTGTGCCACCTTCATAGTTCCAACTTTTGATTCTAAGATTACATATCACACCATGGTTAAGAAAAGGCAAAACACAAGATGGGCAAAGTTGGGAAACACCACAAAACCCAAACAAAAGGTGAATAACCAACATGAAAAGAACTAAAAGAACTAACTAAAAACAAAAATAGGACACCCATGAAACTTGGAGAATGAGGTACCTTGAAAAAGTTTGAAAATTGAATGCATAACACCTCTTTCTGTTCAATTCTAAATATTACACAATTGAAACAAAGTTTGTGATTTTAAGTTTTAACATTGTAATTATGAACATGACCTAGTTGTTGCAATCAATGAAAGGTTCCTCTTTAATGTCTTTGTATGAATAATATGTGCCATCACCTAATGTCATATTGAAAATTTTGTGTATTATATGCCATAATAAATGTCATGCATATTGTACATCGTAGTGGATGAAACCACATAGTTTACCTCACACAAGTGTCATGAATCATGATTTTTAAAAATGTTTTCTCTTGTGGTGCTTCTACTTGTCCTAGCTTGTTAGGGTCTTGAGGTAATACCAAGTATAAACTAGTGTTGGTTTGATATCAACTTTTGAACATGCCAATTAATCTTAATATGGTTATATTTCTTATTATACTAATATTGATATTGGTTTTTTTTTAAAAATGTTCATATTAATTCAATCCTAAAATTTGTTCCAAGATTATTTTTGCCTAGTATGAAGCAAATATGTACTTAATATGGAATTGGTACAAGGTTCATATTACTTGAAATCCTTACTAGGTTAATATTAACATAAGGTTATGGTATTGCCTTAATTCATAAAAAAACTTGTAGGGCCCTTGCTACCATATTAGATACCAAATGTAGGCTTATGTATTAAACCAATATTAGTTGTTACATTGTGAAAAGCCTTGATGTTGGGACATTATGCATTGAAACACACAAACTCCACCTTTGGTTTAACGGGAGTAATGCCTTGATAGCAAGGGGTAAAAGTATATTTAGGTGGTACCACTAGGAATGTCACATTTTTATGATTTTATTGCACATGTCAAAATTTAGAAAATTATAAGAAACATTTGATTCAAAATTTTCATTACATTTTTTGGTGAGTACATAATTCGAAACTATAATGACATGGAAAATTATTTTGAATTTTGATGAGTCATTGCACTTAAAATAAATATTAAAAAAGGTAATGGTGTTTCCTTTCATTGAACTTTTTCATTAGGAACACGTTTCAAACATTTTTTTTTAGGGAATTTTTTCCCCCTAAGGTTCCTTTGAAGAGGCTATGACAATTTAAAATACAAAATTTTAATACAAATTTTCACATTTTTTATTCCAATAAAAACTTAAGTTCATATACTTGTGCATGTAATGATTAAACATGAGGATACAAATCTATAGTTGTGAAAACATTTTAAAAAAAGGCCCATGAATATTACTTGGACAATTGTGGTGCTTTAACCATTTTTTGAAGTGGTTCCGAATTTTACCACCCAAGGATAGGTCAACTTAGGTTGATGTAGGTTAACCTATGCCACCTAATAGTTTAATATAGGCCAAGATAAGGTTCCTAGGCTATTATAGGCTAACTTAAGTGTCATTAAGTAGTTGTAGGCTAACCTTGTCCTCTCTAGCCTAAACCTAGGTTAACATAAGGTTACTTAAGTTATACTAAGTTAACCTACATTAGGTCAAATCATGTTAAATTAGGCTACTTAAACTAAACTAACTTAATATAAGGCTACTTAACCTAAACTAGGCTAAATTAAAATATTTAGGTTAAATTAAGTTAATTAAATTAAACTAGGTTACATTATGTTATTTAAGTTAAATTAGGTTAAATTAAATTACTTAGATTAAACTAAAAGAAATTAAATTAAATTACATTGAACTAGGTTGAACTACTTGGCTATTTAAGCTAAACTAATGTGGCTTGTGTCATCCCCAAGTGTGAACCCATTATAGAATATGGAAACCCAACATGTGAACATTGTTTTGCAATGTATGTATTGATTTTTTGAACAACCAAATATGAAAGGAAATCATGTTTGAATTGAATGGTAAGCCTTCAAATGTTACCACATTTTCAACTAATTTTTCCTTCCAAAACTTGGTTTTTTGGAATTTATTTGAATTTTCATGTGGCATAAATCATTTAAAAATCATTATCTCCCACATTCTAAATCCAAATCTTACCAAATAAATCCCATTAAATCTTTTCATCAAGATCTTTCCAACAACACCAAATGCACATTCCAATTCTTCCAAAAATTTCAACTTTGATTTAATTTAATTTTCAATGAAAAAATCATTCAATATTCAAGAACTTTTGCATCGAAAGTCCAAACGTCATAAAACCCAATTGATGCACATGTCCTCTTCAAGAGCTTTCCAAAAAGACCAAAAATGCAACCTAAAGCATCCCAATTTGGTGGATTTCATCAGTACAAACAGAACAAAACAAACAAACAACATTGCTTCATAAATAAATTACAATATTTAGATTAAACTTAGTAGTTATATGTAGGTTAATCTTACATAAAACCTAAAGGTTAAACTTAGGTTAAACCTAATTAAAACTTAAATGTCAAATCTAAGTTAAATTTAGGTTAAACCTAAAGATTAAAACTAGGCATAACCTTAAAAAAAACCTAAATTAAATATATAAACTAAACTTAAAAGTTAAACCTAGGCTATCAAGGACACAAAAAACCATGAGAACAAAGGCTAAAGGAAAGTTTTAAGTCTAACTTCCAAACAAGGAACAAGACAAGATTATGTGATTAAAAAACAAGAACACATGAACTAAGAACAAGAATATGAAATGTGCAAAACAAACGTGAAAACAAATCTTTATTATGTTAATATATGCAAACATCTCTTTGTCAAACCTTCTTGTTACATAAGGAATTAAGTAATCACATGTTTAGGCATTATTCTCCATGTTTACATCACATACATATGAATTGAAATCCATCATTTGTTATGAATAATAGTAATTTCATTTACACTTAGAAGAGACAAAAAATGTTTCAACCACAACACTTTGACTTGTTTTTAAAACTTGCTCATATACTTGATTTGCCTTTCTTTGAACTTGCCCCATTGAACCAATGATTGATGGGATTATTACGAACATTTGATTGCACAAACAAACTATATTATCATGAAGTGGCCATGACTGAACAAGTGAAAAATCAAAGCCAATTGAATATTCTTTTTCAGACTTTCACCATTTATAGCACAAATGACTTGTTGCAACATTATTTCAAGACCTTTAGCAAAATACAACTTCTTTTGGCAACATGAATGTTGTTTTTTTAAGAAAGAATGTTTTCTTGCTTTTATCCCTTGCCTACGGATTGTGACAACTTCCATGTTTCCATGGAGAACTCTTGAACTTCAAAACTAGTAGTTTATCTCTATCTTCAATTTAGGTTCACATCTTGCATCAAACTTGAGCAACTTTCCATTAATTAGAACTTAAAACAAACTTCACCCAAAGAAGTTTTCATTGTTAAAAGTTTCATGCATGATGGAGCTTTAATGATATCATCTCAACCTAAATATTTTGATTAGGTTGAATAAAACAAGAAGGCCATAAATGAAAATTCTATGACCCATTTTCATGCGTACTTTTCAAAAAAAATCTTCTATTTGGCACATACAATCTTGACACATTTTCCTTCATGAAATTCTCCATTTTTGACAAAACATCTACTTGAAGGAATGTGAAAACAAAAATTATGATGTTAATTTAAAAAAAATTAACACTATTTTTAATTTTCTCTTTCACTTCATTTTTCGCAAAAGCCTTGAGTGAGAACAATATGTTCAAAACAATGAAACACAACCAAACATCATAAAAAATTTGTACTATAGGCAAAGAAAAGAAAAACAATAAAATCATAAATTTATGTTAACTACAATTTCTCTAGGTTCTAAAAATGACTTGTTGTCTAGTTCTAAACATATTTGGCATCATTCCCCTATCACTTCAAACAAGTCTTTAAATTTTGTAGTCCCTTAAAAAACAACATGGGTGCATCATCCCCCTAGTCACTCAAAAAAAATTTCAAATCATGTCTCCCATCCTAGAAAATAAAAATAGAAATAAACTTGGCATGTTGATTCATATTGGTTCCACCTTATTAGCGTTCAATGAACCAACACTTACACTACCTTACCTTAAGGTTAGTTTCGTCATTAAATAATTCTCAAAATAGTGAAATGAAAATTTGTGAAAATATGAAGTTGTTATGGTGAAAATCATCATAAAAATCATAAGCTACATTTTGAATAATTTCATTATTCATATCATAATATTATAGTAAATTATGGAAAAAATGTAATTTCAAAATTTAAAAACGAATTCATTTTTTGAAAAACGAATCACACATTTTTGTCAATGTGGAAATTGACCCTAGGCTATGGTACCTATTTATTGAAAGCCCAAAATATAATTTCCTCATTCTATTTAAACCCTTGTTCACTTGGGCTAATTCCATGAGCAAAAGTCTTGAAACATAGTTTTTGTCTTCCTTCACATGAAAGATTGATGATATTACTTTAATTATGGGATAGTGGTGAAAGAAAATAGAAATTATACACATGAATGGGTTTCTTGAACAAAAAATAGGTAAGTTGTTATGTACCCTTGAAATTTTATGTTTCCTTTATTCAAACTAATGTGTATTGAATTTAATTCCCATTAACAAAATAATCACAAGTTTGTGTGACAAAGTAATACAAACTAATAAACACAAGAATCCCAACTTTGTCATTTCAACCTAAACATGAATTCCTTTGCAAAGTCTTCAAATTGAGTTTATTGTGATTTCATCAATTCTATTATTTATACATCATATTCCCATTTCTTGTTGTCCATCGCAAGCCCCAAACACACTCTAGTGGAAAAAAGATAACAAATAATTTCGAAAGCTTTTTTCAAAAGGTATATTCTCATCTTAATCGTACGATTACCATGTGAGTCATCAATTGTGACGCCCCCCACACTCCTTGAAAGACTCAAATGCGAGTCCAAAAATGAAAATAACAGAAGAAAAAGGAATTGGGGTACATTCATTAATTCATAACACTTTGGGGTAAAAAGGCGTGTTAGAGCTTTAGGATGGGGACTAGGATGAATGACAAGCATGTCAATTATTCACACAAACCTACACAACTTAAACAACAAATTAGTTAGTGCATGGTTAGAGCACTTTTGGTGCATGGACGAACCACAAACATACATAAAACTCACATAACCACATAAGACTCACCACGACCTGAACTTGGGGGAAACCACCACCTTCCCTTTTATAGTAATCTTTGTGATTAGCCACCAAGGCTACATCCAAATGTCATTTTGTTTCGGGATTTCCAAGTTGGGAGTCACGAAATTCTCGAAATTGGAACTCTTGGCACTTTGGACCAAGTTGGAGTCCCGAAATTTCCAAAATTGAGATTCTTATGACTTTGGAAGCCCATAATTTTGTGTGAAGACCTCCGATTGAAGTGAGGTCTAAAGAAAAGTTGTAGCCTTCATTGACATCTTTCCAAAGATATGTGGCATGCAACCTACACATAAAAAAATCAGGGCGATTCTTGACTTTTAGTGGTCGGAAGTCAAATTGACAATTTGACTGCCGACCCTTCTTTTGGCCATAATTTATGTTTTAAGCACCCAAATGGGTTATGCGAGCCCAGTTTAGACATTTAAATTCCAAGATATTTCCAATGATATAAGGAACCTTTCAATCCAATATGTTCTGGCCCCTAAAATCACCATATGAAGATTCGAGAGTCCACTGGGATTCTAACTCCCAAAGTGGGAGCTCACTTGGGAGTGTGAGGGTTCATTCCTTCACACTTTTTTGTACTCCTGAGAACATGAAATATGACTCCCAGGCTCACTCTTGGCCCAAACCTTTGCAAGCCCTTGATTTGGTCACGAACCCAAGGCTAGGGTTGCAACATTAACATTTTGATTTTTGGCCTTTCTTTTGGCCATAACTTGTGTTTTAAGTACTCAAATGGGTCATGCGAACCCATTTTAGACATCTAAGTTTCAAGAGTTTTTTAATGATATAATAAATTTTTTAATCCAATGAATTTTGACCTTTAAATCCGTCTTTGAAAATTTGGGAGTCCATTAGGACTCTAATTCTCAAAGTGGGAGCCCACTTGGGAATGTGCGGGTTCAGTCCCTCACACTTTCTTACACTCTTGGAAGATTGAAATGTGATTCCTAGGTTTCTTTCTCAGTCTGCACCTTTGCAAGCCCTTGCCTTAGTCGCAAACCCAAGGCTAAGGTCATGACAAATTGTGAATCATTCAACCTTAAATTATTAATTAAAATTTTATGATTCATCAAATATTAGTTATTTAATCTTAAATTGTCAATTGTAATAAGATGATTCATCCGAGATGATGCAACCTAATCAAATGAATCATCATGTAAATTATATATGTTTGACTTTTAAAACTTGAATCATGATCACTTAATAATTTTGTTCGAATTTTAAAAGATGGGTAGTACATCATTTAATTATGCCTTTTTACACCATGCACATTTTTGTGTAAAATTACATTGCATAATTCTATTTGGTATGCATGTTTTGTAAGTTTTTGTTTTGTTGTCCTATGCTGATTTTGAATCCAACACTTTTCAACAAGTTTTTTTGAAAATATCTACCATTAACATAACTTTATGCACTAAATTAGTGTTAATTTTTTATTTTGAAAATATAATCAAACCATGCAACAAAACCACACAACTCTACAAAAATTGTTGTTGGCAACAAATGCTCCAAACAAAGCTTGTTGGGGTGTTTAACATCTCTTTTCACTGCACTAAGACTTTGATTTACACAACAATAGACAAATCACTCCTGCACTTATCATTCATTTTTAGTGGGATGATCACCCTATTCTTCCCAATGCGGTGGCACATGTCCATACTAGCATTTTCCCCTTTTAGTTGGCACTATGGGATACTTGGATTTTATTACCCCACATCATCCATTCTTTGGTTGCCCCCCTTTGAAAGTCTTGTGGTATAGTTGTAATGTCATTTATAAGTTTTTTTGATAGACTACCTACATGAACATGAGTTTGCCACACTTCTAATAGATGCTCCCTTAGCTACCACGTGAACATGTATCCGATCTTGTGCAAGTTTAGTTGCGAGCGCTTGGTTATTAGCCCGTTGTAACACACTAGCATTTCATTTGTCCTTGAGTCATTTCTTTACAATGTTAACCCACCTTGGCTTGGCCACATCCTACAATTGCACATCTTTTCATGTTGTTAGTGTGAACATGTCAATGATGATTTGGGTATCCATTTACTTTGGTGCCTATGTAGGATTGAGCGCATTGTAGCTCATGATACTCTTCAAGATGCCATCACAATAATTGTTTTGGAGAGTGGAACACTTATATAAAACGAGGTTTCCTACCTTTTCTCTCATCATACTCGATGAATTGATTTTTTTATCACTCGAGATAATTTTTGAACCTTAGTGGATGTTGTCATAGCTGATTCAACTCACCCAAATATTACATAACATGCATCGTTCATAACAAAGCATGCAATATCAATTGCCACTCAAAAGAAGACATGATCATATGTGGAGTGTTTATCAAAAGACGACTTCATTCCCTTTGCCATTGCCCTTGCCATAGAGACTTATATTTAAAACTTGTTGAGTTTTTACTTTTGTTGTTCAGGGCAATTGTTCACTATAATCTCACTCACTGGATTGAAAAAAATAGCACAACCAAACAACATTGTCTATTACACCAAACACTGCTGTGATGAGGTTCTTATAGTCAGTGGCAAAAGCAGGTTTTGAAAATGCATTCAAAGAACATTGGAAACTTTCACCCAAGGCAGAAACCTGGGTCGAAGAATCCTACCGGGGGGTCCCTTCTTGGGCCCCAGAAACTGGGTTTACACTACTTGCCTGGGTCACAAAAGTATGTATGTTTCAATATGGGTTCAAATTTGCCAAAGAAGTCACCAAGAATGGGTAAGTTGTGCCCCAGATATTTTGGGCTGGGACCTAAATGTAAAGCTTGCCGTAATTATTCTTTAGGTGTTAATTATTTTTAGGTTCAATCAGTGATTTTTTTTTCTGAATTTTTTTTTTTCTTTTTTGACAAAAAACTGGGGAAAATTTGAAAGTTTTTGTTTTTCCAGTGTAAATTTGGCTAAAAATTTATTTTCCTGGGGTAAAAGTTCACCAAATTTTTTATATCAAAAATTGAAGAAGAAAAAACATGGTTCAATCTAGTCTATGAAGAAGACAGGGCTTTGGGGGGATACTTGTGGGCCTCCTATGTTCGTGGACAACTACATAAACTATTTTCAATGTAAGAATTTGAAAAAAGAAAAAAGAATTCTTATGCCAATAATGAATGAGGATCTGAAAGGTTCAAAGGGTTCACCATTTTGGTGAAACAACTACTACACTCCAAAAGATCCAACCCTTTACAATCCTATGTTAAGGAGTTGCAACAGGGGTGGCTATTTGTAAACTTCCATTATCTCTTCACAAAATTTAGATATTACATATATTAAAGGAAGGATGGCACTGACAATGGTCCTCGGTACGGACAGTGGACACTATGGCCCAACCGGTTGCGGGCGCGCGGAGAGAGAGAGTGTGTGTGTGTGTTCAAAGTAACTTCCCCTGACTCCGAACGGTACGGACAGTGGGAGACAGAGAGAGTGTGTGTTTGTTCAAAGGACCACAACCGGCGGTTCTTCGCCGGTTCTTTTAGGAAAGTAGCTAAATATAGCAGAATTCTGCTTTTCTGCCTTTTCTGCCAACAAGGGGGGGCTAGCACGGGCGGGGAAGGAACGGGCGGGGAAGGACCGGGCGGGGGGGAGCTCGACGGGTGCATTATGCACCGGGTTCACACACACCTGTGCCTTAGGCACGGGGCACACACTAGTTTGTTAGTAACTGAAGGATGACTTCTATATTAGGTCTTGATACTGAGATTTTGTAGAGGGGAAAGAAGGCCTTGCAACCCAACGCCTCCCCCTACAGCCTTGAGGGTATAGGCCCAAAAATTAGGGAGGCCCCTTGGGAGCAGATCTTCCCAAGAGTAAAGCATTGATGGATTTTTTATTCAAATGTCTGAAGACTTACTTGCATCATCAATGTTGGGCCGATTCTTAGAATGAGTAATAGATAGAAAGATACCCATCAATTATCAACTTTTTCGTCGATTCTCAAAATATTCAAAGAAGTGAGTTCTGCAATATATGAAAAGGTCAAAGAACTGATCGTTGGATTTGTTTTTGTGGCTGATTTTTCCATGACTGACATGATCACTGGTTTTTTTAGGGTTTTTGAAATAACCGGAACTGCCGATTCTTTTTCGATTTTTCCAAGAACTGGAACAACGAATTTTCTACATCTTAAATATTTAAAAAGCTGAAACCCACAATTCTTTATAAAATTCAAACAATCACACCACAATTGTCCACATGTGACGAGTGAAAGGGTCTGAGTGCAAGGAAAACCCAATAATTTAATCACAATATTTTTCTCAAAGAATAATCTTTTTGTGACAGGAAAAGAGGAAGAATCTTTTTAGAATATTCAAGAATATTGCATTTGCAGAATGAAAATTTCAGCAGTAATTAATTAATTATTCAGCAAACATGTGCTGAAGCTGCCCCTGTACTAGTACCCACTTTTTTTGGGGAATAAGTCTTGCAGGCTCTAGCAGAAAAAAATGCTCAACTTGTGCACTCGTATTCCTTTTGCTTATGTAGACATGACATTTAGGATATAGAAAACTGGCCAAAAAATATGCACAGAAAAAAATTGTAAAGTAAATCCGGAGTCGACCCAGGGGTAAGTAACAAAAGAAGACAGAGATGCAGAACATTCCCAACTTGTTGCAACAACTCATTGAGAACCGCATTTGCTTTGAAAAAATCTTGTTCTGGCGCGCATGGATTGGGCAGCCGACCACAGAGCTGACAAAGGCTACGGACGACAGGAAGCGTCGAGCAGGCGCAGCGTCGCAGCCATCAGCGTCACTCAAAGGGTACAAGACTCCAGTCGTCGTCGTCGTCGTCCTCCTCCTCCTCTGCTGCTGTTCCGACTCCCGAGTTTGTGTCATTGGATATAACCCTAACCCTAATTCTGTAATAATAATTTCCATTTTTTTTTTTTGCTTCCCGACAAGAATGAAGAGAGAAGATGGCAGAAAGGGAGTTCAGTTTTGTGTGCTTATATAACAGCGTTGCTTGGTTTCTCTGCAACAACACTGGTGAGCTCCAAGGGGGTTTTGGAGATTCTTTTTGAACCGTGGAGACTTTAAAACACCCTCCAGACTCAGATGCCCTTTAAGTTGAATCTCTTTGTTGTTTATCTTGGCATGTTTGTTCACTTGCCAACAAGGCTATACATGAAGCTGAGTCAAATCTGGGTAGCTTAAGTTTGTTCCATTCTGTTTAAGGCTATGCTGTTGGTGTAGAATCATGTAAAGCTGTGGCAGAACTGAATAATAAAGTGGTTCTCCCATGTCCTACCGATCTCAGGTCTGAATTGAGACCATATTCACTGACGTACATTGATATATAATGGCTTTTATATCTGTAGTTTGTCAAGAGTTTCAGTTCAATTTTTGGAGTTGTATTCAGGGTTTTTTATTTTTCAATTTCTCCAAATGAGGTGGATGGTTTACCACGTACTTTTATTGGGTTTAGGGTTTTGGTATGCCAAGCTGACATATTTGTTTTTAGACCAGTGATTCTGTGTCATTACCCAAATTTTATTTAGCTCATGATGTGACGAGGTGAAAAAGTCTTTGTTCATAATCGAGTGGCAAGAACCCAACAAGAGTTTTAGGGTCAAGTGGCTATATTTTCTCCTTTGCTTAAGTATAGGTGGCTACTAGATGCAAGGCAAGATAAGATAGGCGGTGACACAGACTTCAACACATTAGCTTTTTGGCTGTTAAATAGTGTGAAGATTAAATGTGAAAACAAAGAAAATGTTGTTACAGACAAGTGTTGCAATTTTAACAAAACTAAACATTTGCATTTGTCAAATGTAGACTAATAGTTGATATTAAGAATGCCAATTTTTAATCCACGATTGGTGAGTGCAGTTGTTCAATCCTCTACCATTGACACAGTTGGTGAATCTAGTTGTTTCAATCTTTGAGCTTTCTAATCTTCCAACACCAATTAAATTATGCATGCACCATCCATGTCATAGTGCTCAACACCTTCCAATTTGCAAACCATATGCAAGGCCAACACTTCAAACAAAATATTTGACATTGAACATGGTGAATTGTGGGAAACTAAGACAATGAAGCCAATATAATAGCATTTATCTCAAGGGGGTTTGCAAAATTTGTTTGCAAATAGTATAAACCAAAATAGTTCAACTATACAAACTTTTAAAGATTTATTAGCATGTTCAATCAATCACCATGAAAGGTGGAAACTTAACAAATATGAAAAAATGACGTTGATATGTTGCATCAAAGAAGGTATTGTTTGGGCAGTATTATGCGAAGGAGTTTCAAAATTTTCACACCATATTATTATTTAAAATTTTAATATCCATACATATAGTAAAATAATTTATAAAGTTACTTACATAATAAAGTAAATATTATGTTTGCATTGAATTTTTGCACCGTATATTTATTTGAATTATTAATTTTAGTTGAAGGCATGATGAATGATCAAGGAAATAAGGTGGTTGTGTGTGATTAAACAACCATCATGCATAAAATGTTCAAATTTAGTTATAGAAACATGCATTAGCAAACATTTTAATATTAGATCACATTTTAGATGATGATGACCATGTCTAGCACCCACATTCAAACAACAAACAATTGGATTGTTTTCATGTGAAAAAAAATGATGTTTTTGGGTTCCAAAATAGAAGAAAACAAGTTGTGCATTGCAAACAAAATTCAAGTGGACTACCAAGTTGCTACATTTGGGCTTTTGTCAACTCCTTGTCTTGACCAAATAAATATTAGCTTGTTAATGTTACCTTTTTTACTTTGAACTTAGTATAAATTGCATCATCTCCATCCTGTTAATTGACCTACTAAAAACTCATACCTTTTATATGTCTTTTGTACATATGTTATGTTTTTAAAATATTTTTTATTAATGGATACCATGTATTAATTATATTTGAATTTTGAAAGTAAATGTATTTCTATTATAGAACTAATTGAAACATATTTTTTACCCAACACCCAATACATGGGACACTATGTTTTTATTCACATATAATACAAAAAAGAGTGACCCACTTCAAGTGTCTTATTGGCTGAGATTGTTCAATCAATTATAACTAACCATGATATGGGACATATGATAGCAATGAGGATGAAAGTGCAATCATTATGGAATGCTTTTCAATTTGATGATCCTTAAACTTTCTAGTCCAAAGAATATTACATAATATTTTTATGTAGGAAATTTGATCAATGTAACCAAATAAACTACAAATCAAAAAAATTGAACATACAACAAAACTTGTTACAATCTAGCAAGTCTAATATCATTTGAAAAGGTAACCTTGTTCCCCTTCCTATTTCCATTGGGGAAGGGAACATATGATGGAAAAATTTCAATACATAATATCCTTCAATATTGAATGAAATTGTTTTTTTGGCTACATTCACATTATTCAAATCTATTAATCATGTATGATGTTCACTAGGTTGTCCAATTGATGAATTGTACATCACCAACATGCTTAGAAAAAGATATCAACTTGTTAAAATAAGAGAATCCATTAATATCATATGAAGATTTAATTCAACATATTATGAAAATCAACATACTTGAGATTTTGCATGGTTCCCCAAATTGGTACTACTACCAACTATGTGACCTTACCTTATAGCCATGGTTGGCAACTTGGGGCTACTTTAGTTATTTTTAACCTTGATAGATGTGTTGTTCAACACATCCAAGATATTTGTGATCTTGAATATGATGTATTATCATCACTAACTAAACAATTATCATGGAAAGATTTCCCCATTGAGTGTGCCCATTTATTCCACACAAGAATAATATGGGTATTTTTTAACAAATACATGTTTTGCCAAAAGGATATTCTTGGATGTGTTGAACAACACACCTATCAATATGAGGTCCAACATAGATTATCTTTGCATTGTCAAATAATCATATGGATTCGTAAAGATGATGTTAAGAAAACAAGAAGATGATTTGTGCATGAATGTAAAGCTTGAGCTTGGAGCTTAAATCTTAATGTGATTATAATCCATTTACATTGATGAATATATCCATAGATGAATGATTTCATATGGATGAATTTTATGTCTGATTTGGATTAAATGAATAAATAATTGGATGAAATTCAAATTGAACCCAATTCTTAAATAGTTTGAAGAATCAAAACAGACCAATTTTTTGAAAAAAAATCCAATTTCTTTACAAAGATCCAATATTTTTATTTTTTTAATGAGTACATTTATCAGGCTTTCACAGATTGAAGCAGCTCTTCCATTCCAGGTCTAGACGCCATTAAAAACAGGTCCCCTAGCTCCACATCCATGTCCAAGAACAATACAATTTGCAACCACCACCACCACTTGTGCACAAAATCATCAGAATCATGGTAGTCAAGCCATCATCGAAACCTAAGTGCAGCAATGTGGTGGGTTTTCTCAAAACACACTGCATGGCAAAAGTAAATACCAGATCATTTGCAGTAGTTCTGTAAGGTCATGTAGATGTGCAACTTGTAAGAGTTTTCGTGGTTTTCCATAGCCATTTGTCTTCTCTCCCTACCACACACACACGTTTGATGGATTTTGCTCAGAAAAAGAAACTACTTGATTGCATAGCCATCATGCTTTCCACAAATGTTGGATCATGATTTGCAGAAACCTTGATAAAGGTTTGGAGATAGGTAGATAGATTTTTCTTGTGATGATGATGATCCAAGACCCAACATATCTTCATGCTCTTCTTAGTCCAAAATATCAAATGTTGGGTTCATCTATTTCTAGCTGCCTTCTCTATACATAATGAGATAAGAAAATGGATGTATGATTTCTGCTTCTCACTCAACCACATTTATTAGCTTTGTATGCTCACTGTTGGTCACACAAACAGCAATTTGTAGCTTTCTATGTATGTGTGCTTTGCTGCTGCTCCCTCAATGTTCCACATTTAGCAGCTTTGTATGTATCTGCTCTTCTTCATTCACCACTAAAGTTTTATGTGTGGAGATTTTGAGTGATTGATTGATTGATCTGGGGCGTTGTGAGCAAACAATACATATCTGAATCTCAGCTTCTAAGCTGCCCCTGAAAACCAACCCATCTTTTTGCACTAAACAAATTTACATATGGGTTTTTGTAGCTTTCTTTTGAAGGAAACATTGAAGCATTCCATCTTTTGCACTAACTCCTATGGGCTCTGTAGCTTTGTTATCAGAGGAACCATTTGAGGCATTTAGTTGCTTAAAAGCCAACCCATCTTTTTGCACTAACTAAAAACTATGGGTCTTGTAGCTTTGGTTGGCTCTGCCTGCAAGGAACTAACTACATATCACCAAATGTGCTCCTAAAGTGATATAGTGGGCACTGGTAGTAGATTGTGAATCATCTATCTATTAAGCAAGGTAGTTTGTTTGGTTTTGTTTGTCATGCTGAGATCTCCAGAACCGTGGCGCTTCATGCTGTGTTCTTGGTATCTTCAGAAAGCTCTTGACAAGTAGGGGTGCACCAACTTGGTTTGAGACTGTTTGGAGCTACGCTGTGGAAGCTATTGAGTATTGAACTATTTTTTCTTTTTCTTTTTTGAAAAAAAAATTGAAACTGTAAACAATATTGGAATTTGGGTGTGTTCTTGGTGATGTTGGAAAGCCCTCAGCAAGTCAGATTTAGTAGAGTTTATTTCACAATTTTCAGAGCTAAGATGTGGAAGATATTGATTTTTGGGTGCATTTTGTTGATGAAAATTCAAACAAATTACAAAAATTGGTTTGGAAGGAAAATTTAGTTGAGCCCTCAATGTATTCACATTGTCAAATTTAGACATTTTCAATTCTGAAAATTAAAGAATGTGTTCACACTTGGGCCACTGGCACAGGCTACTACACTAGTGTTAATTAGTTGTGGGGGACCTCAAGGTTCATTTTTTTCCTAAAAATATCAATCTTTGGGTAGTCCCAAAAGAGATATGTTGTCATCTCTTCCTTGGCGCAGATAAGAATAGGTTAAGAGGATAAGGATGCAGGATGCAGCGAGGAGCTATTTGGGATATGTTTGAAATTTTGGAGACTCCCCAAGATAGTATCCACTTCAAAAACAAGGTGTGTTATACACAATGGCCCTGCCACTAATTTAATATCAACAATTGATAATTATGATAAATTGGTCATAGCTGGGGGAAAAATTAAAATAAATCTATTTTAATGTACATCATGTTGTTGTGAAAGAAAAAAAATTAATGATTTTTTTTCATATTCTAACATCACATTAGTTATGAGGAACCCAAAAGGGCTCTCACATTAAATGATGACATGCTTTAGGAACGTATTTAAACATTAAAAAATTTGTAACCAAACTGAAACTAATAGGAAAATGTCACAACATGATTTTTATTTTTTTGCAAATTTAATGACTTTTTTCGCAAAAAAAAAAGTGATCAAATGTTCTCTTTTCATATTTATTTTTCACATTTGTGCAAAATTTCAGACCAAAACAAAAAAGACTCTTTGTGAAATGTGTATTTGAATGTTTTCAATCACACTGTCACATTTTGAAAGAATTATGTAAATTTTTGCTTATGATGGGTGCCATAACCATTATTGGAGAAAGTATTTTCATATCTAGTTTTGTGGTGACAAAGTTAGTTCAGCTGGGTGCACATGTGAGGAGGTGGTAGAGAAAACAAAATGTCAAAAGATGAGTGTGAATTTTTCACAACCAAAATTGGGATGAACCTTCTAAAGACACAAAATGGGTAGTAGCCCAGCCAAATATATTCCAAGAAGACAACTTGGACAAAGCATATGGGACAAAGTAAAGCGCTATTGAGAACATGTTGGGAACACATTGGGAATAACCAAAATCCAAAAAAATCAATATCCCTTCTCCCCCCCCCCCCCCCACACCACCCCAGCTGGTCTAGGGCAGGGTATTGAAAACTGGCCTGTCTAGTATTAAATATTTTCAGAACGGCTGCCCACTTAGGAATAAGTTTGGAAATATCGACCCAAACCGGGTTGGTCTAGTATCACTTTGAGAAAAATATGATACCATACTTATATCCACTTGTGAAGATATATTTTTGAAATGTAGGTTGTCTCTAAACTGTAAACCCCCTTTTGCATGTAACACTTGAGTTTTTCTTTAGAATTCCATTTTCAATTGCAATGGGGGAAAGCTTTGTGGCTATTCAAGCTATTTGGTGTCCAACAACATGTGCCAAAATACTTAATGTATCCTCTACCTGCTGGACAAGGTAGTTCAATATCTTCCCATGCCTTCATGCCTTGTAGTACAATGATATATACCTTAAACCTTAAAACCTAATATCATGCTGGAAGGACAAGCTGCTTGCAAAGCTTCAGCTATTGCTATTGAAGTGATAATGTTGTGCAGTTGAATGAAATCCTAAAGCCTTTGAAACACACAAAATCTACATAAGAATTACTAACTAGATAAGCAAATCTGCAAATAGGAACTGGCAAGCATGAATGCAAGTATGAGAAAACAAACAAGTGGATGTGTCAAACATAAGTAGGAGAAGAACTTTGAGTTTTTTGAATTTCCGGATGGCATCACAAACCCACATTCAAGGGAGTGGCAATTTACAGGTCGAAAAATCTCTCATCATCTGGACCTAACAAACAAACAATAGATGGAGCCAATAGGAAAATGTAGAAAGCCTTACAGCCCTACAAAGAGATGAAGCAAAAAACTAGAATGGTGATGGCACCTTCTATACACAATAATGTCACCATATTGTGTATTGTGGGATGCATTTTATTAGGGTTCTCTTTCAAGGGGGGTGGCTTCCACTGTTGGGCGGGTATCAAAACAAAGATGACAATCTATCTGGTTTCAAGCCCATTTTCACCTTGAAAAATGTTGAGTATCACCCTTGACAATACCCCTTGTATGACGCCAGTCACGATGGTTTTCACTGGAGTGAGAATCGCCACCCTAGAGTCAGTCCCTTGAAAGAAAATTCAAAATTTTTGATACCCTGACAGGGTATGGAAGGGTAACAAGGTCTGAGATGTCGACCATCGATGGCCTGTTGTCTAGTATTTGCTCAAGTATTGTATCCAGATTATAAAAAAAGTTTTCATGACCAGACCAAATTCCCAGTCTGTTTGTTACCTTGTCTATTGTTGAACAAGTCATTGGTTTCTTCAACCATGATGAGTCTGTTACTTTACAAAAGGCAATTTTCACTTCATCCATTCCCAGCCAAGTATGGCAATAAATATCTCTTTCAAATATCTGTTAAATAGGCTGATTGGAATCCTATCCTGATCAAATAATGTAAAGAAATTTCTCAATTTGTCAAGTAAAACTCATGAAACCCTGCCAATCAAAAATAAACCAAAGCGCCCACAAAAGGGGGAATACAAGGAACAGGGCCAGAGTGAACCAGCCCCTGTGTCTGCACCAGTGGCCGTTCTGTCCAGAGAATGGGCTGAATGATTTGCCTCTTTACCTTACGTTAACCGACATTCTACCACAGTCAATCTTTTTTGGCTGCTGACCTTTGACCTTTTCTTTTTGTTGTCAATTTTTTCTCAACCCTGGTCTCCATACTACCCACCCACCTAGCTTCCTCACTGACCTAAATCTTAACCCTGCCTAAGAACTAACAAATAATCCCTTACTTATCTTGGCAAAACTTTTATCTCTTCTTGGCTAAACCTATATATCTTATTGACTAACTTTTATTTCTTAAATAATTTCTTTCGGCTAAACTTATATTTCTTTGCTAAACTTATATCTCTTGGCTAAACCTATATATTTCACTAGTGAAACTTCTATCTCTTGGCTAAAGTTATATTTCTTTTTTGTTAAACTTGTATATCTTGGCTAAACCTATATTTTTTCTTGGCTAAACTTCTATTTTTTGGTAAAATCTATATATCTTATTGGTTAAACTTCTACCTAATTCCTACTTCAAAAATTAACTAAGAGAATAGATACCTTTTTTAGTAATGCCACTTTAATTATTAGGAAAACATTTATTTATTGGCAAAACCTACCTACCCACAAGTCATCATACCTACCTATGCATTTGCAAATTGTGGACTTCAATTGCAAAAATTATAATGTAAAATGTGGGTATTGCAAAGGAGTTGTAACATTTATTTGTAATTTGATTCAAACTCGTGATGATGAGAAGCCACTAACCCCAATTGTGGGTATTACAATTGCAGGAATGTTTTTGTGGCAATCCTCTACCTCCACTTTGGATCATTTAATGCAAAATGTACTTAATTTAGTTAATGAATATGCTTGATAAATTTAGAGTTAAACAGATATCAAACATTTATAAATATTTGCACAATTTTTAATACTAATCAAAATCAAATCCTAGGTTGGATTTTGGGGGGAAATTTGGCCAAATCTTCACATACAACTACTTGCAACAAGATTCATTTTATTTCTTTTGAAAATGAATGAAAAAGGTTTCAAGTTGGGCCCCTCAAGTTGAAGTGACCACATTAAAGGTAAGAAAATAAATTTTTATTCCATTTATTTAATTATTATTTTTCATTGTGTTTCAATTTTAATTCATCACTCATTCCTAGAAGATTATTTTGTATGGCATTTATATATGTTTATATAGTTATTAATTTTTATGATATTTACCATTAAATTTTTTAAAATTTACATATAAATATAATGGGGTAATTAGTTTTAAACTCTAAAGCTAATGCTTCTAGTCATTATAATTTTTAGTTGATTAACTTTAAAATTCAAAATATAGTTGTTATTAAAAAATATATATTCCATTTGTAACTATTTGTATAATCATTAAGTTGAAATCATTTATCATTTGGATTATTTAGGGTTTTAAGTTTAAGGTTTCATGAAATGTGTGTTGATTTATTTAGGTTGTGTTTTCAAATCAAGATACAACTCCTTTGAATGTGACATCATCCTTTAACATCAACAATATGATATTCTTTTTAATCTTTTTATTATTATTTTTTTGTTCATAATTTAAGGAAATCAATCTCCTTGGATGGTTTTAATACGATCATCAAATTCCACTAAGAATGTTCCATGTTTGATATATTGATTAACATTTTGGCCTCCCATAGAGAGTGTGGATTTAGGGTCATAATGCCAATATTGCATTTTGTCACCCACATACAATGTGCATCTTTAAATTGTGATGCAAGTATTGCATTTCCTTCTCCCATATATAGTGTGGAACACAGTCATAATGGGTATTACACTTTGCCCTCACATATAATTTGCATATTTAAATTGTCATGTAGGTATTGCATTTCCCTCTATTATATATAGTGTGGATCATAGTCATAATGGGTGTTACACTTTGCCCCCACATACAATTTGCATATTTAAATTGTCATGTAGGTATTGCATTTCCCTCTATTACATATAGTGTGGATTAGGTTCATAATGTGGGTATTGCATTTTGCCCCCACATACAATGTGCATTTAAAAATTGTTATGCATGTATTACATTTCCCTCTCCCATATATTGTGTGGATCAGGCTCATAATGTGGGTATTGCATTTTGCCCCCACATATAGTTTGCATCCTTAAATTGTCGTGCAGGTATTACATTTGCTTCTACCATATATAGTGTGGATTAGGGTCATAGTGTGGGTATTGCATTTTGCCCCCACATAAGTGTGCATCTTTAAATTGTCATGCAAGTATTGCATTTACCTCTTCCATAAATAATGTAGTTTGTTGATTATCATGTGGGTATTACATTTAGATTGTCCATAGATAATATGGATTTAAAATAGAATTGAAAGTATTGTAATTTATAATTTATAATTATGGCCATAAACCATATCATATTTTTCCATATTTAACATTTAAGGTATTATGTGTATGATTGTATAGGGTTTAAATGAGGGATACAAATCAAGTACTTAGAACATGTACATTTGCATTAGTATTGAATATGGCAATTAACATGTAATTCAACATATTGCAAATATAAAGTTTTGGACATTAACATCAATTTACCATCTCTTCTTGTACAATTAATTCAAGGCATAATTTCAAACATGGGTCATGTTTCAAAATGTCAATCTATTGAAATCCAAAACCCAAGGAAGTCACATTTTAACATGGACTTGGCATGGAAAAATGATTTTTGACATGGAGGGGCATATATAATCGAAGTTGAGTGTGCATACATCCCACATGCATGAGTTTTGGAATTTCTAACCAGCGAACGAAGCCATGAAAACTGTTTGATGGAATGGAACATTTATAAACGGGTATCCCCACAAGAAAATGTAAAAATGCCAAGAATCAAAAACCACCTTGGCCACATTTGATATGATGTTATATTGTTCACTCTTGTTATATGGAACTTGTTTTTTAATTTCATATTGTACCAAACCTTAGGTCCTAAATTGATTGCACGTTTTATAGGTATGCATGTGGGTATGGACTCAAAAATGATTGTGGAGACCCAAACCACCATCAATATATTAAATGGGGTTGTTTAACTCAATTTTTGATTAAGCAAATGTACACATGACCTGAGGTGGTGGAGATAATCTTCTACCATCAACCGCATACAAGGACCAAAGGTGAAATTGCACATGGCATACATGACCTTGGTTCCATTACGTAACCCTTTTTTTTTGTCCCATGAACATCACAAGACCTCAAGGACCACATTTGGACTCAATTGGGTTTAAGCTACATCATCAAGTAAATATGTGATGAGCATAAAACAATATGGTGGGTTAGAATCAATGCAAGAGAAGTGATGGCAAGAGTTGATTTCATTAGGCAATAAGACCTTGTTTATTTGGATTACAAACACAAAAAAGGGAACTGGCATTTACGCAACAATCTGGCCATTTCCCTTTACACATGGGCATTTAGTCATCCAAATGATGTGTTTTGTTTTCAAGATGCAAGTGAAGGTAATGGGATTCATGTCCCATTCACAATAGGGATACAAACCCCATCTCAATTATAAACCATTGTTTCATTAGGTGGTAATGGGGTAATCTCAATGGATGCCACCTTCGGCACCAATGATGTGAAATTTCATTTGTTCACATTAATGGTGTTTAATGCACATTGCACTAGAGTGTCGATTGCATTGATCATTACAAACTACCAAACATGCAATGATTTGGCGAAATGGTTAATTCTTTTGAAAACAAAGCTTCTAAAGAGGAACCTTAAGTGGAAACCTTCATGTTTCATTGCTGATGATGCTCCATAAGAGTTACAAGCATTGCGATGAAGTTTTTTCTCATTTTACCTTTTTTTGAACTTTTATGTACATGCAAAATTTCAAATTTTCATCCCACATTTTCCATTATAAATATGTTATTAGTTGAAATGATAATAAATTGGTATTTTATGCATGGTTAATTAGGATTGTGCGAGGCAAGGATCAAGTGCCCATTTACCTTTGCACATGGCACTTTTTAAAGGTTTGGCACTTACATTAATGGAAAAAATCAAAGATAATGGGGTGTGACATGTAATATTGGACGACCTTCGCACCATCATGTACATGCCCATTGAACCAAGTGAAAGCATTGAAGGCTTCATGACTTGTGGGAGAAACGAAATCATTGAAAGTTTCACCCAACATTTGCCCGGTGTTTTATGGACTCGATACTTTTGGACCTATTATTTTTCAATTTGGTACATGAATTAACTTTCAATCCATTATTGTTGTTCCATCATGTTGTGCATATCCCAAAATATTCATTCCTTGAATTAAGGTAAAAACATCAATGATGGACTTGGCAATCCCATGTGAGTTTTGTGTATTTTGTTGTAGATTTGTGGATGGTGGGGCTTTGACAAGTGCCACATTCAAACCAAAACACACAAACATCAATTGAGTTTTATCATGGGGCATTGAAACATTGGTTTATTTTTGGAAACAAAAGGGCTTCAAGGTCAGCGGATTGATTGGTTAGTGTGGATACTCACAATAATGGTTGAAAAAATTACATGCCCACAACTAAAATAAAAAAACACATGTATAAAAAATAAGGTTGTGGAACACATTATGAAAGTGAACATTGAAAAGGTCACATAGATCCTTCACACCCATGACACCCATGGGATGGATGATTTGAAGGAAACCGGCCATGCATGGATGGTAAAAATTTAACAACATTTGAATATCACATACAAGGTCTCATTTCCTTTCACCAAGTATGATTGTTGCACATGTGAACGAGTGTTGTGTGGAAATTTGTGCAAACATCAAATTGTTGTTATTCTGACATGTATCGATCTCATTAAAAAGAATATCATTCAATATTATGGGACATGGCATGGATTTGATCATGGAGGTTTTGCCACCATGTTTGTGAACCCTACCTATTTGCACATTTATGACAATGAATCTAATGATGAAAAGGGGCCGATGAATATAATTTTGAAAAACCATGGGTTGTTGATATGTGTGGGCTTATGACACTGGATGATACTTCCCCCAATGTGAAAAAAGAAAAGGATCACAACTAACCTTCAAGTTCATCCACCCCCACAAAGAAAACGTTTACTCGAATGGGTGACGTAATGCAAGAAATGATTAACAAAGTCAAAGAAGGTGGGGTTCAACTCATAAACCACACCATATCATTAGTGCATGTTATTGCAACAGATGTATGAGGTATTTGCCTTTCCAAGGTGAATGAAATCATGCATCTTGACATGGTATTTCATTGTGTCAATGTTGACTTAGTAATTCAATGCATCAAATGAAGGATTGGCATGAGACAATGTTAGAACATGGAAATATCCATAAGAAGAAGGTTCATGAATAAGAAAAAACAACACAAAATTCTTTGTACTTATCTTTCATTTTAATTTTCCATTATTAAAATGTGCATGATATTACAATTGTGTCAAAGAATAGATTATTGAAGTGTTAATGCATTGATTTTGTATAAGTGAACATATAGGGTTTGAAGGTTAAAATTACATTGTTAAGGCTATATAACAAATATATTAAAAAACTCTTAAACAAAAATATTTCACTCAAATATCATATAAAGGTGAATATTGCATATTTGCATCATGTACGACTAATCTACCACCCTATACATTGTGGGTATTGTAGGTCAATTGTACAATAATCACTAGGTCAATATGTGGGTAATGGTTACCCATTTTGTTTTTTGTGGCATTTAATTGGTCTTGGATGTAGGTATTGCAAGGTTTAAAATATATCATAGTTAAAGGTTAACGAACACTAATATAAATATTGCATATAATCTCATTTTTTCATGGGTATTAATTATATATTAGTACATTAGATGAAGGTATCGCAATTCCCCTACTCCTTCCAGTGGGGGATTTGACCACTTAATGTGGGTATTGTCTTACCTTTTCTCATCAAAATGATGATTTGTTTTAATGGGTTTGTTTTATCTATAAATATCGTTTGGACATTTCTTATTACATTCGGTCCATTAGATGTAGGTACTGCATTTGGTAGACAAGATTCCACTTAGATGATAAGGGATTAAATTTTTTTGCAATACTTGCATAATAAATAATTATTAAGTAAAAGGGGCTTTTGGCGAAGGTACACAATATAGATTTATGTAGGTATTGTGATAAGCTTACCATGGTAGACTAATAGTATTACATTATAGTAATGAAGGCAAAATTGCCTTAATGATCGTCCTAACATTGATTACAAATGATGTAGGTATTGATAATTGTTTTTTTTTAAAGGTATCTTTTAGATATCTCCTTTTTTTTATATACACTAGATGCAAGTATTACAATTGGTAAACAAGATGTACTTACATAACTTTAGATACTTAAATAACCTTAAATGATGAGGGTATAAGTTTTTGCATTATTAAATCAAGGGGGGTTACACAACATAGATTTACCTAGGTATTACAATTTGGGGTTGGGGCATGCATTTGGGATTTGACATAAGGTGATAAGGTACGATATTGCAAATTGAAAACTTTAACCTTCATCTAAAAACTAAATAGTTTCATACAAAAAAAACCTTAAACCTAGTCTTGCTAATTTTTTTTGCATAAACCATAAATTATGTAAACATTATAACTTAATGGATGCATAGGTTTAAATTTGAAAATTTAAACAAACCTACACAATGAACCCTAAAATGTTGAATTGAAACCTTTGTATGCAACAAAAAATCCTTACATTGACCCCTAAATTAAATAAACATAGAAAAAACTAGTGGCATAATTTTAATGGTGGAATTTAACAATTTCTTAAAAACTAAGTGTTAAACCTAATTTTGGAATTATTTTTGCATAACCCTAAATTGTGTACAAACTATCAACATTGGATACATAATTGTAATAAAACTATGAGTTTTTAAAAATATAAATACCAATAAAACTTGTGTCTTAAACTTAATTTGGGGGGGACCCCATCCAATGGGAAGGTTTTTAGTCATTCATACCTTTGCCATGGAGTCACTTTCATTTTCCTCTCTTTTAATGAAAAAGAAAAAAATAGGAACCTCCTTAAATATATGTGTGCGTGAATACATAAATTCACTTAAAAATATTCCATGAAAATAATATAAATTTTAGGAAAAAGGGTACCTTTTTAAAAAATGACAAAAAAGTGGGCTTAATTTCCCAAAACCCTAAACCCAATGTCCCCCCTATTTATTTGAAACATATATTAAGAATAAAATAAAATTAAGGTAATGTAACATAAACATGAATTGGTTGATATGCGCATATTGCAATTTGAGACACTTTATGGAAAACCCAACCATAAACAAGAAAAGGTCAAAAGTTTGCAATACTTGCATAGACAAATCGGTTTATGCACCAACGGGTGCTTTCATGAAAGTGGGCAATGTAATTATATAAAAATATTAAATTAATATTTTTCCTTAAGGTTATTGTGTGGGTATTTCATGATAAAGATAATGAAGGTATTATTTAAATGTTCTAGCATGGCCACATAATGTGCTAACCATATTAGATGAGGGTATTGCTCATTTGGTTTGTAGTAAATGTAAACCATTTGTGGTGGATGGGGGTATTATGTGCAACATGGCATAAAATGATCCCAAAATTTACAAATCCCAAAATTAAAAGTTAGAATTAAAATAAGTGGATTGATACAAAAATGTTCAAGTAACCCCACTACAAAAAGGATGGTGACAAAAATATATCATGCTAAGTTAATTAAACTATAATGACTTGATACAAAAATCATGTGTACATGCACTAAAGTTATATCTATGATTAATCCTCTTGTAGAGATGAACTAGAAACAATGTGCATATTGGTGCGATGGTGTGTTACAACTTCAATAGCTTTTGTTGCATGATGATGAATAAATAGTTGACAATGCTCAAATGTAAATCAAATTGCATCAACAACAAAAGCCTCCTTTGTTGTGCCCTGAAACCTAACACAAAAAAACAAAAAAAAAATAGATACCAATGTTAAGATGCAAACAATGTAAAAAAAGAAGGCATAAATATGAAAATATACTACCCGTGAATGATTTTAGAATCATGATACTTGGATATTACATCCATTTCTTTGGTTCAGTTGTGTTTATTAAACTCCAATGTCCAATGTCAAGTGCCCCATGCAACTTTCAGAGGTTTTGCATAGCCAACTCTACTTGCCTTGATTGTCTCAACAAGGTTTTCATCCTCTTCAAGGTGCGCCCATGCGCTTTGTGGGGTGAACCCCAACCCGCATGCCAAAATCCCAATGATGCCCAACAACATCTTGGAAGTTAAATGTACCAACAAGGGCCATTTAATTTGTTCCATTTGTTGCGCTTGGGTTTGAAGTTCATCCCATTCTAATTTTGCTTTCTTCTTCATTGGATTAAGGGGTTTCTTTTCATTTACTTTTGCCTTGCATGTGGGTTGCTCAAAATATGAGCATTCATAGAACCGTGGTTTTGTTGCCTAAGCCCCCTAGGATGAATAGAAAGACAACTAGATTTACCTACCTCCAAGTGAAGCCCATGTTTATTATCCAAATGGCAACGAAACAACCATATAGCAATGTAACTAATGATGCATTTATTAACCTTGCAAACCCACCTTGACCCCTTGTGGACCTAATCTACATCTTCCATGGCATGATTTGGTGGTACTTCTCCATGATCACTTTCATGTGCAACCACCTCAACCCCAACAAAATTGTAATCAATCCAACAAGTTTGCATTATGAAGGTATTGTAATCAAACCAACCCTTAAACCTTAAAAACATGATGAGGGTATTACAATTAGACTAACCCCTAAACATTAATCAAGATGAGGGTATTGCAATTAGACCAACCCCTAAACAATAACCATGATGAGAGTATTGCAATCAAACCAACAAATAAATAATAAACATGATGAAGGTGTTAAAAATAAACTAAGACCCTAGACCCATTATATTAGGCCATTGCTTGGTATTATGTGAAAGAATCACTTATTTAAACATATGGGTATTGCTTGAAAAAAATTTGGCAAAAAAATTATCCATCCCCATTTTCAAATAGAGAAGGAGTATGGGATAGGATTTAAGGTTCCCAATGTTTATGCTACATAAAACTTTTTAAAACCCTAGCACGTCCGATAATTCATCACAAGATATTTACCTTCAAGAATATGTGTATAAATGAAAACTCTTTGCTCTATTCCAATTTGCTCTTCATTTGTTGCTAATTATCTTGGTTGATGCCATTCCTTGGCATTTAGGTCTCTTTCGAGGATGTCCCATCCTAATATAATACAACTGTTAATTCATTTTTTGTTTATTCTTCTATTTCTAGTTCATTAATTTCATTTTCATTTCTAGGCACATCATTCAAAAAAACACATAAATCCTTCAATAACAATTAATCCAAAAGAACAAAAAAAAACTTGAAGTTACCTGTTACAGCCTAATGCCACCAACTTCGACCTAATGCAACCAGTAGCAACTATTTTATACACATTTGCAACAACAATTATATGTAAGATTAGATGTTGCTAATGATATTTAAAGGCTTAAAGGTTTTTTAATTATAAAATTATAAAATTAAATTATTATTCAAAATTTTATGGTTAATATCATTATTTATTATTACATGATCATATTATAATATATAATTTTCATATTAACTAATTAATTATATTGATTATTTAAATTTTAAATTTTATAATACAAAATATTTCAAATGATTAAGTCCTGCCATGTGTCACCTTCATGTAAATTTTCATAAAGGCAACACGTGGCAACAAGATGATGATGAGCCTAGCTCCTCATCATCTTTTACAGTGAAAAAAAAACAAGCAAATGATGAGAATCTTACAATAAAAGGCCTACAAATTACAACTTTAATCGTGGAATTGGAAATGAAAGTTATAATATGTTGGCATTTTTTTCATATTTTGTAAATTTTACAAAAGTAAGATTTATGTCTTCAAGATTAAATCATGTGGGCTCATCTGCATGGATGTACCCATGCATGCAAGAGATTCTAAATTAAAGTTTTTTTCAAAGCCAATTACGAAGGCATCTACCAATTACTCTTTATTTTTCAAATGTGCTTGTTGTTTCACATCACAAAAACGATATGAAATTGGCTATCCATAGTCATGTGTTGTGATAATGATGCCAAATAATGTTGTTCCTTGGGTTTCTCAGGTTCATTATTACATAAACAGAAAAGCCTGGTCATCTTACAATGACATGAAACATGTTTGGTTTTGTTTCAATAAATAGCAAATGTTTCTTTGGCAAATAATATTGTACTACAATAGGTAACCTGGCCAAGGTTCAAGAGCCCTTGGTATGGTGCCCTGTGCCGACATAAATAAACACTTATTCTCACTATTGGGTGCTTCTTACATTGAAGTGTAACTACACAATTTCACATTTCAACACTAAAATTGCATCATTGACATGGAGGTCGTGTAAATCTAGTAATCATGTTTGCCCTATTGCACTACTATTATTTCCATAAACATTTGCATTCTTGCATAAAGAAAATCATCAAAAGCACTCACATTTGGAATCTATTCCACTGACATATTATGTTGAAAAGAAGGAAGAAAAAAGAACTTCCAAGTAACACTTAGCACTAGTAGATACTTTTGCACTCTCTTGAATCTTCAAATTTTGGAATATAGCAAGCAATCCTTTTGCTCTTTCTTGATAAATGGTACAATTAGCTTCCTTTTGAATGCATCTAGAAACACATGATCTTAAAGACTTGCAATACCTTTGCCAAAATATAGTTTCGTTTGCCTTACTATGGGCAACTTTCATTTGTTCATTATGCCATTGTCTTTTTGCACTCAATTCCTTAGCAAGAGCTTTGTTGCCTAAGAGATATGCTTGCATTGCTTAATTCACTCACAAAAAACAATGAGAGATAGTTGGTTTCCTTCCATGCTCTTTGATAGAAGCTAGAATTTTTATAAAAAAAATACATTCAAATTCTGAAACATCCTCACTTGCTCATTCAACACTTTCAAAACTATTTCACATGTGAGTTTAAGGGGTCTATGAAGTGGTCCTTTGGATTACTCAAGATCTTCATGACCACACCAATTCTACTTATGACACAAAAGTATTTGCATGAAACAGACATGACAGGACAAGTTGACTACAAAAACCTAGCTAAAACATCAAAAACTTGTATATGTAGTTCACCACAATGTGAAATCTCATGACTAATAACAACTTGCAAATCCTAAACTACTAGAATAATTATATAGTTGATTTCTAGCTAATCTTCTCATTATCTCCATTCCATGGCCATCAACCTAAAATGAAGAGTGAAAGCAAAGGAAGTTCTTGACATAAAGTCCAAGCTTCTAGTCAGAGTAAACCAAACACATTATGAGGGTGAACACTGCCACTACACACCTTGTTTGGAAGGAACAACGGAAGTAACCAATCAATAACAAATCGAAAATAACTAAGATATGAGTAGTAGAAGATAAAATTCCAATACAAGCCAAAATAAAGACCTCCCAACAGAAAGCCCATCCATTTTTTTTACTTTAAAAAATGCCACATGAAAAAAAACTAGAAGATGACGACAAACCGAAAGCTCATCATTGTTTTCTGCAATTAGTTCACAAAAACACCAGAAAACAATGATGAGTTGGGGGGCTCATCGTTGTCTTTTGCAGCTAGTCAGCAAAAACACGAAAAGACAACAACAAATTAGGGGCTCATTGTTGTCTTTTATGGGCATTGAAAAAAAATGAAAAGATGACAAGGAGCCCTCGACTCATTATTGTCTTCTACAACTATTTTTTTTAAAAAAAACAACAACAATGAACCCCTAGTCGTTGTCATTGTCTGCACATTATGGAAAAAATAGAAGAAGAAGACGACGAGCCGTCGTTGAGCCTTCGGGTTGTTTGTTTTCTGCAACTAGTTGACAAAAGCACTAGAAGATGACAACAAACCCTTGGCTCGCCGTTGTCATTTGCATCTTATGGAGAAAGCACAGGAAGATGACAAGGAGCCCTTTGTTTGTCATTGGGGGCTCGTCGTCATCTTTTGCAACCAATCAACAAAGACACGAGAAGACATCAACAAGCTAAGGGCTTGTTGTTGTTTTCTATGACTATTAAAAAAATGAAGCGACAAGGAGCCCTTAGCTTGTCGTTGTCATCTACACCTTATGGAAAAAACATAAGAAGATGACAACGAGGTGGGGGCTCGTCATTGTTTTCTAGAGCTACCAAAAAAAAAAAGGAAAAAATGATGATGAGCCCGACTCATTATCATCTTATGTTGTAGCACATGAAAAAAACAAACTAAAAGACAACGACAAGCTTGGTGGCTCATCGTTGTCTTCTACAAATGCAATGAAAAAATAAATTAGTAAAGAAAACAAAAAATGATGATGAGCTTTAACTTTTTGTCATCTTTCACACCACATTAAAATAGATTTTAAAAAAAACCTAGAAGAAAAATGTACCTGCATTCCAACACGATTGCCCTAACAACATTTGTTGTAGTAATGGAATGCGCTACAACAATGTCGCTCCAACAACATTCACTCCAGCAATAGTCATTCCAACAATGATCATTGCAACAAACTTTAATTATCTAAGCATAAATGATGTCGAAGCAGAATCCAAGTGCTAATGAATTG
>Ga0209611_10001620_pt1 | contig 38820 bp, 33 predicted proteins | sample S1TSphgellanicum_3_FD_187693 | JGI IMG/M metagenome (GOLD analysis project Ga0209611, IMG submission 187693) | Host-associated microbial communities from peat moss isolated from Minnesota, USA - S1T2_Fc - Sphagnum magellanicum MG (SPAdes) (version 2) | ecosystem: Host-associated > Plants > Peat...
TCATGCACATTGAGAAGAATGTGTGCGAGAGTGTGATCAAGTTCATAACTGGGGTGAAGGACACATTTAAAGTGCGTAGAGACATGGAGGTGTGTGGGGTTCGGGAGCACTTATGGCTGAAGAGAGACCCTCACAATGCAGGCAAGATCTTCCAGCCTATTGCTTTGTATGTGTTAAAACCAAAAGAACTAAAAACATTCATGGGTAGGTTGGGGGCCTTGAAAGTGCCATCAGACTATTGCAGTGCAGTGGGAAAGCATGTAATGGACAAGAAGCTGGGGAATATGAAAAGCCATGACTAGCATGTGCTAATGCAGCAATTTATGCCTTTGGCTTTGAGGGGTTTGATGGACACCAATGTGCGTTTAAGTTTAATGCGCCTTAGCCGAGTATTCCGCAACATCTATGCAAAGGTATGGGACCCAACATCACTACCGTCTTTAAGAGAGGATGTTGTTGTCACCCTTAGCATGATTGAATGGGAGTGCACTATTCTTAAGTTAAACTTGGAAACACTTGGCAAAAACTTTGCCTATTCAAATTAAACTTGACAAAACTTGGTTAAATTTGACTAAACTTGGGTATTTTCAATCATTTTTGTTAAATTTATCTAAACTTGGGTACTTTCAATCATTTTGCTTAAATTTGTCTAAACTTGGGTACTTTCAATCATGTTGGTTAAATTTGTCTAAACTTAGGTACTTTCAATCATTTTGGTTAAATTTGTCTAAACTTGGGTACTTTCAACCATTTTGGTTAAATTTGTCTAAACTTGGGTACTTTCAATCATGTTGGTTAAATTTGTCTAAACTTGGGTACTTTCAATCATTTTGGCTAAACTTGTCTAAACTTGGGTACTTTCAATCATTTTGGGTAAAATCGGTTAAAATTGGCTACTTTCAATCATTGTGGCTAAATTTGGTTAAACTTGGGTACTTTCAATCATTTTGGCTAAACTTAATTAAATTTGGTTTGAATTAATTTAACTTGATTAAACTTGGTTAAAGCAGGGCATTTTAACTCATTTTGGTTAATTTTCATTAAACATTAATTTGGCTAAATTTGGTTTAACTTGCCTACATTTGGGCACCTTCATCAATTTTGGATGAATTAGGTTAATTTTGGCTAAACTAAATTAAACTGGGCTAAATTTGGTTTAAATTGGCTAAACTTAATTAATTTTTCCTAAATTTGGTTTAACTTAACTAAATTTGGGCAATTTTATCAATTTTGGATAAAGTAGGTGAATTTTGGTTAAACTTAACTAAATTTGGCTAAATTTGGTTCAACTTGTGTGAAATAATATTTTAACTAAATTTGGTTAAATTTTATTTAACTTGGTTGAGCTTTCATTAAACTTGCGTACTTTCATTAATTTTCGCTAAAATGCATTAAATTTGGTTAAATTTTGTTTAACTTGGCTAAACTAAGGTCGTTTAACTATGTTTGGTTAAACTTGGTTAAACTTATTTAAACTTGTTTATTCTAATTCAATTGGGTTAAACTTGGATATTTTATCTAATTTTGGTTTAAATTGGTTAGTTTTGCCTAAAAGTAATGTAATTTCAAATTTTTGGCTAAATTTAATTAAGGTTGGTTAATCCTAGTCATTTTTGGTTAAATTAAGGCACTTTCGTTAAACTTGGTTAAACTTGACTAACCTACCATACTTTAATTAAATTTGATTAAATTTGGTTAAATTAAACCTATATCATCAAACCTAAAACCTTAATATTTACATTTTAAAGTCAAGTTTAACTAAAGTACCCTAATTTAACCACATTTAACCAAATTTAGCCAAATTTAATTATTTAGTACCCAAGTTTAGCCATTTTAACTAAAGTACCCAAATTTAGCCAAGTTTAACAATTTTAATTAAAGTACCCAAGTTTAGCCAAGTTAAGCCATGTTTAGCCAAATTTAACTGAATTGAATTTAAATACCCAAGTTAATTTAGCCAAAATTAATCAAGTTGGATTAAAATGCCCAAATATAACCAAAATAACCAAAATAAACCAAATTTAGTTTAGTTTAGCTAAGTATGGGAAGTTTAACCTAATATTAGTTTAATTTAACCAAAAATTATTGTAAATTATAATTAGTCTAATTTAGCCTAAGATTAGTCTAAAGTTTAACCTAGCCTACCTACTTACTATGCACCTACCTACCTACCTACCTACATACATACATACCTACTTATTATGCCATGTGATTTATGGCATGACTAAAATTAGCCACATTAAAGTAGACACCAACACCATGTTGGCATGTAGCAAGCCATGTCATCTATGGCATGACTAAAACTAGTCACATTTTAATAGGCACTAACACCACATTGGCATTATTAATCCGCGTGGAACTGACATTGTTTAATTTGACTTAAATTATTAATTATTTTAATCAAATAAGACATGCCTATTTTGAAGGGGGTAGAAAAGACAAAAAAAACCCCTTTTGGTCATTTTGGACTGGCAACACTTCAATTTAGTCATTGTAGTCACAACTTTGGGGGCAAAAAACACCATGTTTTTGCAGTAGTGCAAGTGTTGAAAGCAACTAGTTACAGAAGGCCAATATAACATAAGACTTTGTGCTAATAGGTTGATAATGTAAACATGTTATTTAACCTAACTTGTAATATTGACCTAACTAGTTACTGAACCTGGTAGGTAATGTTACTAGGTTAAGAAGATAGGTTGACACATTAGTCAACAAGTGATTTGTAGAAACTATAGTTGGTAGAACCGATGGTGAACATGTAGTTAAATAGGGTGTACTTTTTGAAAAATTGGATTGTTAGTCTAGGTACTAGTTAATGACTGTTTATAATGGTTAGTTATGACTATTGTATTTTGAAATAGTTAGTATAAGACGAAGAGGGCAAACCTATTGAGGAGTTTTTGGATTTCATTTTTGATTATGCGTTTCAATCTTCATTTATGGAACATGAATCATTTTTCTTTCAACCAATCTCCTTCAAGTTTTGAATAATTTTGTGTACATGTTAATTTAAAATTTGTAATAGTTTAAATTTTGTTAGTGTTTCGAATGTACTTGTTGTTTTAGGAACTTGTTGCTGAAGAATTCAAAAGTGGAATAACCATGATGGGAATAAAAAAACTCGTTAACACCAATGTTCAGCAGTTTCCAAGCATGGACATCTTAGTGACCAACATTAGTTTCCGAATAGTCCCAATTTGATTAATAAGTAATTAGGATGTTTTTCAAATAACCTACAAGCACCATTACCAATAATGTACAAGCACTCAATCCATTACAACACTCCTAATTAACACTCCCAATAACCTGTAAGCATAATCAATTATTTCTAAGCATTGCCATTAGTTAGTGATTAGCACAAGTGGTGCTTTCTAAGGACTCGCCATCATCTCTAAACACAAAGGGTGCTTTCTAAGCATTGCCATGAACCAACAAGCACAACAAGTGTTTTCCAAGGACTCATTGTCATCTCTTAACATAGGGAGTGCTTTCCAAACACTGCCATAAACTAGCAAGCACAACAAGTGTTTTCCAAGGACTCATTGTCATCTCTAAACATAAAGGGTGTTTTCCAAGCATTGCCATAAAATAACAAGCACAGCAAGTGTTTTTTCCAGGCACTTTTAGTCCTCTCCAAGTACATTGGGTGCTTTCCAAGCATTGCCATTGACCAATTAGCACATTGGGTGCTTTATAAGCACTCATAGTAACCAACAAGTACAATATATGGTTTCTAAGCACTCCCAATGATTAGTAAGCACAATGAGTGTTTTTTAAACATTGCTAGTAACTTGCAAGCCCAAGGGATGTTTTGCAAGCACTTCTAGCAACATGTAAGCACAATGGGTTGCTTTCCAAACATTCGTAACAACTTGCCAACACAATTAACATTCTATTCCAAGTACTCATAATATCATGTAATCAAAATTGGGTACCAAATCCCAATATATCCCAAGCATGAACAATGAATATTCTTTGAATCTGATCAACAATCGAACTAAACAACTCTTGCATGACCACAAATGATTCATTGCATTATCATTGACAATCAACATGCTACCACTTCTAATCACTTGTTGCCACCACTAGAATCAATTACAATAGTAGTTTGAAACTTCAATCTAAAGAAAAGCCATCCAAGTAAACCATAAAAATATATAATTTGTTAGATAGTTGATAATGCAAACTTTTAGATACAAACTTGACAAATAGTTGACTAATACAAACTTCCAAATTTTGATTGGAAGTAAAAATGATAAAGTGCAAAGAAACTTAATTAAGGCATAATTGGTGCTGAAGATGCATCAAGCAAACACTTTGTCATCAACCTCCGAACTTTACTTAGCCCAAATCACACGTCAATTTTTTTGTGTCCTCATTTGGAACATGAAATCCTCAGTTAGTCCACCAATTAGGATGCAAAAGCTCATCATCATTTATTGTTGTCTTTTAAAACTTCAGCCAAATAGAAATGATGATTTGTGTGATTGTAAGAAGTGACAACAATGTCGTAACAATTGTAGTTTTTATTACAAAATCCACAAGGTCTTACAATAGTGAAATTGTGATTTTCTGCAAATTTTGACATCAATGTTGAATGTAATATTCACTTAAGCCAAAATGAAACATCCTTTCCACACTCCATTTGCCCTAATTGGGCTTCAACAACCTTCTTTTCCCTTTCTAGCAAAGACAACTATCTAGCAATGTCATGAAGAACATGATTAAGGTTTTGGTGCTCAACTTGATAATCTTGGAATAATTTTTCACCTCTTATTGCACATTGGATCTTATCATCCAAACCTTCTAAATCATTTGAGTAATCTAAATCATTCTCCAAAGTGTGATGCTTTTGACGAACTACATCACACTGGTGTATCAATTCTTTCAAACAATCCTCTTCTTTCATACAAACTTTTGCGGTAAGAGTGATTTCAATCTAAGAACGTCTAACCTTAAGAGGACGAAATGGATTAAAGGAAAAGGCCATAAGTCTCTCTTTTGCCAGACCCAAAAAACAACATTAGTATGCATCATCAGGTATCCTGATAACTTTGTTATTATTATTAATGATGAGAGGTTGGTGGAACAATATTTCAAAGAAGCCAAAAGTTTCCTGGCAGAACATGGCCTCCAATTATCATCAGAAAAAGCCCACATATTTTCGTGGAAGATTGGAGAGAGACTTCATTTTATCGGCTTTATTTTTCATAAAATCGATAGGGCTTGCTTCCATAGCCAAATTACGACCCAATGGAAGGCAGGAAAAAGGTTCACTCGCAGAAACCTCTACGTCTATCTTAATCCTGATGAGATAATGTCGCTAAAACGTAAAATCAAAAGTGTCTTTACTGAAAATAGAAATCTCATTCCTTATTAAATAATCAAATTAATAAACCCAATCCTTCATGGTTGGGGCAACTATTTTGGGATTGGCAACTTTCTTCGTATCTTTAGTTTGCTAGATCATTGGATCTGGCATAGAAGCTGGCGATATTTACATCATAAATTCCCTAAAACTTGCATTATGTATACACACTAAGAAAACCTTAAAGTATAAGAATATCAAGCACAATCATCTTCCAAAGAACATAATTAAACAAAAATCTTTAACCAATTTTTTGACCTAGAAAATTTGCAACTTGTAGAAGAAAACAATTTAAACTTTAGGGCATTATGAAAATTTTAGTTGTATCATGGTTTGTTTTATGTGTTACTTGGAGGAAAGTTTTTTGGATATTTGTTGCAAGATTTAACTCATCTAGGTCAGAAGTTTAACTACTAAAATTCATCACAAGATTTAATATCATAAAAAAACGATCTAATTTTTTCTTGTGGTGCTTGTTGGTTGGGGTTTGTGTGGATCTGCAGAAAATAATTATGGGTCCAAAGAAGAAGAAGCATGTGGGTCCAAAAACATTTGACATGATGGAGTGTTGGTAGAAGGACACATTAATGTGTAAGTTTTAAAATCTTGCAAATAGAACTAAAACAATTTTGGTTGTGCATCTTGTTTGTAATAAAATACTAGTTTAGGTGAAAACATATTTGAAACTTGTAAGTTTTCAATTGCACCTATAATGTGTATGGAATTAAATTGTGAACCATTAGCATTCAATAAATAATTAAGACAACACATTGGGACTTGTAATTAGTAGGTTTGAATTACAAATCAAATTTCTTATGTATGTCACTAATAGTGAATCATCAGTTGAGTGTGATTTCATGAGGGAATCACTTGTGGACTAGTTGTGTACCACTAGTGTCATTGGAAAACAAATAAAATGCCTTGGGCTATACATGTCCTAAACAAGATGACAAGTGATGAAAACCATTAAGTTAGAATGGAGTACCTCAATGATTAAATAATGTAGGCAAGTAGAATTATGGGAAATTTGGGTGCATGTGTATGAAATGCAATTACATTCAATAGTCAAGCTCAAAATTCAATATGCAATATGTGTTAATGTGGATAATTCATGACCTATTGACATATGGTACATATTGTCTAATGGTTGTCCATCTTGTTTAAATTGGAGAATTATAGAAGCTAACAACACAATGTATGGACCACTATGCTTTCACTAGTGAGTCATAAATAGTGGACATTGTGCATGCATCAAGAGTGAGTCCCTAGAAGACCACTATGTTTCCATTAGTGAGTTGTTCTACGATCACTATGTTAAAGTGGAATAACTTATAATTAGCACTTGTAATGGGTGTTTAGATTATTTGGCATAGGGACTTCTTGGGATTAAAAAAATGTTAGACACATAATGCAACGGAGTGAAATGTGTTTGACAATTTACTAAAACATTTGTTTGATGAAAGGGAAATGATGGAAGCGTAGAAGGACATGGAGGGGGCAAGGACATAACAATAGACATGGTTATGAAGGAGGTATGGAATTAAAACCCATACATTTGTAATACTAATCAAACCTAATACATTAGCAAGGTCGATCATACTTTCAAATTAGGTAAGTAAATTGTATTTACAAAATAGCTCACTAATATTACTCAAAGAAAAATAAAAAATTCTAGCCTCATTTTGTTTTTCCCCCTCTTTCACAACAATTTAAAAAAAACATGATTTGACTAAAAGGAAACTACAACATTGAGGTTGTACAAAAATTTGTTGAGTTGAAACTATATATCTTGGTTGTTAAACCTTAACCATAAAAACATGTGTAGGAAGAAAACTCAATTTTTAGATTTCCCTCCAATACAAACTGCACCCATTAAGGTTTTTGGTGCTTCTTTTTACAACTTAGGTTTTGGGTGCTTAAATATATATTCTTTTGTGTTCTCAAGGTCATGTTGTTTTGAAACTTTTTAGCTCCAAGTTATTTTTTAAAAGCTTCCACAACTTGTTATATTAACATGCATTAGGTGGCTTCTTACAATTATAATGTATATTAAAAAACATTCTACCATGTTTTAGGTTAAATGAACTCACCTTCAACTCCTTTGCCAATTATCAAAAAAACATTTACAACAAGCTTGTTAGGTATCATGATTAGGTCATATGTTCCTAGTATTGTGGTTTCTCTCATGTATTCTTTAGAGGCAAGTTCATTGGATTTTGGTTGCCACATTTGAAAAATCTAAGTTAAAAAGGTTTCAATCTTGGATTCAACACAAAATTCTAACATTGAAGTGATTTCATGTTGTTTGCAGGTGGTGTTTGTTGATTAAGGATTTATGTGAATCGGCAAGGGTTTGACTGAACATGGTAACACATGAATTTTGCTCCCAAGAACCCTAAACACCTAGGTCCACATAAAAGCTTGTTTGCCATGATGGATTAGTGGATGGCCATTTTTTTTTGTTTGTTGTTGTGTTTTTTTAAATGCTTAAAGTTTGTTATTTGTTTAAATCTTTTGCCATGTGTATGAACATCTTGGGTGGTTGATTATTGTAATTAAAAAATGTAGATTAAAAACATTTTGCAATGTTTTATATAAGTTGAGCCTTGACTTCTTTACTTTAACTATTAAAAAATCTAACAAAATGTTTTTGGGCACCATGAAATTTTACCAAACTTGTTAGTTATATCGTGGTTTGTTTTATGTGTTTTTTAAAAGATAGTTTGTTGGATATTTGGGTGTATGCATTCTAAGGTGGCTTATTTTCAATGGATGCTCCACTCCCTAAGAGTCCATATGGTAGTGTTAAAATGACAGTCTATTTGACATCATTAATTTAGTGGGGAATTACATGGTGGTTAATGAACTACAAAACCCATATGAAAATAGTCATTCTGAAAAACTCTTTAATGTACATGTTTAAAAAATAAAAATTGAAATCCACCCAAAAATGATTATGATATGGACTTATGAAAATATGGTTCATTTTAGGCCATTCAAAAGTCCATAAATTTTTTTTGGTTAATTTTTTTCTAGCAATTTTTTGCACCTATGTTTTTTTAAATTTTTAACATACCATATATTGAGTCCCTATAATATATCTTGAGTAAAATTCATACACAAAAATGCATGTATATAGAGGCACAAACAATAAACCAATCCATATTTTTCAACTTCAAAAAGTCCATTATTAAACATTTGGTGTCTATATGTTGCAAAAAAAATTTATAGATGTCTTCTTCAAGTTAAGAATCTAAATCTAGTCACAAATTTGGAAATTATTGTGTTTATGTCATGTTAATAGCATGTAAATGCACGTCATTTTGTAAAAAACTAGATTATGATGCAAAAAGTGAACCACCTTACCTTGTAACCACCCATTTGTTACAAGAGTTATCTCATTTAGGTCATGAGTTTAACTACTATAATTCATCACAAAAGTTCAATATCATCAAGAAGTGATATGATATTTTCTTGTGGTGCTCATTGGTTGGGGTTTGTGTGAATATGTAGAAAATAATTATGGGTCCAAAGAAGAAGAAACATGTGGGTCCAAAGAAGTTGTTTTCCATTATGTAATGTTGGTAGAAAGGCACTTTAATGTATAAGTTTTAAGATCTTGCAAATAGAACTAAACCATTTTGGTTGTCCATCTTGTTTGCAATATAATATTGGAAGGTAAAAACATATTTGAAACTTGTAAGTTTTCAATTGCACCCTTAATGCGTATGGGATTAGATTATGAACCATTAATATTCAATAAGTAATTAGGACAATACATTGGGACTTGTAACTAGTAGGTTTGTGCAAATGAACTACATATTAAGTTTCTTATGTATGTCATTAGTGGTAAATCATTAGTTTAACAATTCGATTCCACTTGAGAATCACTTGTGGATCATTTGTTTACCACTAGTGTCATTGGAGAACAAATCAAATGCCTTGGGCTACATATGTCTTAATATGTCTTAATATGTACTAATATAATATCTAAAACAATGCAGAAGAATGTGTACTCATGCCAACATAGGAGGCGATTGCCCATGGATCATGAATTCCGATCTAGTTTAGCTATTTTTGATGAAGTTTGAGAAGATGGACATCCTCTACCAAGGGTGAATGCTACAAATATTATTACCCATGCTAACACCTAATCTCAATGGATTGCGAATGGTGGGTGGCATGTAGAAGATAATCCTACAAGGAAGATTGGAGTGAAGTAATTATCCATATTGTTTAGACTAGGCTATTGGAAGGTACAACACATTAACATGGGCATTCCAATAGTGAGTTGCTAGAAGACCATTCTACTTCCAATATCTAATCACCAGTGGACCATTATGCTCCCAGAAGTCAATCATTAAAGGCTAATAAACATGCTTCTAATAGTTGGTGACTAGAAAACCATTGTGTTTCCAATAGTGGGTCGCTAGATCAAGACCACTTCTTATCCACTGGTGAATTACTAAAGGACCTCTATTGTTCCACTAAAAGATAACTACTTATCAACTATAATTCCACTAGGGAATCAATTTAAAGTTGGGATGGTTTAATGGAGTAATTCCATATAAGACATAGTCATTAGTTAAATGAAGTGGGTTCATGCATGTAGGAATTGCATATCCAAAATACACTAGACATAATGCACATGGAGTAGAACATGTCTGATTTTTTCTTGAACTATTTGTCTAGTGAAACTTGGACATTGTTGAGGTGTGGAAGGACATGGAAAAGGCAAATATACAACAACATTTATGGTTATGAAGGAGGGGCTACAAATTTCTTCAAACCAACAACCCCAGTTGTGTTCACACAAGATGAAAACAAGTCATTCCTTGATTTTGTGATAGGCATTTGTGCTCCAACATGATATTCAGCTACATTTAAGAAGCATGTTGGACATTATGAAATGTGCATGGCAAGAAATGTGAGTGCTTTAGGCATGGTTTAGGTGGTGCATGGTGGTAGAATGGAATGTGACCATTACATTTCATTATCAATGGGCATGGTGAGCTAAGGCGGTTACAAGTTTGGAGTGATATTGAAGTGGAATCAACGCATGGTGGAATGATTGTGTAGTGTACAAGTGGTGCATTCATGTTGGTGGATAATGGTAGATTATAATGTAACCATTACATCCCACTATGTAGGGGGTATGGTTAACTACGGTGATTACAAGTTTGGACTGATATTGGGATAGAACCAATGGTGAAGACAGAGTGTAATGTAAGTGGTGCAACTCCAATCAATGGGTTTAAACTTCAAAGTTGTGCATGGCAATAAAGAGGAATGTAACCAATAGCTTTCAGAATCCAATGGTCATGGTGGGTTGTAGTGATTACAAGGTTGTAGGCTAGTGCCAATGGAGTGGAATGTAGCCCATACATTTCAGTATGAAGTGTGCATGGTTGACTATAATGTTTATAAATCTTGAGTGAGATTCACATGGAACCAATAGTAGACTTATAATATATTGTAAGTGATCTAGGCTTGGGTCATGTGTTCAAGGTGGTGTGTGGTGGTAGAGTGGGAAGTATCCTATCTAATCCACTATGAAGTTAGTATTACACACATGTCACTATTTCAATGCATTATAGCAATGACAAGTATGTAGTAACATTGTTATTGTTTTTAGTGTTACTGAAAGGGTAAATGGTCTAGGGTTGGTCAAGGGATTGTTGGACATGGGTGGTGGTAGAATGGAACATGTAACACCTATGTTATTCCACTATCTAGTGGGTAAGTTGGTTGTGGCAATAACAAGTCTAGAATGATGTTTGTGTGGAACAAGAGGTGTAGTCTAAGTGTAATGTAACTGGTGCAATCATGGTCAAGGGGATAAGCCTTTGTGTAGAATGGAACATGTACCCAATCCATTCCACTTACAAATGTGCATGGTTGGTTGTAACACTAACATGTCTAGACATATTGGGGTGGAAGGAATGGTGAATTGGCCATGGATTGCAAGTGGTCTAAGAAGTGGGAAAGCAAAATTATGACAATGACAAATTGTTAACAATATTATGATGGAACCGATGATCGAGTGTCCAAGCAATGATGCTTTGATGCAATGAAGATAGTGCGTGTTATAGGCCTAGTTTGGGATTGGTGGCAAGCGGGTGGGGGGGGGGACATTGTGGAATGTTTTGTAGGTTGAATTGTTGCAACAAATGAGGTTGGAACATGGGCATAGAAAGTGGCAAGAAACATGTTCTAGGCTACAACAAGATCATACAAAATTTCGTCCAAGGGCAATGGGTGAGCGTCAAGCTCGAGGGAATATACAATGGCCAAATACTTGGCAACAAATATCCCACCTTTTGCAAATTGGCTACTAAATGTTGTGATAATGAAGACTACTAATGGTGTGGAAGTTGACCTTGATGTGTTACATTTTTTTGACCTTCCAAACCATATTGCCTATACATAAAAAAACATGTGGGCATATGGAAATCATTCTCAAATTGATGAAAATGAAGGGCACATGGCACATGCAACCTATGATAGTGGGGTGGCATGCATATTCAACCAAGGCAGTCGGTGTTTTGCCCAAGATCATAACATTATAGTGGCCAACATACATTATGTAGGGGTGTTGAAAGAGATAATTGTTGTGTCATTTGGAGGATCACACCTTGTGGTCACGAGGTGTTCATGGATTCTTGTAAAGACCCATGGTAATGCAACCATGAAACAAGATGAGTATGGATTTTGGATGGTGAAACATGGTCGAGAGTGCTTGCACATGTGGAGCTTCACATGTTTCCATTAGTAGTTTGTTAAGTGAGCTGATTTCCATAGAATCCAACTAATGAGCAACAAAATACCATATGCATTAATTGACCCAATGTGCATATGGAAATTTACATTGTTTCAAATTCCATGTTGTACTTGATAAATGTGTTTGTGGAAAATCCACTTTCCACATGCCACTTGCAACTCACTATGGGATGACGTGACTTATTTCATTAGCACGTTACACTAATACTATATTTGTGTTCTATGTGTTTCCATTATAGTGGAGTTGGCACCTTGCAATTAAATGTTAGTGGATTGTAAATGGAATGTCATAGTTGTTGCAGTGATTAATTACATCATTCTCACTTTCTAGGAATAACATATAGCTTGCACATGTACCTTGGTCTCCCAATAGTTGTATTGACCCATGCACATTGCATTGTCATAGGTATTTTTTGTCCCAAACAAGGTGGGTGGTGGAGATTGGCAAATAGTTGTGCAGAACAAAACCCGAACTTGACAAGTGCAAGCTGAAGTTATGGACATGATGATTAGGATGGAAATAGATGGGGTGTTCATGGACATGCAAGCAACTGGTGTAGCAAAAGAGAACACAAGGGATGTTGAAGAAGGGGAGGAAATGTCGGTAGCAGAAGTGGAGTGAATGGATGCCATTGTTGATATTGAGGCATTAGAAAATGATGGAAAAGTTTTTGTAGAACTTGATTAAGTTCTTTGCTAGGTGTCAAAATTGTACAACAAAACATTTTACCCATATGGTACCTATGTAGAATTCTTTGATGGGTGACACCAATGTAAGCTTGTGGGTGTGTAAGTAGTTTGGGCTAAATGGATCAAAGCATAATGCTTTAAGAAATTTTTTTCTAACATGTACATTAGGCATCATTTTGATAATAACATGTACAATGTTTTCTAGCCTCCATTGTGCACAATGCCTCAATGCCACAATTGTAATTTCAAGATTGCGTATGGTATTTAAACATGACATGAAGCTAATTACAAAACCCTTCAACAATTGGCAAACACTTTGCATGTGAAATAAAGTTGCATGGGGAATGGAGGCCCATTCCAATGTAACTACATTCCAAGCACTTGGTCAAAAAAACATGTGATTCGTTCCACTAGCAAGTAGTAGGGTAAAAAAAAACTTTAAAAATAAAAATTACAATTAAATCCATGCCAATGGTATTTTTGGAGTGGTCCATTAGGCGACCACTAGACATAATGACCAATGGTTTGGTAATGAATTCTAATGGGGACATTTGGGTGGGGTTGGATGGTTTGAATGGAGTTGTCACAGTGGAATAGGACGCTATTTGTTGTAATGTTTCTATAGATATTATTTTGTTGGGCTAATATGGTTCTTATATCCAAGGTAGTGGACCAATCATGGTAGTAAGTTTTATTAAATGTACATTATGGGTATGCTTATGCGGACCTAAAAAATTAAACCATGTAAATCAATAAAGACACTAATTTGCATTCACTATGCAAGGGAATTTCATATAGATATAAATGAATGCAAAGATCAACATTAAACATTGGTATCATCTACTTACATCTTGATTGTCCTCACAAGTAGGTTATATTGTTTTCATCCTAAGTACACAGTTTTTAACATGCATTGAAAAGTGTAACCTAAAAATAACTTTTAGCCAAGTTTTTGAGTTAACAAATAGGAGATCTACTCAAGTGCAAACATAAATCTTTATTGAAAGGAAACTAAAACATGATGTTCACAACATGAAACATAACATCAAGAACTGCTCAAGGTTTTTGTCACATGAAATACACAAACTTGTGCAATGAAGAAAAAAAACCAAACCATCAACACCAAGGTATTTAACTAAAAGACCAAACCACAAATAACCAAACTAATATAAGTAAAGAAAGTAATTCAATCTTGTGAAAGTAACCTAGTTACTTTCCTATTCTAGTAACTAATGAAACCTAATTAATTAAATTTGAATTTTCAACACTCCCCTTTAAGCTCAAATCCACTTCTAGTACACCAAGCATTTTTCTAAACTTCCTTAGCTTGTCTATACCTAAAGCCTTTGTGAAAATGTTAGCAACTTGATCTTCAATACTGACATGAATAAGGTTAATTTCTCTTGTTAAGATTTATTTTCTAATAAAGTGGGAGTGCACCTCAATGTGCTTTGTCCTAGCATGACAGACCGAGTTGTTAGCAAGTAGTATGCTACTAATGTTATCACAATAAATGACAATAGGAGCATCCACTAATTGTCCCAAATCTGAGAGTAGTTTTTGTAACCAAACTATTTCACATGTAACAATTGCTGCACCTTTGTATTTTGCTTCCGTGCTTGATAGTGCAATTGTTGTTTGTTTTTTACTACTCCAACTAACAACACCACTTCCAAAGGAAAACATGAAACCACTGGTTGATTTTCTATTTGAAACATTGCCAGCCCAATCAATGCAAAATATGTTTTATGTACCTCACTATGCGTTTCACTACATCCAAATGTGGTTTTCGTGGTGTTTGCATGAATTGATTCACCACTCCAATTGCATAACTCAAATCTGGCCTTGTGATGGTCATGTAAATCAAACTCCCCATTATGCGTTTATACGTAGTGGTATCCTCCATAAAATCTCATTCATCTGCATTTAACTTCACATTTTGCTCCAATGGAATTGAAATGGGTTTGCAACCCATGATCCCATATTTGGACAATTTGTTCAAGGCATATGGTTTGTAGTAACCATATTCCTTTAGGGACTGGATTACCTCGATGCCGAGGAAGTAACGCAACTTTCCCAAATCCTTCATCTCAAACTTTTGCTTCAAAAAATTTTTCAAATTAAAGATGTCTTCATCACTATCTCCTATGATAATCAAGTCATCAATATAGATGATTATGACTACAATCTCATGATCTGTTTTTTTCACATATATTGAAAAATTTGCATTGGATTTTTGAAATCTACTTGTGACAAGATACTGACCTATCTTGTCTAACTAAACTCTAGGTGCTTGCTTCAAGCTGTACAAAACTTTCTTCAACTACAAACCAAATTAGGATGTGTTTAGTCCGCATAACCTGGTGGTTGTTCCATGTACACTTCTTCCTGTAAATCTCCATGAAGAAATTTTTTTTTTACATCCATTTGATGTAAAACCATCCTTTTATTGCGGCCATAGCAATGATTGTTCTTACAGTTGTCATTTTGGCAACTGCACTATAGGTCTCCTCATAGTCTATGCCATAAGTTTGGGCATAACCTTTGGCAACCAATCTTGCTTTTTATCTGTTGACAGATCCATGTGCATTGTGCTTAACTTTGTACACCCATTTGCACCCAATTACTTTTTTGTCCTTTAGTAAAACTACCAATTCCTAAATAACATTAACATCCAACATCACCATCTGTCCATCCATGGCATTATCCCATTTAGGATTTCTAACCGCCTGTTCAAAACAAGTGGGTTTAACCTCATGTATAACTCTCACCATGTATGTGTAATGATGAGTTATAAAACCATCATATGTGAGTATTTGTACATGGTACTTGACTCGTGTGGATCTTCGTACTCCATTGTTGTTGTCAGGTGTTTTCAAAGCTTTCTTGGCCATTCGAACTTTGGGAGTAGTAACTGAAGGGATTTTTTATTCTTCACCCACATTCTTCTCTGAATCACTTGACTCATCATCTACATGAAGATTTTAAAATGATGTTTGAAAAGTACCATGTATAATGTTTAAAGATCTTAATCTTCCTTTCCATGGAATGCTATTGGACCCACTAATGAAGACTCTTGTGGTCCACTAATTAATTGTGTTATTTGTTTCCACATTTGATGAAACATCACCATTTCTAGCCTCTCCATCTTTTGCTATCTTTAGTGGTGAGTTCAACTAATCATCTCATCAAACACAACATCTCTACTCACTTGTAACTTTTGAGTGGAAGGATTGAAACATCTATATCCTTTTTGTTTAGAGGAATATCCAATGAAGATACATTTCTTAGCTTTTGGGTTTAGTTTTGATCTGTTTTCATTAGGAACATGCACGTATGCAATGTCACTAAACACTCTAAGGTGTGAGACATTAGGTTTTTTGCATGTGAATTTTTTTTTCAAGTGTCATGCCATGAACTCTTGTTGTGGGTGTTCGATTCATGATATAGACTACAATTGGTATCACTTCAGCCCAAAAGTAATTTGGCAAATTTTTTTCATTTAATATGGCACGTGCTATTTCTGCAATGTGCTTGTTTTTCCTTTTAGCAACTCTATTATGTTGTGGGGAATAACTACATGAGTAATTCGTTTGAATTCCATGCTCCTTCAAGTATTCACTGAATTCATTTGAAAAATATTCTCCCCCTCCATTGGACCTTAGGCATTTGATGTTCACACCCTTTTCCTTCTCCACCATTGCTTTGAAATTCAAAAAATGTTGAAACATTTCACCTTTGTATTTCATGAAGTAAACCCACACCTTGTGTTGTCATCAATGAAATTCACGTAGTACTTGCATCCTCCAATGGATTCTATCTTCGTGGTCCACACATCTGAGTGGATCATTTCCTAAGGTTTGGAACTTCCACGAGTTGTTTGAGTTGGGAATGGATGCCTAACTTGCTTCCTCAATTGGCATGCTTCACAAACTTTTGACATCATCTCTTATGTTCCAAATTTGGGAAGACTTCCAACAAGATTTTGTTTTTCCATCAGCTTAAAATGTTGGAGATTAACATGGCCAACCCGCTTGTGCCAAATTCCAATGTCTCCAGCTCCTTTTCCATGTGTGAATAACATGGAATTCACCTTAGGCATGTTCATATCCAAGGTGAACATTTGTCCATTCCTTTCCCCTTTTGTGATCAATTTGCCTTGGTTCTTCATGTCTTCCACAAAACATCCATTTGGGTTGAATGTCACTTGTAAACCTTGTTCCACCATTTGGCTTACAGAGACCAATTTTTTTGTTATAGTTGGAACATGAAGTACATCTTTCAAGAATTTTGTTTGCCCATCTTGCATGGACTATGGCATTTTGCCAATTTGTGTGATGGGATGTGTAATGTCATCACTAGTTTCCACAAAACCCCAGTGTTTTCAAATCCTTTATGTCTCTAAACCATTCTCCATGATTAGTCATGTGGTTTGAAGCTCTAGAATCTACATACTAAACATTGTTATCTGATACACCTCCTATCATTGAATTTGCCATGTGTTGCATCATAAACAATTGCTCATCACCTTGATTGCTAATTGATGCATAATTCACTTGTTATAGCTTTCCATTTTGTGCATCATGCTCCTTTTGATAACAATTATTTGCCATGTGCCCAAGTTTTTCGTAGTAGTAGCAATTTGAGTCGTTATTTGATTGTCGACCTCAATGACTTCCACCACAACCTCCACGACTTCCTCTTCCTTTAAAATTTCTTCATCCACTTCTATGAGGTTGACCTTCATGTTAATGATGTTCACCATGCAAGCTTTCGTGTTGACCTCGAAATGAGGTTTTACCACCTCTACCTTTACCTCTATTAGTATTTGAGTAGAAAACATTTTCTTGTGATCCTCTATTGGATGAACTACCAACAATTCTCATCTCTTCACTTATAAATAATGTTATTAAGTCTTGGAAATCGAGAAATGTTTCTCGAACTACAATTGAAGTACGAAACTAGCTATAATATTTTCCAAGTCCATTCAAGGTGATGGCCACGAGATCTTCATCATCTACATGGGCTCTTATAGATGTAAGAGCATCTACAAGGTTTTTCACCTTTGTAGAATAGTCACTGATGTTCATCTTATTTTTCTGTAGATTATGCAACTCTTGCTTGAGCTGCATTTTGCAGGCTTGTGTATTAGTGCTATACATCTTCACCAATGTATACCAAGCTTGCTTAGGTGATTTTGCATCTTGAATATGCACAATCATGGAATCGGACACACTCACAGAAAGCCAATATAAGACTTTCCTTGTTTTTTATGCCAAGTTTTATTGGCTTGAATTTCATAATCCTAAATTTCCACACTTGGAAATTGTTCTTGTCTAATTTCTCAATTGCAATTTGAGAAAGATTGTTCGCCATCTTTTAAGGCAACATTCAATGTCTTCTTGGGGTTTCATAAATGATTTTAATTCCTCCCTTGGGTTTCTAGGATTAGGATTAGGGTTTTCCTTCCCTAGGTTTCTAGGATTAGGGTTAAGGTTAGGGTTGAACAAGATGGACCTTGCATATGAATGTATGTCTTGAATATTATATGAAATTTTATATTATACATAGGTTTTACGTATATGTACGTATCTCATATAATATTTTGTATGGTATTAAATACATGATTACATATCAAATTTTCTTATGAAGGTCTTGATAATGTTTTTGTGCTTCCCAATCTTCAAACTCCTTCCTTCAAGTTCTCCCAGGTTGTATTTGCTCCACTTTAAAAATTTGTTTTGATGTCTTCTCAATGTAAACTTCTATCACATCAACTTTGCAAAGCTACACCACTCACATATGATCTTGAATCGATCTAAAATTTGTTGAAACATAAAAAACTATGTTTACTACTATCTTTCAAAATTTCAACTCATTTAACTTCATAAATTGAGAGATCTTGGTACTTCCTTGAAATCACCTCAAATTGGGACTTGAACACAAAATGATTTATAATTCGCTCTCAGCAACTCCGAACTCCTTGAGATTTTGAGCGACACATAAGAGATATGTCTTTTATATTTGTTCAAAATTTCAACTTTATTGATGATGACCACAAAGAGTTATCACTTTCAAAACAAACTGATTTCAAAATTGAGATTGAAACTTTAGATTCTTGGATCTCTTTCAATACATATTCAAATGAAATGAAATTTTTCTCACATGTAAATTCCTTTATGATTTGTAAGATCCCAAAGCTGCAGATCAAAAAATGTTCAAACAAAGGAGATATGATAAAAAAAATTATATTTGGCATAAAGTCTTCAAGAGCTCATAACTCTGACAAAACATATATTTTTCTTTTGAAAATTTGAAAATATAATCGTCTTATAGTCTTTTATAATTTTTTGAAGTGTCACTCCAAGATCTTTTCACAGTAGATCTAAATCTAGATTTATAATTACATATCCAACAACTTTGAATAACATTATAGATCATAAATCACCCCTTAACATCCATCCATTAAATGTATGTAAATTTTTGGATGAATTTTTTAAAAATGAAATTATGAATTAACAAGCTTCCATGTGTATGATTTTTTTAAAAAATGAAAAATGAAAATAAAAACCTAGATATTTGATTTAAAATATAAAAAATGAAAAAATAATTTTTTTGGGGAGGTATAGATTGGACGCTTGGCTTGTCTTTATCCCAATTTTATTTTGAAGGTCACAAACCTACTAAATGCACTTAACTTGACAAGTTGGGTGAGGAGGTTGGAACTTTTGGCTTTGGGGATGGATATTGAATTATAACCTTCAACTACCTCCTCTTTCGTTATAACAATTCCTTTTTTTTTAGTGGGTGACAATGTGACAAGGAGGAGGAGGAGCCTCCCCACTTTTCCTTGTTATCAATGAAATTAACAAAGGGCTAGACCTTGATGTTAGAAGCAACCCATTCCAACCAAACCCCAAGCTTGGTTGGTGATGAGGATGGTGGTGACAACTTTCATTGTTGTGTTGCACAAAACCACAAACAATGGTGATAAAGATGATAGGTGGAAGGCCCCCTTCAATTTCTACAAGTGGGAAGCTTGCCAAAGGTTTAGTGGTGATGGCAACACCAAGATTTAGTTGGTTAATTGGCTATTTGCTAGTTGGTTGGTTGGTCCATTGCATAGGAAAACAATGATGCCATGATTAATGTCTTTTTTTTCCTTCTCTTATTGCTATAGTTGGACAAACCACATGAAAGAGAATAGGCACCTTTGTATAAAATTGGCAAGGCCTCTCCTCCTTTCCTTTTATCTTCATTGAACATTTTAAAGTGCCCAAGCCATGTATGGGTTTAACTCTCAAAATCATGTTAAACCAAAAAAATAGAAATTCACCAATTTGTTAGGCAAGTTTCTTCACTTTAAGGAGCAGACCAAAAACATCCCTAATTATAACTTCTACCCAATTGTAAACACAAATAATAGCCACAATCACACCACCCTATGCATAGAACAAAGTTTTAAAAAGTCAGAAGTTTTTCCACACCTCAACTAATTTGAATAGAAACAAACTAAAAATGACTTTTGATCATTCAAAAAACTTCTTCACCTACAACACAACACATAAAAATCCAAGGACACACTTTTTTATAACTCATGCAAAATTACAAAAAAATTTACATTCCAAAAAAAACAACAATATGAAAGTTGTGTAATTTCAAATCACCAAAAATGATTTGAAACACACCTTCAAAAGTTCTATCTCCAAACAACAAATATAACTCAAACCTTGTTCACACTAAACGTATTCCAAACTAATTTCTTATGACCCACAACCCATTACACTAACCCAATTTTACTTAACTAGGTACAGAACTGTAAATGCCCAACAATTACTCCATATAGGATACTAATCACAAAACAAGATAGTAGTTTGGCCCTAATATTACATTTGTTCATAGTTGTTAATGCAATTAGTACAGGAATATTATTGCAATTTTTTCCACAGTTTGCTGTTGGCCCTTTTTTTTAACCTTGTCATGTTTTGCACCCATAATCTCCCATGTTACAAGTACCAAGGGGCATGTAACATGCTATGTATCATGTGTTGAGGGTCTTGTAGCATGTTACATCCCCACTAGCACCCCTAAGATGCCCAAAACATGTCTAGAAATTCCAAGGTGAAAGAAAATAGGGCAAATGGCAGACTGGGGGAAAAAGAATTGCAGCAATACTTTTTATACATCCGGACAAAGGTAGCAATTCTTTAACGTAACCCTAAACCCTAACGTATCCACAAGTGTGAATGGTCTATAATGTCGATCAATTTATTTTATCTCCTCCGATTTATATTTGTTCGCATTTGTGGTTTGCGGGTTGTTGCTTCTTTGTTTGTGGATGTCTCCCAAGGCGCTGGTGTTCAGGGTTTGTACGCTCAATCAGTTTTAGGGTTTGTTCGAAGGTGGAGCTTGTTTCGTGCAGCTATTGTGTGGAAACGGTTTGCGCACTCTGAGATAGAGAGAGCGAGAGTGATGGAGGAGAAGGGGGTTGCAACTGGTAGTTATAGTTTTGCGCGGAAGTTGGCATCGTCGGATGTGAAAACCCGAGAGAAAGGCATGGGTTTGCTTGTTCTCTGGCTCGCTTGTCAGCAGGTAAGAGAAGCTTAAGGTTTTTTCTTTTTCATGAGTTTGTTTCTGGTGCTAAGGCTTCTCCATTTTTTGATTGATTTCTCTTTTCCAGCTTTTTTCCACCCTTGCAGTTTTTTTTCTTTTCCTTCTTTTGGTTTTTTGTTGGCTTGTGTATCTTTTTCAGGGCGTGGTTTTTTAATGGACCGAGATTGTTTTGGATGCTTGCAGGAAGTGCGAGAGGATGAGTTGAAGAAGATATGGAAGGGTTTATTCTACTGTGTGTGGCATGCTGATAAAGCTCCAGTTCAAGCTGATCTGATTGATAGGCTTGCGGGTGTTCTGGAGAACTTGGATTTGAAGCTATCAGTGGAGTTTTTCAAGGCGTTTCTTTCGACCATGAGGAGAGAATGGGGTGGGATAGATAGGTTAAGATTGGACAAGTTTTATCTCTTGTTAAGACAGGTTCTTGTCCGTGTGTTTGCGGTTCTTCGAAAGCATGAGTGGGAAGATAGCACGGTGGAGAAATTCATGAATGCTTTGTTAAAGAGGGCACTTCTGGTGAAGGATGAGTTTCCAGCACTGGGGATCAATCTCCACATGACTGATATCTTCCTTGACGAGTTGCGAAAAGTTCAGCCTTTGTCATCGCACACTCTTGGGCTTATGCTTGAGCCGTTCTACTCCACTATTGCTGCTTCCTCCGACAAGTCTCTTCTGAAAAGAGTGAGAGAGAGGGTGTTCAATTCTCTTCTTGAAGATGCCCAGGGATTTATCAGCAGGAAACAGGAAAGTAAACTGGACAGGGAGGATGAGACATTTGGTGCCCAGGTGCTATCACTGCCTGTGGTGACTCGACTCTTTGCATTAGCATCTGCTGCGTCTACACCACAGGCAAATCGGAAGGTCCTTTATGAGATTTGTGATTGCTTCAGCAAACTGGAGAAGCTTGTTGCTGTGGCAGGTGTAGACATCAGTTCATTGAAAGCTGAGCAGGCATTCGCTGTGCACAGGTATGATGGCAATGTGGGAGATGGGTTGCGAATGGCTTCAGGGATATTACAGGACAAGCAGAAAAAGAGCAAGACTGTAGGAGCCCATGAAGACACTGAGGGCTTAAGCAAAAAGAAAAGAAAAGTGAAGGATTTAGGGATTGGAAGTAAGAACACTGGGGTAATCAACCCTGCAGAGAAGACACTAGTAGAAGCAATCAGTGTACAGGTGAACAGTGGGAATTTTGCTGGAGAGCATGTGGTTCAGATTGTAATGAATGGAGAACAGTCTCAAGTGTTAGGAAAAGGGGGAAACCCTAAGAAGAAGATGAAGAAGTCCAAGAAGCAAAGGAAATCAGCTGGAAATGCAAAAAATTTAAGACAAGGTTTGAGCCATGAAGGTACGTAGTATTATTTTGGTCATGTTGCTTTGTCCAGTGATTGTAGATTGATCTCATTAGCTTTGCTAAGAAACATCTTCTAGTGAAGCATTATCTTGGCGTAGATAATTGAACAATTCCAGGTCCTGCATTCTGGACAGGTAGCTTAGAGGCTAGAACTGGAGGAGAGGCAGAGGTGGATGGGGTCATCAGTGATACTGTTGCAAATGTGAAAAAGGATGATGAAGGACTTATACCTCTTGCAGTTCAACAAACAGGTGAAGAGATCAGAGACAGCTCTTTGGTAAGGGGCAGTGAATCATCTGTAGACATTAGCATTATCAATGATGCTGTGATTTCCAATCTTGAACAGAAGTTTGCATTAATCAATGACCAGGAAAGTTTTGAGTCCAACTTTGGGGGTTTACTCTCTCCTGTCAACACTGGCAGCAAAAAGAAGAGGAAGAGAGGAAAGAAGGGTGAAGAGAGTGAACCATCCTCTGGAGCAGAAGTCATGCAGCTATTGCCTTCCAAAGTGGACACACCTGCAACAGGGAGCAATTCTTCAGCAAAGAAAAAGAAAGTGCGATTTATGTTAAAGAATAATCTGGTGTGGAAACAGGGACCCCTTCCACCACAGTCAATGAGAACACCTCCAGCAGCAACTCCAAGGGGAAGTGCTTTGAAGAAAGGTGCTCTGCCTGGGCCCATCCACAGTTCTCCATCACTCATATACCAAACCATGCCAATACCTAGGGGATGCTCTCCAATACAAATTTTGTCAGTCACAGTGCAGAAACCTTCCAGATCACCAAAGAGTTTGTCCAATGGGGTTCCAAAGCAGGTTAGAAATTCTCCTGGTTCTTCATGATAGTATCCTTCTGTCACTTGAACAGGTGTGATGGGACCCTTTGAATTTTATCATTATTTTCCTTCCGTCTCTTGCTGTCAAGTTGATGGTTGAATTTGCCTCACATTATCTCTACTCAGGAAAGTTTTGAAATAAATATGAAGGGCCTCAGACCTGAAGGGTTTGTCCAAAGGTGAGGTTTTGCTAAGAATCCTTCTATATTTTACCATGTTATGGGACAATGGAAGCTTTTTCTGCCAATTGTTGAGTTTTCTTAAGATTACTTCCAGTGTTCACAAATTGTCATGCTTGCAGAGACTTGCTATCAACATATCTTGGATGTTTTATGAGCAGGTTATGGTTCCAGGACTTAGGTTTCAACAGCTAGAGTTTCCAAGTGCAACAATCCTGGAGAGATGAATTCTGCATGTTTGGAATCAATTACTTTCATACAGCCTGTGATTACACATAAGGCAGAGCAAAACAATACTGGCACCAATTTTTGCATCTTCTACTCTAGCTCAAAATAATCTATTTAAACTGAGATTTATTTGTGCAGCCAGTTCCACATCCCTTACCGAAGTTCCTAAGTGGCTCAGTTCTTTCTACAAAGCCATTTTTCCTATGGTCAATGATCTTTGTGTTTCAAAACACAGAAAGGTTCATGTTCCTTTTGGTAGTCTTTGGATTCTCAATGGCTCTCCAGGAGTATTGGATGTGACAAAACTCAAATTTTTGAGATTGGAAGTTTAGCAAGCTTCTCCACTCGTCGCAGTTTGATTTTTCAGCGCTATACATTAAGATAGACCTGACAAATCTAAAAGCTTGAATGAAAGTTCTGATTAATAAAATATTAATTGGATGGTCAATCTTCATCATTTTAAGTTCTTGTTGGTTCAAAGAACAACTTTAGGTATTTGTGGTTTAGGAACAAATAAGAGATAAGTTTGTTTGAAACTTGACATAGCTTTAAAGTTGTGGGAGCTTGAAACTTAATCTCTTTGGTGGATTTCTAGTTAAATTATTTGTTTAGATTTTTTTTTAGATTTTTTTTTTCTTTATTTTGGCCATTGTGCTTGTAGACCAATCATTTTGTATTGTGTATTGTGCTTCAGAGGTTGTCCCTTGTTTGTAGGTTTGCAGATGATCTTTTTGTTCTAGACTTTTGAGACTTTGATAGATTTATGTACCTAGACAAAAACTCTTTTGGTGGTGGCATAAACATCTTGTGAGTTGAATGTTCATCTAAGGGCTTCTCCTGTAACTTCTTCGATCTACTTGTGAGGTAAAGTCCTCAAGGTATATCATATAATCTCTTTGCTAAAAGCTCTCAACCAGAGTAAGTATTGACATGGTTTGTATGCCTCATGTTCATTCCAATATCTCTACTAAGTTGGGTGTTACCAATAGTCAATATTACAAGTTTTTGAGACTTTGTAGTTCAAATATTTCTTTGTTTTGTAGATGGTTGGTTTTATTGTGCTTTTGAATAAAGGCTAGCCTCTAAAAATTCTGTTAAAGAGGACTAGAGGTTTGCTCAATAAAGAAAATTTCCTTTTTCCAGCATTCAAATATTCCAAATGAATTTATTAGTCTCCTACAGTGGGAAGCACCCTGTAAAGCAGTCGGTTTTTCTGTTTTGTCTTTGTTTCCTTGGTTTCTGTTTTGTTTTTCCCCCCAAGTCTTTTCATTTGATGTTTCTCCTTGTGTTGTTTGTGCTAGCTTGATATCATGGTTGAGTTTCCCGTTGCTTCTAGACTTGCACCAAAAACTTAGTGGGGAAGTTGTGATAGAGCAGTCACTATCATACATATTACTTCTAGACTTGCACCAAAAAACTTAGTGGGGAAGTCGTGATAGAGCACTCACTATCATATGTATTAGTGTTGATGGTCCCTGAACGAGAGAGAGAGAAGAGATCATTCATATTGTAGTGAATTTCTTTCTTCTTTCATACTAGTTGTATTGTCTTTTCTTCCCAATTTTGTAATTTCTTTTTTGGAAGTCCTTGACTTAAGAAGTTTCAACCTTGTTTTTGCTTTCTTAATAGTGAGAATGGAGATCTCTCAATTCTCATGAGAGATAGAGATACTTCAACTCTTGTCAACTCCATAATGTTATGCTGATGGACTGCATGCAGGTAATTTATTCTGTGACAGTTACTTGGCAATTTATGAGGTTTCAGAAAATGGTCCCTCTTGACAAATGCTTCTCTGAATATTTTGCCACTAGTATTTGCCATATCTGCCACAAACACTCCAAAAATCTTCTAACAATGAGACAGATATTTGGATCCCAAATGCAAAGGAAAGTTGGAAAGAGTATTCTCTAAATATTGTAAAACAAGTTTGCACTAAAATGCTTAAGAAATCTAATGTCTTATTGGCAAACTTTTCCTTGGGTGGTACCACTAAGGACCACCCTGCCAAAATCACAAGAAAGTTGGACCCAATCTTAAAAATAAAATTCTATCTACTTATACATTGGTTTATTTCATTGGACTAGGTAGGCTATGTTTTCTCCACCTATGCACATACTCTTGAAAAATAATGAGGACCCAAAAACTTATAATATGCATTGACATTTTGATTCCCAAACCATTCCTAACCCATTTCTGATTCAATTCCTGATTTTAAAAAAAAATGTCCTTACACATTAGATTTTTTTCTTGTTTATTTAGTGCATGCACAAGGGAATGATCCAAACTAATCATTAGAATAACAAAAGATGAAAATAGTTATCATTTGTGTTCTTGACATCAATGGCCCTTTTGGACTTCATGATCATGATTTCAAAAAGTCATAACTAAATGAAAATTTGATTCAATCAATTATCTATAAAAGACATCAAGTAGGTTAGCATTTGAAATCTTCTTTAAAATTAACATCTAAGAAAAATTCCCCCAAAAAAGATTCCTTTTGTGTTCATAATAAAAAAAATCCCTCATGTGACATTCTTGAAACTTTTTTCTTATGTTGTTGAATCAATCAACAATGCATCCTCCTTATAATGATGAAATTGAAGAAGTTAACCAAAACATCAATGATAAAAAAAAAACACAATAAACAAACAAAAAAAAACCATGAAAAAATTGAAACAGAATATATATTACATGTAACACAAATATTAATACAATACTTATGTCATTAACATAACAAAACAACTATAATTAATGGAAAACAAAAAAATTAAAAAAATGTCAAAATTCAAAATATGAATTTCATCATCAAACCTCAAGTTGATATCAAATAATGGAATCATGATTTAAAACATCCAAAAATTCCAAACCCTAATACAACACAATAACTTTTACATCCACATTCAAAAGCAACCAATGTAAACGTAAATCAAAATTCACAACCAAAGCTACACCACTTACCACTTAATGACATGCAATTATATAATATTGAATACAACATAACAAGTTCACAACCTTTACTAATTTAATATGAATGATTATTCACCGTTATCCACTAGAAACATAATCTAAAAAATGTAAATTCAACAATTTACAAACAATTTTTTTCATTCAAAAACTTCATTGAAAGTATAATGAATAATCAAATATCACAATATCTAGGCGGTGTTGCAATATTGAAATAACACAAATAATGAAAAATATCCAAGATTATTTTCTGACAACAAGAAATCAACAAAAACTTTGTGTTGTAGTGTACACTACAAATTTAACATTATTCATAGGGGAACCATAATACATTTTTTATTGGAATATCAATCAATAAACACACCACTATAACTAGACCCGACATAATCATAAATGTATGGCCCAATATCCAATTCATCATCATTGATGAAATATCAATGATAGATGGCACTTGCCACAATAGATTTTAAACTATTAAAATTAAAATTAAACCTTTTACCATTTGGAGGAATCAACATAATGTTCATGGAAGATTTTTTACAATTTTCACGAATCACTAACATAACATTATATTTAACATCCAACCAATTTTTACATTCACAAAATAAATTTTAAAAAATCCATAGGTAAAAACCTTTGGGATATTACATTAAACCAAATAATGTAATACTAACATAACAAATGAGACAAAACAAAAACATTCAATATTCAACTTTTTTAGAATACCTTCGAACATGAAATATTTTAAATTTACACTTCAACTTATTAAAAACATCTTTAAAAAAAAATTTAAACATCAACTTATTTGATGATCCATGTGGACTACTACAACATACATAGTTTCTTGTAATGAATTACGAAATGCCATAAATTGTTATATGATAGATATCCATTCAAAAACATCAAAACAAAAATGTTATAACATTGTCACAATTAACATTATAAAAAATGTTCAATACATAATCACAAAAAATAGATTATAAAACAAATAATGTTCACAAAAAAAACTCAAGACTTAGCACCTTTCTTTAAAATATATCAAGGAATGAAAATCATTATAACAGAAAGTTTATATCTTAAATTAGGAGTTAATGGAAGTATTGGTTATATAAAAAATATATCCCTTATAGATGTCAAATGGATACACAAAGATATTACATTGCATACACCTATTAATATTTTAGTCAATTTTAATGATTTCATTTAAAAACATGTTAGTTTACGATATATAACACTTAAGAAAACTCCTGAAAAATGTAATACCAATAAGACCCATATCAAGGACTTTCCAATATCATCACCAAATCCCATAATCAAACACTTCCTCACAATCACTAGATATTAATTGTCACTTGTCTCAACTTTTTGTTTCACAAATTTCAAAATACAAGGACAAACATTTGATCACTTAGTATAGACCTCTGCTAGTCACTTGATAATGTGCCACTTAATATGCACATTATATGTTACATTATCACATCCCGTGTTCTATATGGATTTGTAATCTTTCAAAATATAATTATTCAAAACATTCACAAAACAAACTTTTTAATATGATCATTAAAAATGACTACACCTACATCAAAACATACTATAACCAATGAAAACAAAACCATCCAACACAAACATTGCCCAATAAAATCCAAGAATAAAAAATAATATAATATAATTGCAATAAATGATGATTTAGACAATGACATTATTGATGATGTTGTCATCAACTATTGGCACGAAGAACTCCAATGAACTAAAAACAATCAAAAACTATGCCTCAATCCTGATGGATGGTTAAACAACCAACATTTGGCAAGCACAATGCAAATGTTATACATTCAAAAATTACAATCATTAAGTTACCAACAACACACATGCAATCATAGAAACCGTATATAGATACCTAATCAATTGCTTTTAACATGTATTCATGAACAACAATCATTGGATATTAATCAAAATATGTGCCTTCACTCTTCATATGCATTATACAATATATAATTCAAATGCACCAATGATGAAAAAATTACTAGATGACACCATACAATTATTAATTAATGTAATTAATGTCAAACACTTATCATACACATGCGAATGTCATGCAATAGACATACAATTCATTGTGTGACCTTTTCATAGTAGCATACACGACCAATATAACATAAAAATATATCTCCATTCCCCATACATCCACCACAATAATAAAATAATTGATCATCACTGGTAGTGTGGAGCAACACAGAGCCCAAATTGGAAATGTAATAAAGAAAGAGGTTTGTGCTCACAATTCTAAAACAGTCAAGACTATATCTCACACATTGCTTCATGCATTTTGGTGGTGCATGCAGTGTAAACTGCAACCATAAAAATAAAATTCATTGAGGAAAGAGAACACAGTCTGGAACATGCAGTTTGACTACTAGTAATATCCTCAGGAGCAGGCCCTCTCCTGCCACCCAAAGGGTGTTCAAGTTTCTGAAATGTGGGAGGGCCTGCCTCTCTCAAAAACACTCCTCCCCCCTCCTAATTATCATCCATTATCACACTAGGGTAATTCCCTGGCAGCATCACATTACACCCTAGACCTCAGGCTCCACCCTTGGTTTGCAGCAGGGCATTACCCTACACTAAAAGAATTGCCAAAAGCATTGCAAACAATTTCATTTGTTTGGTATTTTAGAGCAAATGCATCCTGAAGTTTTGCCATTATAGCTATGATCTCACTGGAGAAGGATACCACTAGTGGGTAGATATGGCCCCTTAACAATAAAAAACAGTAGACTTACTATGTACATGCACACTGCATATTAGACTCAATGGCATACTGCAGAAATAAAACAGTTTCTGTCTTGACCACCTGACCACCTGTGTAACATGTAGCCATCGCCAATCAAAAATGGCAAAGGTCCTGGAGTTGGTGAGTGCATTACAGTTCATGCAGATCTGCGTGACCCTTTTCCAAACTGAAACCTGCTAAACCTGTTGTAACAAGTAGAGAGCAATAAACTAAATTTACCACAAGAAGTATAAACCCAATCACAGGATAGACTGGAAATTGCATGTTGAAACACATCACATTCACATATGATCTCAGTTTCTAAGTACCTAGAATCCCCAATTTGACTCAGTGACTTCTGCTCAAGAACCTTTTTATGCAGTGAAAACTGTACTGTATACCATTTTGGCCATGGTGAGAAACATGCATGCAAACTCTCTGTGTGTCCTAGGAGACTCTACCCTGTCAAAGCTTCAGGTTGCCCACTTGCATGCCATGGCCCTAGAAATTCTAGCTTTGCTAGGAGATCCCAGATGCCAGATACAATTGAGTTGACCTATCAAAGGTCCTGACATATCTTAAGGATTTGATGCTGTGGGTGAAGTTGGTGGCTTTAGCCCTGGGTACTGCAAAATAAATTAAATTAAAAAAAATAAAAATCATCCAGATTAGTCAGCCAGGTACTGTGATGAAGATTAGCATGTTAGAAGATTCACTATGCATTTAACATATACAATCTAGTTTAGTTCTGATGTGGAGCTTTCTGCTCCAACTTCAGGTGCTAGACCTAGAAAATCATTAGTTTCTGCATTCCATTTTGGAAGATTCTGCTCACACACCATACTGCAGACAGAGTGCTCAAGAAATGGAAAACTACTTTCTTGAAATGATATAGAGGTAGCAGGGAATGAGAGGAACCCTCACCACATGACAGAGACATTCTTGTCTGTAGTATTCAGTTACCTGGGTGTAAGGAGACAAAGGTGTCGTGGACTGTGGCAGATCAGTAGGTCTGGCAGATGCAGTGTATCCCTCCATGCTTGTTAGGTTGAATTCTTCAAGAGGACCTGGTGCCTTCAAAGCCAGTGGCTCATCCCCTTTGAATGCAGCAGATGCACCACTTGCTGTTGCAGGTTCCTTGCTAAGTGTCAGACTGTCAGTGGAAAGAGTCTCCTCCAAAATTGCTGGCCCATTTGCTGTAGCCTGTTTGACCTCTTCATCTGTTAGCAGTAGAATGTTTCCAATTCCCTGTAGTCAGACAGAGATGCAACCACATAAATGCTAGAATATCTGACTGGGTATTTGAGACTATCAGACTCCCTGACATTCACACATGCTGGATATCACTACTACAACTGAAGTCAATCTAGTTATGTAGAAATTTCATGAACAGGATGAGGTTGTGAGTGACCAGAAGAGAAGGGCACAAGAAAAAAACCTTTAATTCATCAATGATTTCTTTTGGTGCAATTTTTGTGTCCAAAAATGTTTGAATCTCCTTCAAGGTCTTCTGCCGATCCTGCACATCATGGAAGTCTCCACATCAAGGTTAATAGAGGAGAAAGCTATTCAGCAGGTCTTGATTCCTGTATGACAGGATTGATGTTTCTGAAATCTGATGCCAGACATGTGACTGAACTCAACCCACCATTCCAAAAGTTGCCATTTCTCATGTGACTGTCACCACAAAGTGATATGAAGACAATGTTATCAGTCTTCAGAGTTTCCTTTGCATACCCAGACTTGCTCCAAGAGTTGTCTAATACTCTTCCCCATATGTCATGGTAAGGAAACTCTACTGGTACACAATTACAAGCAGACTTGTCTGCAGTGTAGGTTTCCATGTCTCCTCTTCACCCAACCCTTATCAAAACTCTTTCCTCAACCACAGAGGGTAACCCACAATGCTTGCCACAGCCTTGTGAACAGAGATATAATTTGGATGGACCAAGAACCCAGGGACAGACTGTCCCCATAAGAGGGACAGAGGATTAGAGAAAATGAGACTGCTGCCTCTGATCAATACCCTAATAAGACCATCATTATATCAAATGAGAGACATATTGAGAGATCTGTAAAGGTCTTACATCTGCAAACAAGAACTTCTTCACAAAAAGCTGCACCAGTGCAGCTGATCCCAGTAATTGCAATGCTGTTTCTGCCTGCTCAAGAGACAAATTTCATGTTTAGACTCTTTCCTGTACAGGGTGAGATGAAACTCCTAACACATCCTTTGATGCTTACTAAATGCCCAACTTTTCACTCTGCGACAATCTTTACTCTATCCACTGACTACTGTATTGGAAAGCATACTGAAAGCTAATCAATAAGGATCACTATGTAGGGTCCTGAATGTTCAACAGAGAGTGAGATGATTGACCTCAGAGAAGACAACAAGGCCAACACCAGCAGCTGCTGCTACTCCCAGTGTGGTTGGCACCAAGCTTGAGTCCTACAGGTCCCATCCATTCACCAGTCAAATCTCACGGTATGCAACCAAGCAACATACTCAGTGATCAATAAGACACTTGAATGGAGCACGACATACAAGAGTGCAAGAAAATACCTTTCTGTGACAAAGATACCACAAAAAAGGATACATTTGATAAGATTCATTGATAAACTAGATGATCAACAGCTAAATCTACATGCCTACATGCAGAATGAAGGATGTAACAGTAGTTGGCTCAAGAAAAGCTTCCATAGCAAAATAAATATCTATTTAGAAAGATGTGATGTGCAAGTGTGTAGCTCAAGGTAATATAGACATGCCTGAGCTATGGGCACTTGTGATCACATAATGAAGAGGGGAAGAGAAATGTTTTACAGCAATACAAGCACATGAAATAAAAAATAGGCTTACTGATACCATTTTACTGTTTGGAGAATAAAGTGTGGGGTATAGATACATACAGCATTTGCAGCAGCACTATCCTTTATCACATTTGTGAGGCTGCTGAGGTTAAATTTGAAGCCTTTCTTGGGTGCCAGCCATGGCAATTCACTCTCCTGTTGACAGCCAAGCCCTATGAGTATTTCATATAGCCACAGGATTTTTGTTTCACATGCACAAAACATACTGCAGAAGTCTTTTTGTACTTTAACACAGAGAGATACAAACAGTGGAGGGGAAAAAAGTGCGTACCTTCCATCCCTTGTTGCCTTCTGCGCCGCCTTTGATGGCATAGGCTCCTTTGAAGCCACTGTTTGCAAGCAGCCTTGCAACTACTGCAGAACTCCCATCAAACCTTTGCATTCCAAACCAAAACCACAGAGACATGTCTGTCAGAGAGTGAGTATGAACTTCCTACAATTGAGAAAGTGCTAATGTTCTGCAGCAAAAGCCATTGGAACTCAATCCTGCAAAACCAAAGCAAGAACCTCAAATGCTCTCAGAAGGTCGGGCAGATGTAGCAGATTGTCTGCACATCTGCATGCAGAAGTTGTTGCCTGGAAAAACCACACAATCTTAGGCTTCTGAATTATTGCAAAAACCTAATGCTCATCAGCATGTTATCCTCTCTATCACTGTGCTACATGCAGGTCGTTCCATTCGTACATAGGTCCTTGCAATGGGATGAGATATTCTCCTGTCGTGCTTAGATGTCTTACAAGATGAAGACTGCACGACAACCTACTAATTGGCACTGCCGTGTGTGCATCGGCTGACTTCAGTTTCTTGTCCTCTACATGATTTCCGCGTATTTCATAACGTCAGGAAACAGCAAGTTTTCTTTTCATATATGTTGCCATAGAGCAGACAGGAGCAGCTATGCAATTTACTAAGAAAGCAAGAACAAAGCTTCGCGTTCCGACACAACTTTGTCGACGCTCATCAACAAACAAGACAGCGTGTGCCCCGCGTTGCAAATTTTGTCAACGGATTGGCAAAACGGAATACAGATTCCAATTCGACGCAGCTGACTACTGACATCGCATAATCTGCAACTGAATCGTTGTCAATGAAACTCGGGGAACACTTTTGTGAAGCAGTCAGCGGGCACTCAAGAAAAAACCGAGACTAAGAATCACATCCTTTCACGACTATGTCGCGAAAAAAATGGAGCCTTACCGGTCCAGGATGTAGAGAGTGATGTTTTCAGCGTCCTTAAACTTAGCTAGCACCCTGACTGCATACTCCTCATCATGATCCACATAAGGCAACTGCACAACTCTCTTCCTCAACTTTCTAACGTCCGGAGTCCCTTCCGTCTTGACATCCTCCGCCGCTCTTATGTCCAAAATCTGCGCATCGCTTTCCTTATCTGACAGTTTGGCGAACGCCTCCGCGGCCGCTACGTTGCCGAAAGTTTGGGGTTTCACAAATACTCTGAAAGCAACCGCCGGAACCATAACGGCCGCAATTCCCAGCACAATGGCCAAGGGATTCGCCGTCACAAAGTCCAGAACACCACTCCTCGCGTCGAAATCGATCACATTCTCATCCGACGCAGCCACGGCAGCATCCTTGACGTCCGAGACAATATCATCATAATTAAAGGCCAGGGCTCCATTTGCAGGCGCTGCCAGGAAAGCGAACAAGGGAGAAAATAAACTCGCAGGTACACCAGAAACGCCAGAAACGCCCGCAAACTGCTTCCGCATCAAACTCGACGCGTGGAAAATATCCCCCACGACTACAGCAATACAATTCTTCTCCTCACGCAGATCCACGGCCGCTTTAACAAGAAAACCATCCCTAGATCTAGCACCTTCTCTCTTAACACTTCTACCACACATGTTACCGCCATGGCGGCTTCCGGAGCTCTGTTCAAGCTTCCGACTCGCAGCGCAAGAGACGCCAGCAACTCCACCTCCGGAAAGCCTAAGAACCTCCATAGGTATAATAGCTCGTTCAGGAGCAGAAAACCCGCCAAAGCTCCGGCGCACGGAGCTCCAATCCACCGATTGCGTACCAAAAGCCTACGGAAAGTAGCAGAAGTAGAAAAACCGAGTGCGGCAAAAACTGAAGCAAATGAACGACCTTAAGCATCATCGCCATAGCCACACAGGAAAAGACAACCCAAAACGAGATGCCATAGCTACTTTATCTCATCTCGGTTTACGCACTTCGCTACCAGTGGTCATAACTCACGACACAAAACCAGATGCCAAAACACAGCCCGCTGGCACATTCACCATGCGCCACGTCAGACAATTTCAGGTCTCGAAATTCCATTTCGGGTCCAGGGTGGTTATCTGAATGCATCCGCCTTATTTTTGTCTTATCTCTGTTTTCTTCCCGTGCTAAAACACTAGGAGAAATCTGTAGTGAATTTGGAGGGCACCTTACATCAATCAATTTCCTTCCTAGGAAATGGGAGGGATATTATGCCTACTCCTCGATGCGAGACGCGAAATTACACTCCCGATATTATGCCTAGTCCTCGATGTGAGACGCTAAATTACACTCCCCCCCCAAATCGAGCTCCGTCCTGCACATGTTTTTCGGCCCTGCATGATTCTGCATAAAACCACAGAGCAGGGTTTTACATGTTCTTTTTTATTCAGAAAAGAACTTAACAAATGTTCTTTACATTTAAGTTCTGCTTAATTTATTTTTTGTAAGGTGGCTGCTTAGCAGATTCAAACTTTAAATCTCACAGTCATAGAACATGGTTCTAACCACTGGCATAGTCTGGCAATGAAAGAGGGGTGATTTTTTTTCTATTTGAAGAAACTTCCACAGTCAAAAACTCAAACCCTGCAGCAGAACCACATGGTTCTGCGCAGGGCTGCACCGTCAGGCCCAGAAAGGGCGCCGGACAGAGCTCGATGAGAGGTATTTAGCGTCTTGCCTCCTCAATAGTGAGAGGGTTCATACACCTATAAAGGTGAGTTCACATTTAGGGGTATGCTATCAAAAAAATTAAGAAAAAGGTAAGTTAACCTAAATAGTTAGGGTTTACTTTTAGGTTAGTTAGGTTTTATTTTAGGTTAGTGGCAGTAACCACCATTGTGGGCTACTGTTCTTCACATTAAGTGCTTTAGGTAAGATAGGTAGGACATGTGTGGTGTTATTATTAACCTATTGTTCAAATATTGAGGACACTCCTAGCGAGGTAAATTCCTTCCCTCCCAACTCATTTGCATCATTACTTTTTTTGTGTGTGCAAAGCTCCTCTGAACTCTCTGGTTATATAGCTCCTCCTTGTTTCATAAGTGTAATTTTCCTACTTTTTTTTAGACCATTTGGATGGGACTCACTACATTAAACTATTATAATTGGCATAACAACTATGTTTGCTACTCATGTCATGCATGTTGCATGTAACATGTAATTATGATATTTCATTGGCCCTCTGGCCTTATGTGGTTTCATACCATTTTTTGTTTGCATTCTTATTCATGCCATGTGGAGAAAGACCAAATCTTTTTTAGATATTCTTCCAACGTGGACATGATATTTAAAGAATATTTTATCACACCTAGGATGGAATATTTAGTGATGTGGAAGAGTTTTTTTCCATGTGTCATGGATGAATGATATTTATGGATGAAAATGGGGATGAAAAATGAAAATGGACGAAATTTTTCATGAACATTTGCAACAAGTTTTATTTTGCAAAAAATTGATCAAAAGAAACATGGTACAAGAAATTTATGTTGGTTTATTGTGAATAATCCATCACATGGAATGTTCAAATTACACTTGAACCAATATTTCATATTCCAACTTTGCAACATCCAAACATATAAAATTTAAAATTACATCAAATTCAAAAGCACATAAACATGTTGATCCCCCAAAAGGTATGTGTGAAATCGAATAGTACCTATCCACTACAAAGAGGTATGTGACCATTAGGAATTGAGACAACATCAGGTACTTTAGAACACCTTACCACTTTAAACTCTTTTTTATTTTCATTCATTCTTTCAATCCCTTGGAAACTTCCACAATGAAATTGCATTCTTTTTCATTATACTACTAATTTGCATGCAAAATATTTCAACTTGCATTATTTAACCACATGCTTACAATCATAAAACCTCTATTTTCCAATGCCAAAAAGAAAATTTTCACCAAATGTCACACCAAACACCTTGGAATTTATAATTGAATACACGTTAATCTCAAACATTCGTCAAAATAAAGTTCACTATGCACATGAATTTTTGTAGGACGAGGTGGATAATTGATTTCCTGATAACAAACAATTCAGAACAATGTGTAAGTATTCAAACGCATGCGCAAGTTTGTACAAAACTACAGGCTACACAAACACTCACAAGGACATAAACTTGAAATTTCATGTTATTCTTTTCCATGAAAGGTTTCAACTTCTTTGTCAAGTGATGGACAAAGTTCTTGCTAACACGGAAGTGTTCAATCCACTTGAAGTTGTTGTATTGCATCATTAAAAAGTGTGAATACTAGGTGGTTGATCATGCCTTAACCCAATCCCCAAGTTCTCTACTGCCCAAAATATCACACACATGAAATTTGGTATTAGTGTAGAACAATTGTGTGATTCATTGTTTCAAAAGCAAACCAAACATCTTTCAAAAGAGGCATTGGAGCTTTAAACAAAAGGTCAAATTATGTTGTGCCAAAACCTTGCAAAATCAAACCTTGAATTTGTAACACAACTTGCAAAAATTGTACAAGAAGAACTATTTGCAATGGCCACATCGTAAAGTGCAAAGACGATCATAGCTCAAAGGAGCTTCACACACGAAAATAACATAGGAGTTCCACAATCAAAAAACCAAAAGCAAGGAAGAGCTACAACAAAAAAGTTCAAAAGTGTTTCGCATGCAGAAATAACATATGAATTGCACAACCAAAAACAAGAAAAAGAAAATTAAGATCAAGGAAGAGCTACATCAATAGAGCTCGGATGACTTCACACATGGAAAGAACATTACGGAACTGCACAATCGAAAATAGGAAAATGAAAACTGAAGAGCAATGAGGAGCTTTATGAACATAACTTAAAGGAGTTTTACATGTGGAGAGAACACAAAGGAGCTCCTTAATCAAAGCACAAAATGAAAAGCCAAGAGCAAAAAGGAGCTACAGCAATAGAGCTCATAGGAGTTTTGCATGTGGAAAAAACATAGGACCTAACAATCGAAAATAAAATAAAGAAATTTAAAAGTAGGGAGGAGCTATAGCAACAAAGCTCGGAAAAGCTTTGCATGCAAAAACAACCTAGAGTGAGCCTGTCCTACAACTTTCATTCTAACATGGGCAAAAAATATACACCACAGTCCTTGACCACATCACATTGCATACCCCAACTTTGGTCATGGGCACAATGGCATGCAACTTTACACTTGTTTCACAAGCAACTTGTTACACCCATACCATGTAACTCTACACTTGCTTCACACATAACTCACAACTTGCTTCACACATACCACACAGATTCCATTACAACATGGCACACAGTCTTCTTAGACTAGTCACTTTACACAAAGTTGGAAACTAGTCCTACTAATGGCTTTAAACAAAGCAATAACACTATTAGAAATTTGGCATTTTGCAACTGTCTTATGCAACTGGTTTTCAGTTGCATGCGACACATGCAACTGGAAATTCGCCCAGTTGCCTAAGACAAGTTGCATGAAATTTGTTGTTGCATGCGACAGTCGTATAATACAAGTGCATACGGTTGGGTTATACGGTTTCATCCACCCATACTTTATACTAGCAGTTGGTTGTGCGACTGCATGCAACTACAAGGGTTGCGTTCACACTGCATTACATGTTAATTTGCTAACCCAATTATATGCGAACACATGTACTTTTATTTTGTAATTAAATATTTAGTTTTAAGAATTACTTTGATTAATCTAGACCGTCCAAGTCGTAGCCGTTGGGGTGCGGACACGTGTTGGGTTGAAGGCTTGATCAACCATGCTATGTCATTGTACACGTGGCATAGATTAAGGTTAGGGTTATAAGGTTTAATTATCAGGATCATGCCATGTGGCAACCTAGTGATCGCACAATGTAGTTGCAAATGCAACTAATATTTTGAGAGTTTGAATCGCCATGTGTCACATGGTCCCACTGTTAGGGTTAGGGTTA
>Ga0209611_10001622_pt1 | contig 38812 bp, 25 predicted proteins | sample S1TSphgellanicum_3_FD_187693 | JGI IMG/M metagenome (GOLD analysis project Ga0209611, IMG submission 187693) | Host-associated microbial communities from peat moss isolated from Minnesota, USA - S1T2_Fc - Sphagnum magellanicum MG (SPAdes) (version 2) | ecosystem: Host-associated > Plants > Peat...
AAAAAAACAAAAAAGGAAAAAAAAAAAAAAAAAGGGAAAGTGAAAAAATTGAAATTTTTTGACAAGGGCAGGTAAGTAGTGTTTTTTTTTTAGGCTGGGTAACTTCCCTGGCAAAGGTTAAGGGTTAAAAAAAAACCAACACAAAATATTTAATTTACAGTTTGGTGGGGGGGGGGGGAGCACAATGGTAGACCCGACCGACCTTGGGTTTGAACCCAGGACCTTTGTGTTATTTACTTAGTTTGATTTAAGCACAAGATGGAACTGGGAGAAAGAACTGCATTTGGCGATAGGTGGCGAAAGCCCCACCGTCCGCTCGCCCGTCCTTCCTCCCTCCCGCGCCGAAGTAGTACTGCAGCATTTAATTTACCCCAGGGTAAATGCAAAGTACGTAGGTATTGAACGCCCGGGTAGGGGTTGATGAAAATTTTCCCTTTCTGCCCGAGCTCGGTCTCCTTCTCCCCTCCCTCTCCCCGTCGCAGAAAAGGCCGCGCTCGTTTCGGGCTCAGCGACACCGCCGCGCTCCAGAAGAGAGCTCCGTTGCTCGCGACGGAACGGCGGCAGCCTTTGAAGAAGAAAGAAGGAACAAACTCGGCTCCTTTTGCAAACAAGTTGCGCATCATATTATTATCTTCTATTACGTTGTCGCATTTTTATTGTTGTCTTTTGAACTCGTGATTTGTGTTCTGTGGCTTTGTTTCAGTGTTTTTTTTTTCTTCTTCTTGAGCTTCGGTTTTGTGGGTTCTTGTTATTAGCCAGTTTCCTTGCCTTGTTCATCGGCTGCTGCTTTTTCAGCTCTCGTATGTAAGTTTTGTGTGCAGACTTAGGTCGCCTTATGTTGGGGGTTTTTTTTTCTCGAGCTCCAGTTTGGTGTTGTTATTGATGAGCTAGCTCGCTTGCTGCTACTACTTACTCCCCTTGCGTTGTCCCTCAGCTGTTGCTGCTTTTTCAGCTCTCTTGTTTAAGCTTGTGTTGCGACTGTAGTCACCGGCTTGTTGTAGTCCGAGTGTGGCTTTTGGTGGAGTTTCTTTGAGCATTTCTTTTGGTAATAGTGTTTTGGTTTGTGAAATTTGGTCGTTGTACTTTGGTGGGTTTGAATTTTATTTGTGAAATGTGGTGCGCTAGAGATTGTGAGGAGGGTACGTTGTTCTTGGGGTCGTATTGCAACGGCTGTACTGCAACTTCCTCAGGCTGGTGACCCGCTGCTGCTGTGGCTCAAGATCTTGCTGAAGCCCCTCTGGTTATCTCATTGAGAACATTCTTCTTCTGAATGCTCTTGCCCGTGTTCAGCATTTTGAGAGCGCTTGGTAGCAGCAGCCTTCCAGGGAAGAAAGACACTCGAAGAACACAAGAGTTGCTCCTGCTGCGGAATCTACAGAAGATCTAGATTTCTGACAGCACAAATGGCGTTTGAAGTCGCCAGAGTGCACGGCATCATCCGCGAGAACATCCGCGAAGACGGAAGCTGCATCTCCAAAGCAACGGAAACGGCGGGAAGTCTTGTTCAAGAGGAAGCTGCTCTTTCTTGTGCGAAGGCGACGCAGCTAACTGGTGCGCATTTGTCTTACCTACCTCACGACCTGCATCTTCTACAAAGCTCTGCTGCTGCTGCCACGGCCTGCTGGCCGGATGTGCCGAGCTCACCGGTTACATCCTCCTCCTCGCCTCGTTCGACAGAGACAGAAAGCATTGGGGACGACGACCTCTTGGCAGGACTCGTTGAACAAGTTGCCCAAACCATGCTAGAAGGCGACGAAGGCCTCAACCAGAGACCCAGACGCTCAAGCGCGAGAATCCATTCCGAAGCATCAGCACCCAGCACTTCCGACATGGAAGCGAACAAGGTCAGACTTCCGAAGGAATGCGTGCGTATTTCTTGTATATCTTCTCTCTTTCCTGAAATCTTCATTGGGTGCAGGGTTTGGGTTGCAAGCTGATGTCTGTTTTTCTCTTCTCTGCATGTATATTACAAATGGCAGGCAGTCGGGTCTCCTCAATCAAGCTGGTCCGGTGGGAGTTCTTCCTCGGGCCACTCATGGCTGTCAACAAGCAATGCAGCAAGCTCCAAGGGCTCTTCACAGGTTTCTTCCCAAGTCTCTTCTCCTCCGACTACACCAGTGGACCCACAGCAGAGTGATGCATGGGATTTACTCTATGCTGCAGCTGGGGAAGTTGTGAGACTGAAAAGGAATGAGCACCAGCAGCAGAAGAGACCTTTGTCATCTTTTCCTGTTAGCAGATATCATCAACAGCATGTTCAAAGCCAGCACCAGCCACAAGCATACTTGCTGCAGCAGCAAGTACCACCTGCTCAGATAGGAGCTGGCGGAGGTGGAAGCAGCCCTGGACTCCGAATGGTTGCAGCAGCAAGAAATGCTGCAATTAGTTCTTCGCTGGCTCCACATTGTGTACCAGCATCTCTTCACAACCGAAGCGATAGGATTGCAGTGTATGGATCTGACAGCCAACATTGCTGGAATTCTACTTCAAGAGTTGTTGAGGATCGTCGACTACACAGCAGTCATGTAAGTGCAATTTTTTCCTGTTTCCCAGTTTTGATATAGCATCCAACCACAGGCTATCACATCTTCAGAACATGGTATGAGCTTTGCATGTGTGCACCATGTCTAGAGCATTAACAGCATGTGAAGCTGTGAGATGAGACCTACCTAGTGGAGTCTAATTTCAACAAAAGCTGCATGTGAATTAAGGTCTCACAAAATTGGTGCTATCTTACTTTAACAGCCAATGGGGGCAGTTGCAGTCAACACCAGGTCTGAAGAAGCAGCAGCGGGGTCTAGGTTTCTTCAGAGCAGGCACTTTCCCATTCATCAGCAGCAGCATCAAGCTGCCAGGTCTGGTGTAGTAGGGAAGGGTTGCCAAGGTCAGTACCGATCAGAGAGGTTCATGGATTACAACAACACTTCAAAGTGGACAGCTGCAAATGGTGGGGGTTCAGGAATGAGGGCTGTGTTCTTGGGGTCTGGGGGATCTGGCAGGGAGTCCAGTGGTACTGGGGTCTTCCTCCCACGCTGTGCAGGAAGTGGACCTGAACTGAAACGGAAGCCTGGTAAGTCTTGTGATAGCAAACAAAAGACCTTTCGCCAAGAACCACTTTCTTTTATGTCATGGGTACATGAGTGAATCTAACAATCATTTTCTGTTTGAATCTTGCAGTGTGTTCCACTGTGTTGCTCCCGTCACGGGTAGTGCAGGTGCTAAACCTGAATGTTGATAACATGTATTCGCATCCATCTTTGCCTTCATCTTTTGTCCATTCTACAGCACATGCAGGCAAGCTTTCTCCCCTATTGAAATCACTTTTGTATGTTGGGTGAAACCAAGTTGCTTGTACTGATTATATGTTCACTTCTCTTGAAACAGTGCACTTCTTTTTGCCATTCTGCACACTGCCAGTGAAAAGTTGCATCTTGATCTAATGAAGTGGCTGCATCTTGTTCATGCAGATCACTCAACCTTGGTGCCTGCATTGCCAACTACACCTCGTCTTGGCAGTAGAGCTTTGAGGCCATTAAAACCATCATTTGAAGATGGTTGGCTTCAAGCATCTTGTGGAAAGGCTTGCCCCTCTGTTCTGCGGCAGAATGCTGGACCAGAGCTCAGTCTCCCCTCAGAGTGGACATACTAAGCAAAAATGTGATGATTCTCTCCCTTTGAAGACCTTTCGGATATGGTTTTTAATCTACAAAACTGACAAATTGCAGAGAGTACGACAGTAAGTTGGGCTAGATCTTATCATGTTAATTGACTACAAGGACTTGTGGTATTTGATGGGGTGGTATGAAGAAAGTAAGAAGAGAAAGATGAGCAGAGAGGAGATAGTACAAAGGGAAAGGGAAACTTACTGTCATCACAGAGATATCAAAAGGAGTTGATGATTTTTCTAGCTAGCCAAGAAAAAGGTTTGTACAGTAGCTCGTATTCTCAAAGTTTTTACAGGCGCTATGGAAAGGATAGCCTGTTGTGTAAAGTAGCAAGCAAATAGGGCTCTCACAAAGCATCATTATCATCATGGGTTTTTACATTTTGAAGGCCCTTCCCCCTTTCTCCATGGGATTATATTGCCTCTACCAAACAGACTCCAGGGAATAAGATGTTGCGCATCCCCTTCTTGGGAAACTTTAAGCATCATGCCACCTAAGAAACTGTTCCTTTTGGAAGGCCACTTGAATAACTTCTGTGCGGCTGCTACTTTGGGACTAGCTGGATTGCGGGCTTGGCTGGCTTGGCCATTTCATCAAGTTTATGTTATATGTGAGTTTTTAGTAAATTTTTGTATCTTGGCCCTATGGATGGCTTTAAGTATTTCATTGTTTTCCAATTGAGGTTGTGTTTTGTGTCCTTCAAAAGGAATTAAGAATTCTATTGGACTTCTTATCCATGCATTGCACAAAGAATGTTCTTAAAGTAGAAAATGCAACCATTCGGTGGCCTGTCATCCTAGATTCATTTAGACCACTTAACAGTACCACCCATGTTGGCAAAGCAAACACATTGATTTTGCTTCTGAAGGTCCTTAGAAATGCTTGTTCTGCAGTTAATCCAACTCAATCAGGGATCCAAGTCTATTCTAGTTCCAATCTTGTGTACTAGTTAGGGGAAAAAAGAACAATGTGTTGTAAAGCATCTTTCACAACAAAATCTGAAAAAGCCTTTTAAAACATTTGTTCAAAGCATAGGTGCTAATTAATGGAGAATTAATATCTCACATCAAAACATTAAATGTGTTGAAACACTCCATAAGATGTAGGAGGGGTCTCATCTACCAAAGTATTGAAATGTAGAAATACATATTCTCTTGCATGATCCCCCACTAACAACCTCGTCTAATGAAAAACCTTTGGGACTTTGTGGACCCATCAAGAGCCCCAATTATGATATGGAAAGGTCCATAACCTCTTGCAAAAACATGCCCACCTCATCTTTTCATGAAATGAACCCTTACACCTTTGAAAAGAATTGTTCTTCAAATAAAGACCTTCCTCCAATGACATGCCCCCTTGCAGTCATCAACCATATAGGTGATATGAATCACTTACACCCAAATTAATACTCGTATTGTCATGTAAATGCACATCACTAAATCCATAATACATTGTATATCAAAAAGTGTATCATAAATACAACAAAATTTACACAACTTACAAGCAAATTGAACACAATGTTTTTCAATACAAGGAAACAAGTGAAATGAAGAGGGTTGTCATGTGAGCTCTCAAGGTGCATATATGGTAATTATAAACACATTAAGAGAAATAAAAAGTTGAGTTATGTTTCACACCACCAACATGTGCAATTCAAGAGTGTAGATTGTGACAAATAATGTGAGTTTAAAAAATATTTGAAAAAAAATACTATTTACTAGGCTAATAATATATAGAAATAAAAATAATTCATATTTAACATAGAAGTAACACTTTCATTTTTTAAAAAAGACTCAAAAACACAACTAAGAAGTTCTAATCAATGTTAAGAAACTAGTCTATTTAGAGAATTTTTTGTTTGTAGAAACTATCATTCCCTAATATTCATCTACCTATCTTGTAAAAAATCTCATCATTCTTTCCACAAGAAACATTATGTATCCATCAAATTATGTTCTCACAACAAAAAGAATCAAATGTCAAAGAAACACAAAAGCATCCTTCACACACCAAATCAACATTGTAATCACATCTACGTCCTCAACTCATTGAATCGCATCTCAAAACAAATAAACAAGGCTCTCTAATAAATAATTCATTGAATCATACAATAGTGTAAACAATATCATATAAAAAAACATGATCATAATTAAATTGTGAACCCTTATCCAAAAATTATCCAATACAAGGAATATGATCAGCCTCAAAAGGTTTTTTTCCTTCAACTCTTTAATCATGATTACTTTACCTAGCCAAGACCCCATCTTCAATAACCCAACAAAATGATCCCTCCATTAACCAAAACGTGGTTTAACATGTTAGGTTAATTAGTGCCCAAGAGGGATTTTTTATTGTGTACGAGTGGCACTTTTGATGTGCTTGAAGTTGTTTTGTTGTCAAAATGGGGTTATTTTTTGTGCGTGATGATGGTGATGCATTCTTGTTGTTGAGAGTGGGTCGATGCTACAATGAGCCATGAAATCAAGAACACAATACTTAATTTTACATGTTTTTAAATGGTACAATTCAAGTTATTGTTGAATTTTTTTGATGCATTTATATAATAATGTTTTTTAAATATATTTTGAAAACCTTTGAACAAGTTTGAAATGAATTTAATGAATATAGAGCACACAATTTAAACATTTATAGTGTAACTAGTGTTTTCACTGCTTAATGAATGCCAACCCAAGGACTTAATTGATTTGAAGATGACATATTTAAAGGAAGTTTTTAAAATTATGAAATGCTTTACATTGCATGTAAGAAAACAAATTTTGTTAGTAGATTTTATTTATGGAAGTTATGTAAAAAATATAAAATTGCCATTCTTTTTTTTATGATCACATGTGAAAAAAAATTCATTGATTCATTTTCATATGGTCATATTTAATATTTTTTAAAAATACAATATTTAAAATTTCATATAAATTTCACACTAAAAGCCATATCCAAAATTAGTGCAGCTGACTACCATCACAAGCCAAACTTTGCTGCAGTAGTCAAATAAATCAATCAATGATTTCTTGTAAAAATGAACATTCAATGAAATGTGCTAAACTATCATAGCCTTAGAGAGATATAAGAGCAAACCTTTTGGTGTTTTTCACTTAGGGTTTTTGAAAGTGGGGTGGGGGGCCCTTCAGGGAAATAGACAAGAGGTTCAATGACTCCAATTTTCTAATTGTTTCTCTAGATTATGTTCTGATTCCACAGTGAATCTCCCTGAGCTGGAGATTGAAGTGTCATGGAAGATGCAGGTGTACCCTTAGAAATTGTGAAGAGCTCCACAATGAGAGCAGAATCTTGCTTGTGGGAGGCTAAATTCTGCCACCACAGCCTTCTCAAAATCGGCAATGCTCAATCATCTTTACCTGTTCAAAACAATTGAACAACATCCGGGTTTACATTGTCTGTTTTGCAGATCAAATCTGAGTGAAAGCTTCAAGGGCACTCAAGAATAAAAATTGAAGGCAATTGAACAGGTAAAAGATGATTGAGCAAAACATAACATGGAGTATAACTTTAAGGTCTAAGGAGCTGGGCAGGTCCAGGAATGACTAAGCACACTCTGTCACCTCAAGGGTCAAGGCTAACCATCCCTGCCAATTAAGAAAGCATGAAGTATGAAAAAGGAGGAAAGCAAAAGAGCAGACACACATTCAAACAAAGGCTCTGGTCTCATTAACGAAGGGTAGCATTTCACTGGTCAATAGCTAGCTACAATATCCACTACAGAGTTCCCATTTGGTGGGCTCACTAACATTTGTTTTGAGAGGTTCTTCTACTTCCACACTTCTTTCAGAGTCTTTGTATGCAAGTGACAGGATCAAGTACTTTCTTCAACATTAAAATAGCATCATTTCACAAGCCAAACCTGCCCTTTGCAAATAGTCATCCTCTCACTGGTTTACATACAAATTCCGATCCACCACGCTGGACTTGTTGCACCTGTAGAAAATATTGATCATTACACCCATTTTGCTTCTCAATTTGAATATCAGATGATGCAACGATTATCAAATTAAAGAAGCATTAAAACTGCCCAATCAATGTTAATACAATCACTGCAAGAAATGCGGCAGAAAACATACCGAGTTAGGGTTTCTATGGACCCTGTGTGACAGCAGATCAAAAAAGAGGCATACAGAAGAGTCTTCATTTGCACCATAACCATCTCCTCCAACACTGCTAGCACACCACCACCACCCAGAATTCACAAAGCCACATGAATCTCCAATTCTTTGCAGGACAGAAGTTCCTACTGTTGTATATTGTTGGACAATGCTTTCAAGGCTTTTGTTTTATTCTGATTCATTTATTTGCGATTTCATGATCTCCAACATGGATAACGCCCTTTTAATTATCACATTTACACTTACATTTCACAAGGTCCAGGTAGCAGAGTGTGCAATCCCAATACACAAGTTCACACCAAGTTAATCTTGAGGTTGACATTGACAAGATGCTCAGAGAAGTTTTATTCATTGGATTAATGTCAAATTAATTCACATGTTCTCATGATATATTAAAAATATAACTATATAAAAAAAATCTTACAATTTCAACATAAAATTAAATCACGACTTTAAAACATGAAAAAACTAAAAAAACGATATCGTCGTGACGTGTAGTGTCGTGACGTACGGTGTCATAAGGATGTAGATACATAGTAAATTCTACTAAACAAAAAGACTAAAGCCAGTCAAAAGTATAAACTAATCAATTAAAAAGAAATGCATGCACATATATATATACAATGCACAAGGGAGGCTGAGATGAAATTCTCATGTATATTGAAATGCAAAGAAAGAAGGAAATGAAATGTATGTAGACAGTGACCGTGCAATGGCCGCCGTGAGCATCTAGAAATCCTAACTTATTATGGAGGAAACTTTTGACAAAGGAATTCTAGAAAAACTAAAAGGAGAAAGAAAGGTTTGGGCCTTTTATATTGTCACCAACAAACTGAAACCCTAAGTACCTAATAGCGTACAATCGCCTAAGACCGTACATTAACCCTAAAAATGCACATGGGCATACCCGTAACTGGCCATCATGTATGAAACCATGTACGAGCATGACAATACACTTGTTATGGTATGTGTTATTGTGACTACACCCCCATCCAATAGGTCATCACCACATCAACTTATGTTGTTATCATATTGAATTTATTTTTTCTACACGTTAATGAATAATGAATCAATCAAACATATGCGACTTTAAGTTATTTTTGTATGGTGCCACATAAGATAGTCACATCGGTATTTTTTACAAAAATGGTTTGTTTGGACACAAATTACAAACACATGGGTTGGTATGGACATGATTTTTTGTATGTTTTTGGTTATTTTATATTTTAATATTTATTTTAGGTTATTCCACCGTAGGTCATTATAAGTATTTTTATTTTATGTTATTATAGGCTATACCTTAGATTATTTCTAATTATTTTAGGCTATACCCTAGTTTAGGGTTACATAACTTATAATAACATGGGGTATAATAGTTTATATAATAGATTTTCTACACATCAAATTTCAATGAATGATGTTCATGCAACCACATTAGAAAAATAAAAGTTATAACACCAAATCCATTTACAAATGAAAATTAAGGAGAAAAAAAAGGTGGTGTTTATGGATTTGTAATTCCACCACCACCCCATGTTTCTTTTGAGCAAAAAATAAACGAGTGAAAGCATGGTAAATTAGTATATAAAAAAAGTTAACAACAAAATATCAAGTTTTAAAAAGAGGCAGTTTTTCATGAAAACACAAGAAAGTATATTCAAATTTTACTTAAAATTTATTTTGAAATTATTGAGCCCTCAATTGGGTTTATTGTAAATCAATTACAAAATTTCAAAAACTTTGGAATAATAAAAGTAGGGAATAAATACGTCTGAAATTGACTAGTTAATATGATGTTTAAACTTACTTTTTCATTGATTTTTTTATAAAATATACATGTATAAATTTATAATATAAATATCATTGTATATTCAAGGGCATCACCAAAAAACAAATCTATTTTCTCTTTGGTAGAATATACTTGACACATATTTGAATCAAATCTTATACTTTAGAAAGTAGGTTTTAAACGGTACTTGCATTTAGAAAAGTCTACTTGAAACTTACTTTTACAATGCAAAATTAAAAATTAATGTGCAACAATAAAAAAAAAGTATCTTGTTATTTATCATTCAACCAAAAAAATTGAATGTATAACAATTTTATGATGGGTTTTAGTCTTATTTTTTGTTCATTTGACAAGTAGATTAGCAAGTACACTTTACTGTGCTTTCATTCAAAAATAAAAATTCACTTGGCAAATTAATCAAAATCTTCCATATTTCAAGAATGTTTAAAATTGCACCTTCAAACACAAAGTCTTTAATGCCACCATTTCCAAAAGAGACACATTAACATAACTTTACAATTCAAGGTTTTTTCACAAATTGTTGAAGAAAACAACAACAAAAACAAAAACAAAAAATGCAACAAAAAACCTTAAATTGAAATGCAATATAATAATACCCAAATGTCTTGCTATAATTAACAAACCTTAATTTCACATAATACAATACAAACCCAAATGGTCCACATTTTTAATTAACATACTGAATTTCAAATTATACAAATCAAACCAAAATGGTCCACATTTTTAATTGCCACTTGATAATTAATTGAGAATTCATCATCATTATTTAATGGTTTCACCCCCTTGGGCAAGTTCAAACAAAAAATAATATTAAAAACATGAAATGTTCAATCAAGTTTTCAAAAAAATTGAACTCACAACCGCACCTTATGAAAGTTGTTCAAAATGTGGGACCAAAAAAACACTACATCATTTTCTTATCTTTTCATTACATGCAAAGCCAATAAACCCAAATGGTTTACATTTTAATTACCAATATATTAAGAAACCTATCGTGCAATCAATGTGTTTTTTTGGGGATAAGTTTTGTTGTTCCTTTAACAAAAAATTGAGATATTTTTGGAAAATTTTAATTTTAATGTACATTCAACTAGTTTTGCCAATAATTTGGAAAATATTGCAAAAAATTGATATTTTAGAATTGAAAAAAAAAAACCTTAATCATAATCATTTAATTGCTTTGACCTTTAAAGCAAATTTAAGACAACAATAGTTAAAATAAAAAATCTTTCATGATTATGTTTCTCAAAAGAATTGAAGTCATAGTCCATATTGTGGTTTTAACAACATCTATGAAAATGTGAGACCAAATGAAAGTTACATTGCTATATAGTCTATTCAAAGTTACTCATTGTGTATTTTATGAAACACTTAAAATAAAAAGATATATTTTTTGGTATGCTATGAAATAATAAAATATTTTACTAAACTTAAAATAATAATTTAAAATGGATTCTCATAATCCAATTCAAAGCACCTTATTTATATTTAAGTAAAATTTTTATTTATTTATTTATTCAGCAAGTTACACTCTCTATGCTTTTGCACATCATTTGGAAAAAATATGGAAATAATTTCCCTCTGTTTGTTTGTAGTCTGTTCAATACATGAAAAATCAATAAACCCAAATTGTCAAGATTATAAATTAAAAGACCTAATGTATCTTCACTTAACATCTATGCCCTTTATGGTAAGTTCAAAATAACAATGGTTAAAACAAATGTCTTGTGAAATAATGCCTTTCCCCTTTAAATACATCCATAAGGATGGATGATAAACATTGAACATACTAAATTGGAAACACATGGTGGTTATCATGGTGAAGCCCAATTGGATGCTCTAATTATACATGAAAATGTTTCTATTTTAATGGACTTCACATGACCTTCTAATGGATACCAAACATTTTGTTTCGCCCATTTTTGTGTAATGCAACTTACCCAAGGTATTTTTTTTTCCTTTGTTGTTTGTGGAGGGTTTTGTAAAATGGAATGCCCACTCTTGACCTAACGCCTCATTTCATGATGGCTTGCTTGATAGAATGTGCTACAAATTACAAAATTCAGACAATTCTTTTTTCATACACACTGATGTGGCATGTGCTGTTGGCCCAAGTGTGAACCCATTACAAAATAAGGGAACTCAACACGTGAACATTGTTTTGTAATGTATGTATTGATTTTTTGAATAGCCAAATATGAAAGGAAATCATGCTTGAATTGAATGGTAAGTCTTCAAGTGTTACCATGTCCTCAACTAATTTTTCCTTCCAAAACTTGAATTTTTTGAATTTATTTGAATTTTCAGCGACAAAAATCACTTTAAAAACAATATTTTCCCACATTTTGAATCCAAATTTTACCAAATAAATTCCATTAAATCTTGCTCATCAAGGTCTTTCCAACAACACCAAAGGCACATTCCAATTCTTCTGAAATTTTCAGCTACAATTTAGTTTAATTTTCAGTGAAAAAGTCAGTCAATATTCAAAAACTTTTGCGCCGCACATCCAAACATCATGGAATTAAGCCCATGCACCCCTTTTCATTGAGAGCTTTCTAAAACACCATTAACATGATCTGAAGCATCTTAGTTCAGTGGATATCATAATTACAAAACAAAACAAAATAAAATAAATCAGAACAAAACAAAACAAACTACCTTCCTTCAATAGAGAGATTGGATAGTCTTGCACGCAATTGATCAATTCATGACATAATACATCATTCACCAAAGTTTTCACAATGGTGTTCACAATAATCTTCACATTTTATTTTGTTAAGGCTTTCCATTCATATATGATATTTTTACAAGTCTTGATAACAACTAACAACATGAAATTATTGAATGCAAAATTATGGGCCCAAAGCTCCAATCACTACCCCTTATATACTTAAAGAAAAGAAGTGAATGAATAGTTAATCACATTCATTTACATCTAATCCCATTTATCAAGCGAATCGTCACATGTCACTTATAATAAGTTTTACATTATTTGGAATCTAAGATTTGATCAAGTTTACATACTTGATCTCCCATTATTAATAACCTAAAATAATTATTTAAATTATTCATAATCAACCCTTATGCTCTAGTCAAAAGATTCTCGTTATAAAATCTATGAAACTAATTATTTTATTCCTCATTTTTATACATATTATTATCTCAAACCATAATACTATTATTGCAATTATAATTTGCAATAATTATTTTGTTATTACATAACCACAAACAAGAATTAGAAAGTTTAATAATAACCTGGTTGATAACTGGGTGTTTTCTCAATAACTGACCAACATTGGTAAGGACCTTAAAGCATCTCCAACAGTGCTCAGTATGTGACCCTTTTTTTTCACATCCAAGTTTAGTTATGTACTTTTGTTCAACCCCACCCATAAAACTAAAACTGAGACAACAAATAGGTGGGGGGACTACTAATAGCAAACCACATGGACCAATCATTATGATGGCCCAATCAGAAACGAAACACTGAGCAATAGTTAGATCATATTTATTACACTCTTTTTTGCATGTGCACGCCACTGTTGCGCCTCGCCACAGTAACCTGCGCAGTTATGCTGAGCCAAAACCTATTTTCCTAAGTCAAACCAGTACATGTTGGATTTTCTTCATCCATCTTTACTATGCAGGATCACATACTGAGCTCCCCTAAACCCAGTAAGCACCAAGAAGACCAGGTGTAACACGAAATAAAGTCGCCACGCCAGTGTGAACACTTCCTGATCTTGGAAGTTAAGTTTGCTTTATTAGCCATTTCTTTTTGTGGCGGCTGTCTCTCCATTACTACTGCATGGAAGTGCATGGGAAATCTCTCTCTGGGTGTGTGTGAGATGTTGTACAAGAAGGAATGAATGGCGCCTGCTACTGAATGAGCATGGAGGCTGATCACGTGTGGTAGAGGCGGCGCCGAATTATGCTGAGGAATGGAGCTACAATTATGAGCTGAGGCGGTTAGGAGGTGCTGAAGAGATGAGCTATGGAGGGGGGTCCTTAATTTTTTTGCAGAATAGCCAATAGAGGAGAGGAACACTGACTGTGGTTGAGGAGCTTAAAAGATGTATAGGCAGTAAAGGAGATCTGCTAGTTGCCAGCATTCTTGGCTGGTTACTGATTTTTTTTCCGTTGCGCCAGTAGCTCGGCTAAGGAATTGCATTTTGTTTTCATGTGGCATTGTCTGAAAGAAGAATAAAGTGAGATCCAAAGCTAGAGATCTGTTGAATGTGTTAGCATGGAAGCCCATGAGCACAAGCTGTGTGTGTGAGCAAAAGTTTGCAGGGTGTTTGTAGGTGAATGCTCATGACTAGGAAGGAAAGATCAGAAGTGTAGTCAGAACCCTAGGAACTGTAGATCGTGTATAGATCCAGTAGGCAGCAGGGTGTTTGTTTAAGTTAAGCATTCTCCTTTTTGATATCAGAGCCGATTCAGTAGTTTCGGTAGAACCTGTAGAAGTCTAGGTAGAATGTATCATGTCTTCATCTGGTGCAGATGAGGTAGGAGAAGAAGAATTAACGCAGGATGTTCGTGAACAACGAATCGTTAATGGGTTTGATTATCTGATTACTTAGGGTGAATCACAGAGAGGAGCGGTAGTGCTGCGTTTCCTGGGTTTTGGTGTGATAACACTTGTAGGAATAGATCTAGAGGAAGCCCGAATCGGAGACGTAGCAGTAGAGATAGCTCATAGTGGCTTTCATACGCGCGCTGAGGTTTGGTTGAAGGTGAGAAATGGAACAAAGGGATGGGTGTCAGTCTCACAACTATAAACACAATATTATTACACTTCGTACCTTACGTAGAGTAATGCCTATGTTCGCTGAGAGACAACGTGGTGTGCCGAGGTTGGGAGACATTTGGATTCCCAAGGTTATTATCTCACCTAACCATTTTGCCAGATTTTACATCCCTGGTGTGGAGGATCTGTTCCAAACTAGAGATCGTCTTGTTAAGGTGGAACATGCTAGATCGAGGTCTCGTCTCATAAGCTGGAGAGTGTGGCGCAATCCAGAAAGGAAGTGGCAGTTCCAACAGGAATCCGTAGATGAGCAGTGTTTTTCTATTTTTCCATCTAATTTTGCACCTTTGAGACCAGTGGTTGAGGGAGCTTAGTCTGAGTTTGATGTGTAGCTCGAATGACATCTGTTTTTCTCAAGAGTCAGAATTGAGCTGCAGAGGCTGAGAAACTTGTTGATTCTGTTGACACCTGTTTGTTGTTTAAGGACTGTGTGTTCTAGGCGGTATTGCAATTTTTGTTTGTTGTTGCATATTTGCGAAATGACCAGTCCCCAGGGTATGAATGAGCTGTTCTAGGGACAAGACCATGAAGATGTTAATGATTGGGCAGAGCGACTCACCATGGCTGCTGAGGTGCGAGACCTGAATGGAAATAAGCTCTTCAAGATTACCAAGTTGAATCTGAGGGGTCACGCCAAGGAATGGTTCAAGAGGTTGCAACCGGCACCTGCCAATTGGGTGGAACTAAAGACGCTGATAGTACAGAAGTATGGGGATGTTAATGCTGATGACATCAAGATGAAGTTGGATGCCATCAAGCAAGAACCTAAGTATTTTGAACGTCTCGACAAATTGTTTCAAAAGGGCCGGCTACAAGACGCCGAGCAGAAGAGGAGATTCTTAGCCAGGTTGAGGCCAGAGATTCGAAAATTGTGTGTGGTGAGAACGTTTGTAGACATTGAAGAATTGGTTGGTGCTGCGACAAAAGTGGAGAGAGTTTTGGGTGAGCTTGGGGAGATTCTATATGAACCTTTAAAAGAAGAACAAGAAGAGGAGTCCTCCCAGACCATCATGGAGAAACATGTCACTGCTCTAAACAATACCCTCATCAATTTCTTCAAGGGGACTGTGCCGAATCCAGAAGCATCATCGTCTTCCATCGTGTTTGGAGGATGCCAAATCTGCAAAGGAGGGGACCATATGGCCACCACCTGTCCAAGGTTGAATGAAGCACGGCCAAAATGTGCCAAGTGCAAAATGCTTCATAGGACAAAAAATTGTGGCATAAAATGTTCCTTCTGCTCAGGGTTGGTGACACGCTCCCAAGTCACGGGGTGAAACCCACTTGAGGGTTTCACAAAATCAAGTTGCAAAAATTGTGACTTAGTAGCACGCTCCTAGCTTCCAACTCTAAAAAGGGGTAGAAGGTCAAGTTGGGAGCCCATGGATTAGACTAGGAAGAAGGACTAGTTTAGCTCGTGTGAATCTGCATCCAAAAACAACCCACAAAGGGTTAGTTTAGCATTCGAGACACCCTTGGGTGTTGGGACTTGCCACGGGCACAAGACTCACCACAGCCCGGACTCGGGAGTAAGCCACCACCTTACTCCCTATAATATTCTCTGCGGCTGGTCGCCAAGGCTACATCCAAATGGCACATTTTGTTGGGACTCCTGAAATTGTCCCGGCTGAACTCCCGGCACTTTGAACAGCCATAACTCCCGATTGTGAAGTCCGATCGCAACGAGGTCTCAACCAAAGTTGTAGCCCTCGTCGAGATCTTTTCAACGCCGTGTCGCACTCTCAATTCGGACGTCGGGAAGAGATCGATTCTAGACTTTTAGTGGTCGGGAGTCAAATTGCCAGTTTGACTCCTGGCCCTTCTTTTGCCCATAACTTGGGCTGCAGATGTCCGAATGGCCAATGCGAGGCCATTTTCGACATCTACGTTTCAAGATCTTTCTAATGACATCAAGAACGTCTCAAAGCGAGGTGTTTTGGGCCTTGCTGTCGAGCTCTGAACATTTAGGAGTCCCGACGGACTCCAAACCTCCAACTTTTCCAAGTGTTGGGCTTCACCCCCACACTTGGCCAAAGTGGGGTTGCGACAGTTGGGGCATTCTGAGGACCAGTGCTGGAAGAAGCCCAAGGATGGGAAATTGCAATCTGGAGCAACAAACTTCTTGGAGGTGTTGCTGAATGATGAGGCAACGACCGAGCAACAAATTAACAAGCTGTGTGGTAATGAAAAACTGTTCTCTTATACCCGAGTGCCAAGGAGGAAAACTCCTGTTGAAGTGACACCAGAAAGGGCTGGGCTGATCCCTGAAGCTGCAAGGGAAGGTGCAAGCCGGGATACGTCAGTTAGATCCAAAATTCTTTCACAGTTCGTAAAGGGAAAGATGTCCTTCTCACCTATGGAGACCATTCTGATGATCCCTGGAGAACTGGAGCACCTTGAGAGTTTGGTGAAACTGGCAAGGAGAAAGAAGGATTTAGAAGCAACTGAGAATCAAGTGTCAGTAGTTTCTACGATTCCGTCATTAAGGAAGATCTACATCAACAAGACTCATCGAAGCAAGACTTTGCATTTGTTGGTGGAGATCAGCAACTACATTGTAAAAGGTCTGGTGGATACTGGAGCTTCCATGTCTGTTATGGTTGCAGTTGTAGTTAGAGAGTTGGGCATGATGCATCTTGTGACAGGAACTGAAACCTATAAGACTGCATTGGGAGTGATCACTTAGGCCTTAGGAAGGATTGATGAGATACTAATCAAGGTAGGAGGTGTACAGAGCACCATGACCTTTATGGTTGTGGACACGGACAGTTACGACGTGCTTCTTAGACTAGACTTTCTGATGAAAATTGGAATAGTAGTGGATGTGGAACGAGGTCTGCTACAAGTGAGACATGGTCCTGGGACCAATGTGGAGGTGTTGCCGTTAACGGTGGTGAACTTGTTGCAGAGGATGAATTCGGGAGCTTTGGAGCAGGAGGTGTCGACCACCTGGAAAGACACACGCGTTGATCGAGATTCTGACTGGATGCCAAAACAGGGTCAAACAATTGTGACCAAGGAAGACGATGTATACACCTCGGATTCTGATGATGACACTGATAGCAATGGATATTATGATTCGGAATTTAATTAGTTGAAGCAAATTGACTGTGAGGATGAGTTTGAAGATGCTGATTTGGAGGAATTAGTGAAAGAAATGTTGCGGCTGATGCTATAAGAGCAAGGTGACGAGTTCATGGCGGAAGAGGTCACCGATTCAGATGATTACGCAAATTGGATCAGATGGGCCTCTGATGCATAACAAAACAAACAAGCTGTGTATGAATCCATACAGGATTTACCTGTCCCATTGCTGCTGTAGCAACCCAGCCCAACCCACAATTCTTCGATTCCAGTGTTATTGCAGACTGTCCGGGTGAAAGATGGTAACCTTGATTGCAAACCCGCTGAGAAATTGGCATCTTCTAGCCATCAGGAAATGGACAATAGGTGGGAGAAATCTGCTAGCGAATCAGGATAGACACCGAATTGGATGATGAAGGACAGCAGCAGATCTGGGGAATTTTGGAGTGGTACCAAGACGTCTTTGCTTGGAACAAGGGAGAACTCGGCTGTTGCACCATTGGAGAACATTGTATAGATACGCAAGGACTCCCACCTTGCAGAGCATCTCTTGGTCGATTGTCTTACTGGGAGGAGGTTGAAGTAAAAAACAGATAGATGTTCTGGTAAATTTGGGTAAGATGAGGCCTAGTAACTCTGAGTATGCCTGTCGGGTAATGTTGCCAGTAAAGAAAGATGGGAGCAAGCATTTCTGTGGAGACTATCGACCACTCAACGCACAAACACGTCGAGATTCATTTCCGATGCCACTCGTGGAGGATGTAATTGATTAGTTGGGAAACTCATCATGGTTCACTGCCTTAGACCTGCAGTCGGGTTTTTGGCAAATTCGGATGGCTCCAGAAGACATAAAGAAGACCGCTCTAATTACTAAGATTGGATTGTATGACTGGACAGTTATGCCGTTTGGACTGAAGAATGCAACGAGTACATTCACACGAACCATGTCAGAATTCTTTAAAGACTTGGGTAGCAAATTTCTGAAGGTATTCATTGATGACCTCAATGTACACAATGAGCGTTGGGGGGAGCATCTCCAACATCTGAATGCAGTTTTCTGCAAACTCAGGGAAGTAAATCTTAAACTGAACCCAAACAAATGTTGTTTTGCTGCTAAGTCCATCACATTTCTGGGCCATGTGGTAAGCAAGGAGGCCACCAAGCCAGATCTTGAGAAGATCGAAACAATTCTGCATTTCCCAACACCGAAGACAGTCACAAGTGTCAGTTTGTTCTTAGGTCTAACAGGTTACTACCAAAAGTACATTCGAGGCTATTCGAGATTGGCGGGTCCTTTGTTTGAGTTGACAAGGAAGGATGTTGCATTTGTGTGGGATGTGGGCTATCAACAAGCATACCAGGCATTGAAGGCAACGCTGGTGGACGCGCTTGTGCTCACACGACCAGATTTCAGAAGAACATTCTGGCTGGATGTAGACTGGTTGCCCAAGGGTGTTGGAGCTATATTGTCACAAAAAGAAGGCAGGTTTGAGAAGGTGGTAGCGTATGCCAGCAAGAGCCTGACAGAGGCACAGAGGAAGTTCCACCCCATGGAAGGGGAATGCTACGCGCTGATCTGGGGCGTCATGCATTTCAGGCAATACTTGCATAGGAATCATTTCATTCTACGCACAGACCACAAGCCGCTTGAATGGTTGGCTACTGTGTTAGATGCAAATGGCAAGAGAGGAAGGTGGGTAGACATGCTACAAGATTTTAGCTTCAAGATAATACACTGACCAGGACTCAGGCATACAAACGTCGATGCTTTGAGCAGGAATCCAGTTGGACCAGCTGTTGATGACGATGACTTCAGTGAAGAGATACAAGACATTGCAAAAACTCGAACTGATGCATCTAAAGGAGATGAAGAGTTTTTCTATGTTCGGATAGGCAAGGAAAAGGAATGGCTCGGTATCAGGAGAGGGGATAAGGAATTGGTACAACACCGTGCCTGTTGTTTTAGGATTAACCACTATAGGTATGACGGCAGCCATCAGCTGTATGTAGTTGACGTTGTATCAGGAGAATAGCAGCCCGAGGAGGTTGTTTCAGGTGAAGCAGAAGCTGCAGTTGGGGGTGAACCTGTGCAAGACGATGGTGAACGAATAGTGGTGAAGAGGAGGAGACCCCAGTACTTTGACAAACGGCAGCAACTGGATCTAATTTTGGAGGCTTAGGAACTAGCTGAGTTTAGGGACCAGGAGTTGAATCCTACCGAATCTGATGAGGAGGAGGACTAGGAAATGGATGCAAAGTGCATCAACATCTGGGAAGATGCAGTCTGTTTGGGATTATTGAAGAACGATGCACTACCCGATTCAGTGGACCTTGAGGAGAGCAAGAGGGCCAGAAAGAGGGTGAGCAATTACTGCTGGAAGGAACAGAGGCTTTACTTCAAAGGGTTGCTCGTACCCAAGCCAGAGGAAAGGATGTCCTTGGTAAGTTAAATGCATGAAGATCTGGGGCATTTTGGGGAACAGAGGACGTTGGTTGAGATTCGTCGAAGGTACTTCTGGCATCATCGAACTGAAGAGGTTAAGGCGGTGGTTAGAAGTTACCAATAGTGCCAGCTGGTGAGGAGCAAGGGTAGTATCCGCTCTGGGGATGAGCAATTGAAGAGCATTCCCATCTGTGACTTATTCCATAGAGTTGCATTGGACATTGCAGGACCTTGCCTGAAACCAAGTCAGGAAACAGGTACATTTTGGTGGCCATCGACCACTATTCCAAGTGGTGCGAGGCAAAGGCGATTGTTGACCATAGTGCTAAGACTGCATCCAGGTTCTTGGAGGATGACATCGTCTGTAGATATGGAGTACCCAGATTCATACTCACTGACAATGGTGGAAAATGGGCTGCAAAATTTGAGATGATGTGCAAGGATTACGGAATCCAACGTTAGCGCACTGCACCTCAGTGGCCTCAATGCAATGGGATGGCAGAGCGCATGATTAAGACCATCAAGCATGGCATCACTGTTCTTGCTGCAACACCAGGCAATATGGATTGTTGGGACGACCATCTAGCTAAGATTCTGTTTGGGTACTGATGTGGGATCCAAGCTAGTACAAGGTTTTCACCCTTCATAATCCTAACTGGTCGCACACCATGTCTCAGGGCAGAAAATTACCTGCACGCCTTGACTACTGAGATTGATGTTAGTGCAGAGGTGGAGGTGGCTGTAGCACAATTTTTACAGAAAATGGAGCTCATTACAAGCATCCACGAAAACGTTTTGCTCAATGTGGAGCAAGCACAGAAGCAGCAAAGGAAGACTTATGCCACCCGGAAAGGTAAGCATCTATTTGAGGGTCTGGTTGTAGGGGTGACGATGGTGAAGATGAAGAAACCAGGAAAGAGAAAAACTTTATCTGCAAACTAGGAGGGTCCATATCAGTTCGTCGAGCATGCTGATGGGAAGGGAAACTTTGACTTTGAAGAGGGCAGTCGACTATGCATTGTCTAAGATGCTGATGGACATCAGTGGGAAAGGTCTCGTCAAGATCTTCAGATCTATCACATTCCACCAGACTAAGTGGGGCTGAGGGACTCAGCTTTTCAAAAATGAAGGGGTTACATATGTAACACGAAATTAAGTCGCCATGCCAGTGTGAACACTTCTTAATCTTGGAAGTTAAGTTTGCTTTATTAGCCATTTCTTTTTGTGGCGGCTATCTTTCCATTACTACTGCATGGAAGTGCATGGGAAATCTTTCTCTAGGTGTGTGTGAGATGTTGTATAGGAAAGAATGAATGGCGGCTGCTACTGAATGAGCATGGAGGCTGATCACGCGTGGTAGAGGCGGCGCCGAATTATGGTGAGGAATGGAGCTACAATTATGAGCTAAGGCGGTTTGGAGGTGCTGAAGAGATGAGCTATGGAGGGGGGTCCTTAATTTTTCTGCAGAATAGCCAGTAGAGGAGAGGAACACTGACTGTGGTTGAGGAGTTTAGAAGATGTATAGGCAGTAAAGGAGATCTGCTAATTGCCAACATTTTTGGTTGGTTACTGATTTTTTTTCCGCTACGCCAGTAGCTCGGCCAAGGAATTGCATTTTGTTTTCATGTGGCATTGTCTGAAAGAAGAATAGAATGAGATCCAAAGCCAAAGATCTGTTGAATGTGTTAGCATGGAAGCCCATGAGCACAAGCTGTGTGTGTGAGCAAAAGTTTGTAGGGTGTTTGTAGGTGAATGCTCATGACTAGGAAGGAAAGATCAGAAGTGTAGTCAGAACCCCAAGAACTGTAGATAGTGTATAGATCCAGTAGGCAGCAGGGTGTTTGTTTAAATTAAGCACTCTCCTTTTTGGTTACACAGGCTGGTATGCAAATTTCAAAGGATACAATGTACCAAGACAAGGCTAGTATGTTCAAAAGTTTATACCAGACCAACACTTGTAAACTAGGCACGATAATTCCCCGGACTTTGGGTGTCCAAGACAAGTTGTAAATCATTGGAGGGAGTAAAAACTTGGGTCCTACATGCATGTCTAGCTTCCACCTAGATATTTTTGAGACCGCCATTTCAACACATGTCTGTTGAATAATTAATTAATTAAATTTGAAAAATTCATCTCAACAAAGAGAATATTCCTAAATATTTATTATTTTCCTTCACAATTTTTAAAAAAATTTGAAAGAAATAAAATTTAAAAATTCAACATTTCTGAAAATAATGTAATTAATGTCGAATTGGCCAAGGTACTAGGGTATCTCATTCGAGGAAGTTGAACTTGGGTCTTACATGCATATCTAATTCAGACTCAATATTTTTGAAACCATGCAATTTCCTGGGTCATAGGTTTAAAAGGTTTCGAATGACCCCACGGAAACCCTAAAGTCGTGGGGGTGAGAGGTCAAGAAGCTTTCTCCCAACCACCTCAGTGGGTCAAGGATTTTTTGATCCATTTTCTTGCAGCTTTGGGTCACTTCACAAAAGGCTAGGTTACAGATTTCTTGTGTTGATTTCTTGCAAATTGGGTTATCTGAATCTTCATATCCTATTGCAAAAATGATTTCTATCATTTTCTTATTGATATCTTGGTGAACACCCACTCACTCACTTACTTACTGATGATTTGAGAACACCCACCCCAAGATATAATATTCATCTTTTCTTCTACTTTTTGGTTTGATGGGTTTGGGTTGTCAATCCCCCCCTTGAGTTTTATTAATAAGAAATTGTGCACAACCATTTGAAGTGTGTTTCACAAGCATTCCAAGGAGTCGGTAAGACCAACAATTGGATTGTTTAACATGTGTTTAATGATGAGTAAGACTAACAAGCACCATACATTCAGCCTTAGTGCTTTGCTTCCATCCTACCACTTGAAGGTCGGCCTTTTCCTTTTCTTATGTGTTGTCAGTGATGATGCTTTGATGCCTTATTAGTATACAATGCAAATAAGGGGACTAACTCCTTCCCTTGCAAACGACACATAATAACCCAACAATGTACCAACAATCTGTATTCAGCAAAGCATTCGGAGTGGACCCATGAAACAATCGGTAAGGACTTTCAAACACTTGGGAGCATGTGAAGGTACAACAACAAGGAAGGGAAGTCATAGGCCTCACTTTAGATGGGGTCCACTGTCCAAATTCCTAGGAACCAATTTGGACTCATTTGAAGAAAATTGAGTCCTTGAGTTGGACCCTAAGCTTGCATCTTGGTTCTTCAAATCATCGAGCTCTCTCTTTTCTTTACACAACACCAGAACCCTGAGTTTGGTCATACACAGGGCGAGATTTTGAAAAAAAACCTGCAAAAAAGTACATTAGCATTCAACGGGGGATGAAACTCAGAAAAACCCATCAATTTTGGTAGTAAACTGAGTTTCATCCTGTCTTTCCTTTTTCACGAGCGCCTCCACTGCTACTACATATATGTACAACTACTATAATTAGTCTCGAACCTTGTGCATTAAATGCTGAGTGTCAGCATTTCATACTGAGATTTATTAAAAATATCTTTTTACTTTGCGGACACCACTCAAAGAGGGGACAGGGGGGTGAAAGGAGGCCCAAAGATAGGGGTGAAGACAGGGTTACTTTATCGATAACTCTATTATGGTTGTACAATTGGTACGCTTGGAAAGCCCTCAATGAATTTGTAATCTTTAGTCTTCGAGTGTAGGAGTCATTGAATATTGTATAATTTTTGTCGATGAAAATTCAGAACTAAAAATATTAAGGAAATTGGGGCAAGCTTTTGCTATTGTAAGAAAGCCCTTCATGAGTGGGTGGAAAATTATTTTCAATGTTCAGAGGAGAAAGGTGGGGGGGGGTATTTGGGTTGTGTGTTAGGCTGAATTGTTTCTTCCAGGCCAATAGGATTGCTGGATTTGTTAGTCTGCATTTGTTTTTGTAATTGAAAGTGAGGACTCAGGACTGGCTATTTAGGCCTTTTTTAGAGACTAATTTATTATGCCAAAAGCTGCCCCAATGGCCAAATCGGCTGCTGGATTCAGCCCCTGACACTGAGGCGGAATTTCGTGAAAAATATTCAGGATTCCTGCCTATAATGTCAAAGAGCAGGGCAGCTAGGGCAGATTCCGGCTCCTACCGACACAGCTGTTCGGAGCTGGAATCTGCCCTAGCTAACCAACCCCGCTCTCTAGACTTGAATGTTGGGTTTTTGTGGGTTTTTTAGGGACAGCGCCACTTTCATAAGGGCTGCCCGAATTAATTAAACTCCTTTCTTACCCCCCTAATTATTTAATTAAACTCATTTCGTACCCCCTAATTTGGCACTTTAAGCCCTAATGATGATGAGGAATAAAATCATCCATCCACTGTGGCTTGGTCACTAATCACCCCCTCATTTAGTAATTAAACTCATTTCTTACTCCCTAATTTGGCACTTTCAGCTCTAATGATGATGAGGAATAATTCATCCAATCCACTGTGGCTTGGTCACTAATCACCCCCTCATTTAGTAATTAAACTCATGTTTTAACCCCTAATTGGGCACTTTTAGCCCTAATAATTTTGAAGAATGAATCATCCGTCAACTGCGGCTTGGTCACTAATCATCCCGTCATTAATTAATTAAGCTTAAACTGCTAATCACAAGGCGCTGGTGTATAATTAGCTACCTCTCCCGCCACCGCGTTCGTTTCCCTCTATTGTTTAGAACTGGCGACGAACTCTCGTGCGTTCTTCCCCATTTGCTTTGCTTTGCTTTGCTTTGCTTTGCTTTGCGCTTCGTCTGTAGCTGTTGCGCGACAAGATTGTTGCAAAAATTTGTCTAGCTTTTTCCTGTTGTCGTCAATTAACAATGTCTTTGAGTATTTTGTGTTCAATTGTTTCGGCTTGCAAGTAATTTCCAAGTGTTGTGAATTCCGCGTTCAAACGTAATTCCATTTCTTGGAAAAACTAGCTTTCATGAAGGCATCAGAGAGAGGAGGACAGGTTTAAAATTGTTTAACAATCGCTTGCTTGTTTGGATATCAGCAGCTAGCTGTAAGGATCTCAATCTTTCGTAAACAGAAATACGTATACTCAAGGATCTCGATCTTTGGAATTCCTGAAGAGAAATATATACTTAAGGATCCCGATCTTTGGAATTCTCGAAGAGAAAATTTCTCGAGGTTCTCGATCTCTGGAATTCCTGAAGAACAAAAAAAAATTCTCTAGGATCTAGATCTTTGCAATTTCTGGAGAGAAATTGACTGGTGTTTGTTCTACGAGAAGTTGCCACAGGTTTTGGAGCTTGCTTGCTTGCTTGCTTTCATCGGCTGTGCGTGGATTCAGAATATAGTTCCGGGGATCAAGAAAGTAGCAGATTCTAACGAGTCTTATTATCATGGCACGATTGTACGAGGAGGGATTAATAGATCATGTGCTGCAATGGTCCATAGGAGACGTCAGCACAGAAAATCTTTTCGTCAACCAGGTGAGACAATCGATCTTCATTATCGAATGTCCATTGTCTTCTCGTGAATTGCCACGATTGCAGTAGATCCAGAATTTCACGCATGCGAGAGTTTCTGTGCAGTTTGGACCCCAATTGTGTCTCTGCTTCTTCGGTTGATGTTTTACGGTCAGTAGGTTTACTCATGCAGCGACGATTTCTCTCTGATTTTTGCACACAGAGAGAGAGAGAGAGAGAGAGAGAGATCCTCGCTGCAAAAATCAGAGAGAAATCCTCGTTTGCAGGATCGAGAAATCCTGGCTGCAGGATCTCTGAAAGTAGTGCTTCCATGGTTCCTGATCTCTTCCGATAGCAGCATTCTTGAGCAGGATTCTGCAAAGTATCAGAACTGAAAAATAATGAGCTCTGTCTGAATGATCAGAATTCCGCCGAGAACTAGATTTCAACTCTGTGTTGCACGCAAGCACCGGAAGAGAAGAGATAGGTTTGCGGGCTCTCTTGCGATCTAGCAGAAGAGTACATCAGATTGCATCAGGATTTGCGATTTTCATATAATTCTCTTGTATCAATTCGGAGCTTGATGATCAGGTGAGAAGCATTCCTGAGAAGTTCTCGTCAGTAAACGAGTATAGAAGCGCGTTCCGGATGCCTGTGCTGGAGGAGGTCCGAGCTCAAATCCAGCAAGCCTTACAAAAGACCATGGCCTCCTCTTCTCCTTCTTCCAGGGTCTTCTCGCCTGTGCGTATTACCAAGGTGAAGGGGACGAAGAACAAGAAGAAGACGACGATGAAGAGAAACATCTGCATTCGCCTCTTGGCAAAAGATCGCGTCACGCACAAGTTTCCAGTCCCATGCCGCGCAGATCTCATGCTTTTATGCAGCGGCCGCATTCCCGAATGGGATCCTAACAACGAGAAGTTTCTCGCAGAGCCTGGCAGCAATGCGACTGCGAAAGGAAGATGCGGATGTTCCTTTGCCCTTGCCTTTGTGACTTTTGGACGCTTGTCGCCTACTATAGCAGCGAATGTTTACGCACAGAATGACGGGAGTCTCCTTTGTAAGCTCCAGGACTCCGAATGTCCGTGGTTTGGAGTGCTGTTGAATATCAATCTCACGCCTGTCTTGCGGATATGGAACGCATTGCATCGGCCTTTGGTAGCGCAGAAAATTGCACCCTGTCAGCCTTCTTTGATGCAAGAGCTCCTTGAGATCCAATCTCAGGTAAGAAACAAAGAACTCGCTGCTACAACATGTCCATATCGCAATGATGCTTGGATGTTTTCATGGCTGTGGGGGCCTACACTGTTTGTGGGAACATCTCCTCTTTTATTCCAAGAAGACCTGTTCTGCTCTCTTGCAGGCCGATCCTCTGTTGGTGAAGAGTGCAACTGATGTGTTTGGCCACGCGGGAGCTAAACATGCAAGTCTGGGTAAGGCCATTGAGAGCTACTGTGAAGCTCGGAAGCTGAATGAATCACAGGTTCTGTGTCTCAGCAGTACTGTTTCAAGTCTTTTGAGAAAAGAAAACGAAGCAAAACCCAACGTCAGAATTGTTCAAGGGCCTCCAGGAACAGGAAAGACGACCATGCTTGTAACATTGCTCTCAGTGGTGGGAAGCCTTGGTCTGCCTACCCTCGTAACAGCTCCCACCAACATGGCTGTCCTTGAGGTATGCAAGAGGTTTATGAGCTTAGTAAATACGAGTGATTTGAATGCGGCAATAAAACTTAAGAAATGCCAGGAGAAGCTGCTCTTTGCCCAATTCTGCAAGAGGAAAAGCTTGCTTTTCGAGATGGGCTCAGGAAAGCTGGCTCAGAGGGACCTTTTGCAGAGTGACATGGTTCTAGTGGGAAGCAAGGAAAGGATGCTGAAATTTATGGGAGACTCGGCACCCTCCCTGGAGAAAATTTTCTTGCCTTTCCGGTTGACACGCTTATAAAAGGCTCTGGGAAGTGATGGCTGGCGACACTCTGCTGAGGCTCTTGTTAAGTTTCTTCAAGATGCCCATTCTCATTTTACAACATTTGCAATATGTAATAACACAGCAGGGAACTCAGTAATGCCACTGGAAGATGTCACACAAATCATGCAGAGACCTAAAAACTCTGCAGGAAAGGCATCAGATCTTGAGGGACTGGTTACTGTTGTAGGCCAAAAGGAAGCTTTTGATATTAGTATCCGTAGCTTCTGGAGGTTTGCAAGGCAGACGATCCAGAAGCTCACCATGAAGATGACCCAAAGTTGTCATACTCTCTTGACAGATCTGCCTGCATGTCTCCTGGCATCAGATACCAGACAGGCGATGTTATCAGCAAGAGATCTTGCAAATCACCTTCTACACCTCATTCCTTCAGATTGCCCACAAGATGGGTTAAGCTGGTTTGTTGCCCAGAATTCAAATCCCAGCAGACCAGTGTTGCAGATCCTCAACAACATCACAGAAAAGCTTCAAAATCTCAATCTCAATATTGATGCAGACATCATTAATAATATTTGCAGCAATGATGTGATCAGTTGTCAAAAGAGAAAGTTCCTGGCTGCCAGACAAATTCTGTTGGACACTCTCATAAGGCAGCCTGGATATGATTTGTTCAAAGACTCTGACCAGAAGAAGAAGCGGGCTCGGGTAAGAAACCGCAATTGGTTGAGCTCTCTGTGTTTGAGCAATGCTCGCCTAGTGTTCAGCACAGTGTCTTCAGCTGGTGGGCCTGTTATTGAGGGGACTGCATTTGAGTTTGCCATAGTGGATGAGGCCTCACAGCTGGTGGAAGCAGAGACTTGCATACTGACAGGAATGGCGAGCCTGAAGCAACTGCTCCTTGTGGGTGACCACATGCAGCTTCCTGCTGTTGTCATTAGCCAGGTCTGTTGCATCTTTCGCTTATCATCCATTTCCACAACAACAGTCAATGCAAAGTTCAAAACAATTGCAGTTCAGCTCTACTGTACAACTAACTAAGGTGCTTTAGATGAATACCATGTGTATATTTGCACCAGTTTGGGATTCAATTTACATCACCCCCTGTGTACATGCAAAACTCAACAGCATACTTGTTGCAAAGTTGCCTTCTTAACTGCTTTGGTTTGGGATTCAGGATAATGAGATACTTGACAGTGTGAGTGGAATTGGAAACTGGATTCTGCAGATGACAAAGAAGTGTGGTTATGGGAGGAGTTTGTTTGACCGGCTGCAGGCATCCCAGCATCCTTGTCGGCACCTGTTGAATGTGCAGTACAGAATGCATCCCAGTATCAGTGCCTTTCCTAACTACCAATTCTATAGTGGATTGGTCCAAGATGGTGCCAATGTGTTGGAGGCCTCTTATGGCAGCAGTGCATACCAGGTGGCTTCCAACTTGTTTGGTACATCAGCATTTCTGGATGTGCAGCATGGATATGAAGTTAGGGAGAACAAGAGCTGGAGAAATTATGCCGAAGTCAACATTATCTGTCTACTTATTGCACGGTTGCTTCAAGGTATGCTGATTTCACCAAGTTCTTCACATTAGATGAACTCAAAAGCTTGAATGCCTGAAAAAGGACCATGAGCTGTATGAGGTGTTGGTTTTTGGGGGCTTAAATTTAACCCCAACACACTTTAAACTATGAAGACTATCTGGAATCTGAATTGGTTTTTCAATCTTCTGGGTTTTTCACTATTGTCATGACATGCATCCTGTAATGCATCCAGTGTGGGGTTATCATGCAAGCATCTTTGAACAGCAGTGACAATATGGAAGACATTCTGCACCCAAATGAGGGTTGCATAGAGATAGTAAAGGGCCATAAAATCTGATAATGAATTTGGTTCTTGTAAGCCATGTTGTCAAGCTCTTATTCTACAGGTTGATGAGCAGTTCTGGCTTAGACTAATTGTGAGCATGGTGTTACCAGCTTGTGCAGCAAACAAAATTCCTCATATCAGTGTGGGAGTGATAACACCATACAGTGGGCAAGTTGAGTCTTTGAAGACAGGCGTGGAGAAGTTGAATTCCAGCATGAAAATAGAGGTGAACACTGTGGATGGTTTCCAAGGGAATGAGAAAGATGTCATATTGTTCTCTGCAGTGCGGTCAAACACAGAAGGCCAAATCGGATTTCTAGATGACATTCGTCGCCTGAATGTTGCAATCACAAGGGGAAGGTGAGAAATCACAACCATTTAAAACATACTCAATTGCACAAACAGCAGTTTCCTTTCTAGAAAATAGACCCATTGCTAATTTTTCTTTGTTGAATCCATTTTACTCTTTAAGCACCTTCCTACCTTTGGTCATTTGACATCTTCTGGTTTTGATGTGACAGGAAATGCATGTGGATAGTAGGAAATTCAAGAACTTTGAGTAAGGGAGGGGGAGCGTGGAAGCAACTCATTCAGCATGCAAGACATAGGGGTTGCTTCCACACAGTAGGGTAAGTGCCAGCCATGTTATTGTATTCTTTGTTCTCTCCTTTTTTTTATCTGCCTTGGCCTTTTGCTCCAAAACATTTGGTAGCCATATGGGACAGGGCTGTTTCACCACCTCTGGGTGGTTTCAAACCTGGAGCACATATCTTCTCAGAGTATGAACAGAGCTGGTCAAACTTTCTTGATAGTTGAGGAAGCTGTTGCAGTCGTGCTTTGATCCAGGTTGTGCACTGACGTTGATGATGACACACAGCATTGAACAACAAGAATGCTAGTTGTCTGTTGTAAATTTCCACGTTTTTCAAAGAACCCATCTTCTGAAGCTTCGGGTAACTTGAAATTGACAAGTTGACAATTTGACACAAGAGTTTGACAAGTTTGCAGGAGCAGTGATGTAGTTGGTTGATAATCTCTTCACCACCTGTTTTGAGGTTGTTGTGGAAAGGCAGGCACTACAACAGAAACATGGTTTTTCTTACAGCGGTATGCCTTGGCACATGACACAAGTGTGAGGTAAACTTAGAGGGGTTTCATCCATTTCAATGTAATTTAATACACCTGGAGTTTTATCACAGTTTTAACATCTGTGTAATTACAATTCACATATGTTTTCCTTTGAAATGGATGAATTGCGAAGTTGGATCATGGCCTACTACTACCTAAAGGAAAACCATTGAATTTTAGACCAATTCAAAATGTTATGGTTTCTTTTTTTCTCTTAGTAAAAGAATGTTCATACTAAATTGAGTAACATTTAGCTTGATACATGGCTACTTATCACTGGGTGAAATTTTTTTAAGGTGTACCACACAAGATGAAAAGGGCTTAGTCTTTACTTAGTCTTTATTTCCTTATATTTTGATCCTCATAAAAATTAATGAATCAAAAGTTGTCAAAAATTTCAGAAGGATTATATTTTAAACCATTACAATTTTAGGTTCCATCATAGTCATTCATAAATGTGACTTTACATGGTAAAAAAGGACTAGGTAAAAAAAACAAAAAAGGGTGATGTTGTGACAAGATTTTGGTACACCTTTCAAAATTTGGACCCCAATTACATTCAAGAAAACCATTTAATGTCAAGATATAAAAAGACATGAATTAGTGATGGGGGAGAAAATTTTAACAAATTTGGCAAATGACATGGAATTTAAAAACTAGAATTGAAGTCCAACAAAATGAAGTTTTATAAAACAAAAAATGTTACATGGTAATGAGTGTAAAATCAATGCTCCAATTAGAATGGCTTAGACAATTTACTTTTGATAAAGAATAAGTGGTTTGCAAAATTCCCATAATATGTAATAGGAAGCTCTTTAGGCAACTATGAGCAACATGAACACGGAAGTTAGTGAGAAGGTTTGTTGCCTAAAATCATTAGGCAACTATGAGCAACATGAACACGGAAGTTAGTGGGAAGGTTTGTTGCCTAAAGTCATTACCAGTCTGAAAAGAAGAGTTGAATCAAGTGATGGAATGCCTAGTTTTGGGATCGGAATACAAGTTGGGCCTATGCAAATGCATATAAATATTTTAGATTTCCTTGCTTGTGTGTGTATGCTCCTTGTATGTGCAACTTTGATCACTCATTTCTCCTTCGTCCCAAGCTCAAATGCCCTTTTTTTCCTTCTACCATGCTCATATGAATACATTCTACTTATCTTGAAAATTTTGAATTCAATAAAGAACAAAAATGAGGTCAAATTCTCAAAAAATTGCAAAATCTTATGCTCACATGTTATTACATGAATTACACATTCACCAATGGAAAATTTCCATTTTTGAACCAGATTTCAACCTTTTTAATCAAAGAATTCAGCTTCAAATTGCCTACAACATGGACATGCACAACACATAGCATGGACTAGACTTGAGGGAATCATCACTTTTCACCCTTGTAATTCACTTTGTAGAAGGTGACAAGGACTATATTGAAATGACAAAAATTCTTAGGACTATTAAATTATGAATCTTGTCATTTTGTGAATTCATGATTTCTTCATATGAATTTCGCTTCAAAAGATTTTTTAAAAAATTGTAGCCCTTGAACATACATTTTCAATGCCATATCACACTTTTCAATTGAAGAGGGTAAAAGTGTTTCCTTTTGACTCCCACACACTTTCACTTATGTGAGAATGGGTTTTTCATTCTCTTACATTGCATTGATTGCCAATTGCTTGCTTGACTCAATTTTGCTTTAAAACATACAACTTATTTCATCCCAAAAAAATACATTTTGTTGTCCTTCCCAAGAATTGGTTGCACACCCAAGATAGGATCACAACACCCCAATGGTCTCACATTATGGTGTTAGACAAAGGAAATGATGGAAAGAACACTTGTTGCATCATGCTCTTTGTGTTTTGTAACTTGTTCCTTCTTCACATTCTTTGTGTGCTACAACTCATCATTCTCTTTGAAAAGTTTGTCACCTATAAAAACACTTTGAAATGGCACAAAATTGGAAGCAACAATTGCTTTCGCAATGCCAAGACAACATTGACAAAGGAGATTTGAGGACCTATTTCTTATTGAAACTTAACATCAATTGACATTTGATGTTTTGAAATTTATTAAAATAAAATACAAAAACAAGCATGGGTGATCAAAAAATTTGACAAGAGATAATGAACAAAGAACAATAGGATGGTTTGTGATTATTTTCCACCTTCACTAATGTAAGGTGAACAATTGTTATGGTGTCATTTATAAAATGACATTAATTCACCCTTAGGTTTGTCAAATGGTATTGGTGGAAAAAAACCCTAATGATTGTTGATTTTGCAATGGAATGCAAACCTAGTTCTTTAGCTCCCAAGGTGAAAAAGGTATAACAACTCTAGGATGAAGCTAGATTGATCTTTTAAGTTAAAATCACATCATCGTGTCAATTGCACAAACCATAAAAGGTTCAATTAATATAGTTTATAGCCAAAATAATGCAAACACAAATAAAATGCACATACAAATTCATTAAACACACAAATCAAATGTAACTTTGATTCACTTGACATAATTTTAACCAGTTTTAACAATTGAAACAAGTGTTAATATATTTTTCCTATGTACAAAATATAAACTTGAGTGCTAAAACAAAATTGTACTTGCAAAAATTCATAACAATGCAAAAAATTCTAGATTTTTTTTTTTTCAAAATGAGTAAATTTTTTAGAATTTGAAAACAAAACAATGTGACATAAAACAAGAAAGTTTCTAAGGAGGTTCAAATCCAAATTTTAAAATGATGATCTATAACTAATATAATAGTTAGTATGTACATAGTAATTTATTGGTAATCTAACTCCCTTAACATTACCCCACCCATAAACTAAATTAGGTCCTTAAATCTCAAGCTCAAAGTTAAAGGATAGGTTAAGAATACAAAATAAATACTTTTCATACATAAGAATCCTACAATCCTTAAAGTGAACATCTTGTTGACAGATGTTGCTCCTATGGTTAATGAACATTTTTATAACCTACTTTGAAAAATGTAGTAGCTAGTTTTGTTTGTTGTTGATGCACCTATCATTGTGTTGAATCAAATTTGTGAAGTTCATGCGGCCCTAGTGCCTATTGTTAAATAATTAATGGCACTTCTTACTCCTATAATGTTATTTGATCTACATGTACTTTTGTGATTATGTGTGTTAGACACATCACTTGCATGGGCAAATCTACATGCATTAATTCCTATTGTTGATTTGGACCTATGTCACCATCTCCACCAAATTTGAAATTAGATATCTTCAAGATGCCTTGCTATACATTAATGTATTGAAAAAAATTATTCATTCAAAAATGTAAAAATCAAACAACATGAGACAAAATGAAAGGGGTTGGACATTACTTTCAATTTTTTTCAAAATAAAATACAATCCAATTTGGAATGAATGGAGTAGTTACAATATAGCTTGCATTGGTTTCAAAATGAATAAAAATCAAAGAATATCTAGAATGAATAGAGGAGTTGCATTACCTCCATTCATTTTGTCAATTTCCTCAAAGCATGATGACATGATATAAAGTTATATCATGATCTATAGTAAAATCAACTTTTTAGAAAACATTTTAATGCAAACAACAAAGGTTTGAGCTACCTCATGAGATTATTGATTTGACTATTTACGATTGGTTCAACAACAAGGATATTGTCCACTACCTTTGCACCTTTTACATCCATGTCCTCATGTCATCTAGGTGGTTTAGGTTGTGCATTATATGTCCCAATGTTTTAAGCATTATAACATGAATAGAAGCATCCTTGAACTTTCATGCATGTATATTTCAACCAAGTTCTTCAAATGTGCCATAAACATAATTAGAAGATCTTTATTCTAGGCCAAACCTCTTTATTTGCATCAATGTAACTAATCAATTATGATGGATGTATAATAACACATGTAATCAAGTTGGTTACATGCATTCAAGCTAGTTACATGTAATGAACAATAAAAATTCAAAAATACATTTGATCATATGTACCTCCAACTATTTATCTTTACCTTGGCATCATCAACAATGAATGCATTTGGATGTCGATTACTTTTAACCAACAATAAGTTTTTCTTCAATGTATCCATCCAAGGGGCCAAGTCACATTACTTGTAACTTGATGTGATAGTATAGGACATGGGAACACCATCATGCCATTCATCAAATGCCATCATTATGTATAATGGAAATTGAAAAAATAAAATAAAATTACATGTGTGTTACAATATAAAATTCCCAAAAAAACCTTATATGCATATAAATTACATGTTATGATGGATATTACCATTGAAGGTATGACAACTAGTTATTAATGGGAAAGAACTTAGGTGAAGTTGTACCCTTTTGTCATTTGTTCAAAAAATGGTGTTAATGGTAACATCATTTTCATGTCCATGACAACGCATCTTCTAGCATCATTTTCACTTAACATCACTTTCATGTTCATGATTGTCGTTTCCCATTTGGTTTGTATCCCAATGCTGAAAAGCATGTTATATCCATGAAGGATTCAACCCTAGTTTCTTGGTAAAATAACATTTTGTCCTTGTTCTTAGCCACCCACATTTGTAGGCTCTTGGCATTATTCTTGTCCTTCTTGTAAGTTTCTTTTGTGAGCTTTGTGCTTGTTCATAACTTGATATATAGACATGCCTAGTTTAAGTTGTTCTCCAAGAGAAAAGCTTTGGTCTCCATACTTGGGGAATGTGATTGCATCAATATAAAAAAAAAATTGTATTTGTAAACCACACTTGAACCAACGAAAAAAAACCCAATCAATGACCATACATTTTTAGAAACATCCATTACAAAAATTCATTCCATTTTATGATGATTACTCCTTTCCCAATGTTCCTTGTTGGGTTGAGACTTAACAAAACCAACCACTTTCACCCCATCCATCCCTCTTGTTGTGCCCTCTTTTGCAAAGAACTGAACCACCCGGTGACCACTAGGTGTTATCCAATATAGCAATTCATGGATTATACCTTAACCTACAAAAATTGTTTCCAATTTTCCTTCAATCACCTGCTAAACCTAAACATTCTAGATGCCAACCGCAAGTCCATTTCTTGTTGAAGAGACGAAATCGTTTGAAAACATTTTAATAAGATGTTTACATTCATCAAAATTATGTTAAATTACAATCATATCAATTCCAATTCTCATATTGAGAAAGAATTATTACAAAAATTAGCCAACTGAGCTAAATGAGGTTTGAGTTGTGTAACCGCATGGGCAACTAGCCAGTCTAGAAAAGAAAAAGGCTGCTGCAAATACAAGGTAAAAAATAGTTCAGGTTTTTACATGAATAAAAAATTGTCGGTCATCCAACAAAGGGCTCTTTAACCTAGGCCAGTGACCGAAGCAATTAGGGAACATCCATGGGGTGCAAGTCATCATGGTTGTTAAGTTGTAACCTATTACTCGACTTGAATGTGCCTTTAACAAACGTAGAGATCCATGAACTTGGATGTGCCCCACATAATTCACATGTGCTTGCAATCTAGTACAATGTTTTCCTCTCAAAGTGGTCCAATGTTACACTTCACCTTCAAATTGAGGGGCCAATTTTGAGCAGGCTTTTCCTCAAGACATTAGGGAGCACTTCCAAATATCAAGACCAGTACTACCTTGTTGAAGATTGCCAAGCATGGTCATTACCTGTTCATAAAGTAGCTTAATTTTTGTGAATTTCCAAAGCATAAAAGGTGAGAAGATCATTAAAGGCATCAAATTTCACCCCATGTTGGTCATGAACTTGTATGGTAACCCCAACTGAAATCCTCTTCAGAGCTTGCACAACCAATGTCGGCCTCAGCTTCTTACAGTCAATGGCTCCTTCAAGCACATGTGATCAGCACAGGGAACATTCTGATGTCTTGCAAATAGTTTACAAAGTTCCTAATGATGTGGCAGAATTTCTCACAAGTGCCAATTATGTCAGATCATGGTCAGTCAGACCCAGCTTGCAGCCACCCACTGCTCAGTCAGGTCCTCCTACTGGCCATTCACCTAATACAGAATCATCTGAGTGCTCACAAGAACTCAAGTGCAGCTATACGTAGAACAACTGAACTTATAAATCTCTACTAACAATGAATCAACACTAGCAAAACTCAGGCCTACATTCCTAACTTTCTGATGCATTCAGAAGATCCAGGAGCTGTCCTTTCTTCAGTTTTGAGTATCCTTTCAGGCCCCTAGATTTAGCCAGACTTCTCAACTCTGGCAGCTTGTAGCTGGAAAGATCATGAGTTACACTACCATTCTCTGAGGAGATATGTGTTCCAAAATGCTTAACACTAACACTGACTTTCACATTCTTGCTTCTTTTCTCACCATCCGTTAAGGAATGGGTCTCTGTCTTGAGCTCAGTGTCAGAGTCCCCATCTTGCATAAGAAACTCAAGGCCTGTTCCCACAATTTCCTGCAATGCTGGAGACAATGGAGAGTCCTTGATAGGGTCTACCCTGTAATGGTAAGCATTTGTAGAGGAGGCTCCATGGTCTTTCAACAGTGGTGCTGGTGACACTTGTGGTAAAATCTCAGGTGATGTGAAAAGAGTGTGTTCTTTCTTGGATGGAATTGGTGATCTCTTTGAGAAGGCTGAAGGCAATCGACTTGGACGATCAGACTTCACAGTAGTAGTGCCAACAACCTCTTGCAGTTTCTCCTGAATTGGCATGGCTGTTGTAGCTTCCTCTATTCTATGTCCAGCCCTCCCCTTCTTGTGAACTGCTGAGGCTCGAATTGGTGAGCGCTTTTGGGACTGTGAAATGCTATGTGGCTGGTGCACAGATGTGTTATGAGGGGGTGCATCAACAGCCATGTGGTGCTCAGCCCATGGCTGACTTGTCTTCTTCATGCTTTGAATTGGTGGTGACCCACCAAAGGAAAAAAAAAGGCTCCCATCTGCAAGCTCTGCCAGTTCCAAAGGCTGCATCAAAGTTCATACCTCAGTTGCCAACCAAGCACTTCAACTTCTCCATAGTCTCATTAAACAGCCCAAATGGCTTCTTTCCCACCTTCCTTTGCCATGGAAGAGCTAAGTACTGTCAAAATCCAAGAACATGTGCATGACCCGTCGCCTCATACAACTGAAGGAAGCCAAAAGAAAGGAGCCAGAGTGACCACCCAGATGACATAGGAGAAAGAAGAAGCAGCCACCTCCTGGGATCATCTGTTTCATCATTGGCCTTGAGACCTCAGAGGCAATCAAAGTGATGTGTGACCAACCTACACAGTCGAAACCAAACCCTAAACCCTAAACTGTTTAAAACTGTTGTCAGCGAGACGTGAAGAAGAAGAGCAAAGAACGAAACCACACCTTCAACAGACGTGATTTCGGCTTCTCTCTCACTCGTTGCCAGAACAGGTGGTGCGTCAATCCTCCTCCGGCTGGAAGAGCCGTGCAGCAACGAAACCCTGCTAGAAGAGTCCCGTCCACTGCTGCATTCACAGTGAATGCCACTCAATCAAATTACCCCCCACGAGTGCTTCTTTCAATTGCCACACAAAACACACGCACACAGAACCTTAAAACGAAGCGTGTCTCTGAGTGAGTGGTCTCTTGGGGCTTGCTGTCTGTCTCATATTCAAAGGTGGCGGAGACTTCCTAACGCCAGCATAAGGCAGGCGGGCAACAAAAGGTGGTGGGTTGCCCAGCCCTAGAAGCAACAGGGCTTTAGCTCTCCGACAAATTTGCTAATGACAACCGGAGTACCTACTCACAGACCTCAACAGAATTGCAGTTGGTTGAGACACCAAAAACGGCAGCAAAAGCCACCAGTTTTGGAGTGCTGGAGGTTGGTAGTGGCGTGTGGAGAAAACCAAAAGAAACAAAGAGTTGGAGTCGATGATGGAAAGGCATAACTGTTGATGGGTTTGTTCCAAAACATACCCAGAATTGAACCACAAGCCAGATCGAGTGTCGCGCGCCTTAATGTATCGGCTTCTTATTGTTGTTGTTGTTGTTGTTGTTGATGTAGTAGAGGCTGACACCAGAGCGCGGCACACAATAGTGCGGTGAAGAGAGAAAGAGGAGGGCGCCATCACCATCACCAGTTAGAGCTCCCGAGCTCAATTTTTCCCCACTCTAGTTTCTAAGTTAATCTTTCAACCTCCTAGTTAGAAGAAGCAAGAGAGAGAGCACACCATCTACAGCAACGAAGCGAAAACACACCGCATCAAATTTGAAGAAATTCGTGGGAGAACAACGAGAGAGCAAAAGGGCATGGCCGGGTCTCACATGAAACACTTGATTTTTTTCAAGTTCATAATTTTTCGATTGTCGAATAGAATTGATTTCCTTTGACTTCAGGGCCCAATGGATATTGCGTTGGTCTGCGGAACCAGAGATTCTGGGTTCGATCCCCAGTACGGTCCACCTTAGTGTAAACCTTCACCTTTTTTATATAATTTTATAAAAGGTTTTGATAATTTTTGAGAAGCTTTGAGTCAGTCAGATCAGTGATTTTTTTATTCTTTCAAACCCAAAAAAAAAAAAAAAAAAA
>Ga0209611_10001623_pt1 | contig 38793 bp, 27 predicted proteins | sample S1TSphgellanicum_3_FD_187693 | JGI IMG/M metagenome (GOLD analysis project Ga0209611, IMG submission 187693) | Host-associated microbial communities from peat moss isolated from Minnesota, USA - S1T2_Fc - Sphagnum magellanicum MG (SPAdes) (version 2) | ecosystem: Host-associated > Plants > Peat...
TGACGTCATCAGCAGCGGCGGGTCGATGTTGGCGGGTATCGCCCTGCTCGAACTCTGCGGCGTGAAGCCGGTCGCGCTAGGCACAGCCATGCTGCAATCCGAGCTCTGGCGCGAGCGCCTCGCGGGATGGAACATTGCGTCCGTGCTGCACTCGCCCATCCTCAGCGCCGCGCGATGAAGTCGATCTCCACCCGCGCCCCGCGCGCAAGTTTAGTCACGCCAATACAGGTCCGTGCCGGTAATCTACCAGGTTCGAAGTAGCTCTTGTAGAGGCGGTTGAAAACCTCGTAGTCCTCGTCGAAGTGCGTGAGATACGCGCCGGTTCGCACCACGTTGCGCAACCCCAAGCCAAGACCCTCGAGCACGCGGCGCAAATTCTCGATCACCAGGTGCGTCTGCGCTTCGATGCCTTCGGGAATGGCGGCCTCCGGGGCTCCCGGATAAGTCGGCATCTGACCGGTGACGAACACCCACCCATCGACCTCGGTAGCGTGCGAAAACGGCGCGACCGGCTCCGGCGCTCCCGCAATCATGTGAAACAGCAAGGAACTCACGAGCCACCTCGATCCGTGTCCGCGGCAAAGATCGCGCGCGGAATACTGACGTGGATTCCCTGCCGCTGATCGACCACCTGCGTCACGCCGAAGTCGGCGGCGACGCTCATCAGCGAATACGCGTCGTCCTTCGACAGGTGTCGATGCTCGGTCAGCAGCGTCAACATGTCGAGCGCCGCTGTACGCATCGCGACGTTGAGATCCTCATGAAAGCCGTGGACGATCCACGACTCGGGGGTCTCGAGCAGCGGGGACGGAAACGTGAAATCGCGGCGCACGGCAATCTGAAACAGCACATTGAGCGAGGATTCGATGGCGGTGCCCGAAATTTCGCCGTCGCCCTGTGAGATATGCGGATCGCCGATCGAGAACAAGGCGCCGTCCACCTGTACGGGATAGTACATGGTCGCCCCCGCGCCGATGCGCCAGTTGTCGATATTGCCGCCGTGCTTGCCGGGCGGAATGCTGCTTATACGGCCGGGCTGATCCGGCGCCACCCCGGCCGCGCCCAAATGCGGTCGCACCGGAATGCGAATCCCTTCGAGCGCGGGTTGACGGTCGCACACCGGACAGCGTGTGATCGTACCCGGTACCGTGTACTTACCCGGAAAATCGTAGGCATACAACGCCTCGGCGGTGAGGCCGGTCTCGTTGATACGATAGATCGTCACGCGTTCCTTGCCGCCGAGTTCCTGGTAGAGATGGCCCCACTGCGCGGCAAGATTCGATCCGTAGCGGCAGCGCGGCACCATGCTGAGGTAGCGCACCTCCAGCATGTCGCCCGGCCGCGCGTTCTCGACAAATATCGGCCCGGTCATGATGTGCGGGCCGGGATACCGATCCTCTTCCGGAATGCCGCGGTACAAAGCCTCGATCGCCGGATCGAACATCAGGTCCGGATCATCCCCGGCATGCGGACTGATCGTCTCGGCCTGAATGAGGTCACCGCTTCGCACGTTGAGCACCGGTGCAAGCGACGCGTCGAAGAAGCCCCAATGTACCGTACTCGGCGTGGCTCGCAGTTCATGCAGCGCCATGGGCGGTCAGCCGATCGCGCGCAGCGCCGCCGGGCTGTCGCGCAATGAGCTGAGCGCCCAATAGCACAGCGCCGCGACCGGGAATCCCAGTATCCAGCTCAAGTCGGCGCCGCCGAGTGCGAGCGCGATCGGGCCGTCATAGAGCGGTGACTTCATGGTCAACGCCGCCGCCGTCATCCCCGCTGTCATGGCGATCACGCCGGGCACATTGAAGCCGCGCCATCCCCAGTACGCACCGCCGGCCCGCTCCTTGCTGTGAATCGCCCGCGAGTCGAAGCGGCCGCCGCGCAAAAATCCGTCGCAGACCCACACGCCCCCGAAAGGTCCCACCCAGACCATGAGCAGCGCGATGAAGTCGGTGAGCGCCGTCGAGAAATCCTGCACGAACAAAATGTACAGCGTCACGGCGGTCGACACGATGACATCGAAGATGGTCGCCGCATAGCGATGCAGCTTGAGTCCGACCGCCTGCAGCGACAAGCCGGAGGAATAGTATGTGGACACGTTGTTGGCCAGTGAACCGCCCACCACCGCGACGATATAAATGATGAACAGCCACGGCGGCATGAACGGCTTCAATCCCGACACCGGGTCGGACATGTCGCCGAGCGTGGCGCAGCACGCGCCCATCAAGGTGATCGCGGTGGTCGGCAGGAAGCTCGCCCAAAACACATGCTTGAAAATGGATCGCGCCGGCGTCGTCGACGGCAGGTACCGTACCCAGTCGGGACCGTTGAAGATGAACGACAGCGGATTGGCCGCAATCACGGCGGAGGCCGTCAGAAACATCGCAACCGTGCTGCTCGATGCGAGGTGCGCGTGCGCGACAACCGGATTCGCCCAATTCACCTTGCCCGCAGTGAACGCGAACACCCCGAGCAGCGCGAGTCCGACGAGCGCGGCGAAGATTTTTAGAAACCACACCATGGTGGCGTGTCCGAGTACGGCGATCCCGCCGCAGAGGGCCAACTGCACGAGTACGGCAACCAATTTGCCGGCGCGGCCCGAGTCGTGCCAGCCCAGCACCTCGAACAGCGCCAGCAGCGCCTCGACGCCGAATACGGTGTTGATGACCTCGAAGGCCACCGAGGCGATCCACGACAACAAGGCATTCGGCAAATTCCCGCGGATGCCGAAGGCGGCGCGCGCCACCGTGCTCACGGGCAGTCCGGCGCGCACCGTGACGATCGATCCGAGCGCACCGACGGCGAACAACAGATTGCCCAGCACGCAGGCGATCAGTCCCAGCCAAAGATTGAGCCCCAAACCGATCGCAAGGGAACCGAGCGCGAACGAAAACAGGTTCACGCTCGTGCCCACCCAGAGGTCGTCGACCTGCCGCAAAGTCATGTTGCGTTCGGGTTCCGGGATGTGATCGAAGCCGCGCACCTCGATCGCGAAAACTTCATTGCCGTGCGCGATGACCTCCTCATCGCCGCTCAACGCAGCGCTCGCGGCGACCCCGGGTGCCGGCGGTCCCACTAATGCTCGCGGAACTTGTATGCCACCGTGACTCCCACCGTGCGCGGCTGCGAAATGATGGACTGGGCGCGATTGCCGAACAACGCCGGATCCTGGATCGAGGTGACGCCCAAAGTATTCGTCAGATTGTTGACGTACAGCGTCGTGGTCAAGTGCGGCAGAGCGTAACTCAAACGCGTGCTCAACATCGTGAATCCCGGCACAGTCGGCACCGTCGCCGAGATCGAGGGCAGCACCACGCTCTGGTAATGGGCATTGATGCCGTAGCGCCAGTCACCCCCGGCGAACTCGACATGCCCATATTCGAAGCCCAGCGCCAGACTGTTCTTCGGCGTTCCCGGCAAGGGACCGCCGGGCGGCGCCGGCGCGAAGGAGGTGTTGGGTACCGCGATCAGCGAGTTCAACGACGTGAGTTTCGTCTGATCATAGGTATAACTCACCTGCGTCGACAGATGATCGGTCAGCAAGTCCTCGACCTCGAGTTCAAGGCCGCGGCTGTAGCCATTACCGATGTTGAGCGCACCCGGCAGCACCAGCGGCGTCAAATCGAGGCCTTCCTGGATGTTGTGCCACTCGATGTCGAAGACGGCGGTCGAGTAGCGCAAGCGGTTGTCAACGGTCCCCTTGGCGCCGATTTCATAGTTGTTGGCGGTGTCCGGGGCGAGCTTGCTCAACGCCGGGGGCGTTATGTAGGTGCCGTTTTCCTCGGACGGCGGCAGGGCATTGACGCCGCCGCGGCGAAACCCTTGCGACCACGTGGCATAGACCAGGTTGGTGCTGTCGAGTTGATACGCGGTGTTCACCTTCCACAGCGCGCGCCGCCATTCATCGCCGAGCGACTCGTTCGCGGCGAACCCCGGTCCGTCGAAGAGCAGCGCATTTTGCTGCCCCTGCGAAATGGTCTGCTTGAACAGGCGAGCACCCCCGGTGACGCTCCAGGCCGAGGTGAGGTGCGCCGTCAACTCGCCGAACAGCGCCAGGTCCGAGAACTTGGTTTCGAAGGCATTGATGTAGGCCTGGTCCTTGTTGTAGGTCAGGCCGTCCACCGTGTTGACGACGCCCGGCGTGTAGGCTTCGCCGAATCCGCAGTACGACGGAGTGGCGCCGTCGCCGACGGACGGCGGGTATTTCGGCGAGCAGGCGGCGTAGTAGTCGTAGTAGCCGAGGTAATAATCATTCTCCTCGATGTCGGTCTTTTCATACTTATAGAAGAGACCGCCCAACCAATCGAAAAACCCGCCGGTCTTGGAGGCGAGGCGAAACTCCTGCGAAAACGGCTTGTCGTCGATGGTTTCATTGCCCACCGCAAAGGCGCGCGGATTCTGGCCGTAGAAGTCCTGATAGAAATAAAAATTCTCGTACTCCGCGGTCTCATCGACCACCGACAGGTTGCTGTGGTGGGCATAGGAAGTCGCCGAGGTCAGCGTCGCGAAGCCCATGTCGTATTCCACCGAGAGCGCAAACAGATCCACCCGGTCATGCGTGGTGTCGGTGGCGTAGCCCGCACTCGACAAGCGATCGGCGCTCGCGGGCACCGTGGCAGGATACAACTGCAGCAACAGCGGCGGATTCGTGTACGTGCCGGTCGGCTGGGTAATCGGGGAGATGGGCTGCGTATACGCCGCAGCCGAGGTGGCCACGTAGGGAAATCCACCGGCGGTGTCCAACTGATAATAATAAGAGAGCTGCGCCTTCAGTTCTTCGCTCGGCTTCCACAAGGCCGAGATGCGCGCGGAGCGATACTGGTAGTCGTTGACGTGATCCTTGGAATAAATCTCGGGCGGACTGAACAGGTTGCCGGGCTGCGCGGACACGGGCACACCCGAGGAATCGAGCACGTATAGATTCGGTTGATTGATGAAGCCTGCATCATACGTCCAGCCTGCGTTCATGCGCACCGCGAACGTGTCGGACAGCGGGATGTTCAGCATCCCACTCACGTCTTCGTTGGGTTGGTTCGTATGCGCCGTGTCGCTCACCCCGAGTTCCACTTTGGCGTCGAAGGCTTTCGGATCGGGCGCGTTCTGCACGAAGCGAATGGTGCCGCCGAGCGACCCTGAGCCGTACAGCGTGCCCTGCGGCCCGCGCAGGATCTCCACCCGATCGAGATCCTGCAATCGTAGGTTCACGAACAGCGACGTATCATCGACATACGTCGCCACCGGCGCGATGATGGGCGTGGCGGCGGCCGGCAGCCATCCGGTCGAATCGCTGTTCAAGCCGCGAATGATGAGATTGGCGCCGGCGACGCCGCTGAACGGCCCCTTGTCGGTGAAATCGACGCCCGCCATCGTGCGCGCGAGTGCGGCGACGTCCTCGATGCCGGCCTGTTCGAGTTGAACTCCGGAGACCGCGGTGATGCTGATCGGCAGGTCCTGCGCCGAGACCGCCCGGCGAGTGGCGGTGACGATCACTTCCTGCAGCCCCTCTTCGTCCGCGTCCGCGTAAAGCTGCGGACCGTAGAGTGCGGTCAGCACGGCGGCGGTGACCGATGTCGCCCGTGACAGCCGCCGGAATTTACGGTACCCATCAACGCCCACACTCGATGGCCTACGGTTCGTCATAGTGCTAATTCATCCCCATTCGTGTTGTCTGTCGGGTCCGCTGCGTGTCAACTCCATGCAAATTTCGTGCACGGGGAGTGCGGCAGCCATTTCCTCGGCCTAAAGCACGCTCACCGTGGTTTTTCTTGGTGTGGGAAACGTCGGATCCGGTGTGAGCGGCACTACGCTGGTGCACGAAAAAAACAAATGAAATGAAATTGCGCCAAAATAGTACGCTTCAGCGCATGAGCCTGCAGATCGAAGCCAGTGCGTACGATTTTCCACATGACGGGAACCTGACGCCCGCCAACACCGCCTTGGTGGTCATCGATATGCAGGTGGATTTTTGCGGCGTCGGCGGCCTCTCGACCGTCTCGGGGACCGATTTGCCGATGATGCGGGAACCGATTGAACCGATACAGCGGGTGCTCGCGGCGGCACGAGCTGTCGGCATGCCGGTGGTTTACACGCGCGAGGGCCACCGGCCGGACGGGTCTGATCTTACGGCCGTCAAGCAATTTCGCAGCCGTCTCGGCGGCGCCGGAGTGGGCGATCCTTCGCCGATCGGCCGGATTCTGATCCGCGGCGAACCAGGTCACGCGATCATTCCCGAACTTCGGCCCTTCCCTGAGGATGTCATCTTCGACAAAGTCGGCAGCGGTTGCTTCTACGGCACGGAGATGGAACACGTGCTGCGCAATCGGGGTATCCGAAATTTGATTTTCACGGGTGTGACGACCGAATGCTGCGTTCACACCTCGATCCGCGAGGCATCCGACCGAGGCTTCGATAATCTGCTGCTGGCAGACTGCACGGCGGCGGTGACCCGCGAATTGAAGGAAGCGGCGCTCAACATGATCCGCAATCCGCTCACGCTGTTCGGCACCGTGGGTACCTCCGAGGCGCTCATTCGCGCGCTCGCCCGCCGGCCCGTCTGTTGAAAAATCTGACGCGCCGCCAATTCACCGCCGCGGCAACGGCCGCCGCCGTCGTCGCCGGCGCTTCGGCCCCGAAGGTGTCGCGGGCTCAGGCGCCCGGCGCTCCGCCCGCGCCGCGTCTGTTGCAATTTCCCGCCGGCTTTCTGTGGGGCTGCGCCACCAGCGCCTATCAGATCGAAGGCGCGGCGGCCGAGGACGGCCGCGGCGCATCGATCTGGGATACTTTCGCCCATTTGCCGGGCAAGACTTTCAAGGGCGAAACCGGCGACGTCGCCGACGATTCCTATCATCGCTACAAAGAAGACGTGCAACTGCTGAAGCAGATGGGCGCAACGGCATATCGATTCTCGATCTCTTGGCCGCGCATCTTCCCCGACGGCACGGGAAAGGCCAATGCCCCGGGCCTCGCCTATTACGAGCGCGTCGTCGATGAGTTGCTCGAGAAAGGCATCGCACCTTATGTCACCCTGTTCCATTGGGACCTGCCCCAGGCGCTGCCCGGCGGTTGGCGATCGCGCGGCACGGCCCAAGCCTTTGCCGATTACGCGGCCTTCGTTGCGCGGCGGCTGTCGGATCGCGTGCAGCATTTCATGACGATCAACGAGTTCGTGTGCTTCACGGATTTGAGCTACAAAATCGGACTGTTCGCGCCCGGTCTCAAGTTGCCGGCGGCGGAGGTCAATCAAATCCGGCATCACGCGGTCCTCGCGCACGGACTCGCCGTGCAGGCGATCCGGGCCAATGCTCAGAGCGGCACGCAAGTGGGGCTCGCGGAAAATGCCAGGATCTACGTGCCGGTGATCGAGACGCCCGAACACATCGAGGCCGCGAAGCGCGCATTCCGCGAGGAGAACGCCGCCTTCCTCACCGCCGTGATGGAAGGCCGATACACCGAGGGGTACCTCGCGCGCGCCGGCGCGAACGCGCCCAGGGTGCGTGCCGGAGACATGGCTGCGATCGGGAGTCCGCTCGATTTCGTCGGCCTGAACGTGTATCAGCCCGAATATGCCCGCGCCGCTCCGGCGCCCGCCGGCTACCGTGTCGAACGGCGTCCCTCGTCGTTTCCGCACATGGCATCACCCTGGCTGTTCATCGGCCCCGAAGTGATCTACTGGGCCGTACGCCACGTCGCCGAATTATGGAATCCTCGGGCCATCTACATCACCGAAAACGGATGTCCGGGCGAGGATCTGCGCGATGCCGCGGGACAGATCGAGGACACAGACCGGGTCATGTTCTTGCGCAACTACCTCACCCAACTGCACCGCGCCGCTGCCGAAAACTATCCGGTGCGTGGATACTTCTTGTGGAGTCTGCTCGACAACTTCGAGTGGCTCGATGGTTTCGGCAAGCGATTCGGACTTCATTATGTCGATTTCAAAACGCAACAGCGGATTCCGAAGCTGAGCGCATCGTGGTACCGCGCGGTCATCGCTGGCAATGCGGTGGCTTGATATCCCATTCAATCCCATTCGGTTATTAGCTTAGACCACATTGCTTCGTACCGAGCGGCAACAAGTCCGCGATAATGATCACGTCATCAATTTCGAAGCGGGCAGCACGTACTCCCGCCGCGCGGCGTTGTCACAGGGAAAAATACAAATGAGTATGCTTGTACGGCGCTCCCAAGAAGCGGCGCCGGTCGAATCAGCGCCGGCCGGCGCGCCAATAGCCCGACGGGCGGATCGCATGACGCGGGTGGTGAGTCGCCATCCGTCCACCGGGTTGACGGTGGAGGTGCTCGGCAGTTTGGATGCCCTCGCCGCCGCCAAGCCTGATTACGAGCGTCTGCAAGCACTCACCGGCAACACGCTGCCGTTTGCGCTGCACGATTGGCACCTCACCTGGTGCCGGCATTTTCTCATCGCGAACCCGCACATCGAGTCGACGATGATGATTCACGTGTTGCGCAATCAGAATCGGGAGTGCGTCGGGGTGGTGCCGTTGATCGCTACACGGCGCCGGATAGGACCCGTGAACATCTCCTCCGTGGATCTATTGGGCGCCGATCCCGCCATCACCGAGATTCGCGGTGTGATGGTCGAGCCGGGCTACGAAAGTCGGGCTGCATGGGCGGTACAACGGGAATTGCAGCGCCGAGGCGCGTTCAGCTGGGTGCAGTGGAACGGGATCAGCGGCGTTTTCGGTGAAACACTGGCCATCGGCGGAGAACTGCAATGGCACGACCCGCTGCTCGACTATGTGCTCGATCTGCCGCCGACTTGGGAGGAGCTGCGCGCCCGGATGAAGCGCAACCTGCGGGAGTCCGTCCGCCACTGCTACAACTCGTTGAAGCGTGACGGCCATGCGTTCGAACTGCGCGTGGTACTTGAGGCCGACGAGATCGCCGGCGCGCTCGATCGTTTCTTTGCGCTGCACGCCGAGCGCGCCAACCTCACCGGCACGGTGCAACACCCGGATCATTTCAAGAGCGCCGTATCGCGGCGGTTTCTACGCGATGTCTGCGCGAGCATGGCAGAACGCGGCGTCCTGCGGATCTTCCAACTGTGCATCGGCGATCGTATCGTCGCCACGCGCTTGGGCTTCGTGGTCGGAAACTCACTGTATCTCTACTATTCTGGTTACGACCCGGAGTGGTCGAAATACGGGGTCATGACCACGACGCTGGTCGAAGCGGTCAAATACGCCATCTCGCAAGGGTTCGCCACGGTGAATCTGTCGCCGGGGACCGATGTGTCCAAGACCCGCTGGGCGCCGCGGGTGGTGCCGTTCGCCCGGGCGACTCAGGTGGCGGCGTCGCCGCTTTCCAGAATAGCGTGGAACTTGTACAGCCTCGCCAGGACCCGCGGCTTCACCTCCCGTCGCCTGTCGAGATTCGCGCCGGCGGCTGCGGCGAAAGCGGTCTAGGCACCAAGGCGTAAGCTTCAGTCAACCGATCGGGTGCTCGCGCGTTTTTGCGTGCGACGCCGGTTCGTAACCCACTGGAGCATCCATGCACACACCACCACGGCTGCTGATTGCGCTGGCCCTGACGTTGTTGGCCGCGTGCGACGATTACCACCACGGTTATTACCCGGGCCCGCCCCCGCCGCAAGGGCCGCAGGCCTCGCTGCAAATCGTGCACGCCTCGCCCGATGCGCCGCCGGTCAACGTGCTCATCGACGGAGCGCTCGCCATCCAGGACCTCGACTACGGCCAGGGCACCGGCGAGCAGCAAGTGTCCGCGGGCAGTCACACGCTCGAGGTCCAAGCGCTGACACCGGGAACCCCGACGACCGTGATCGGGCCGACCACGGTGACGCTGGCGGCGAACACCGATTATGTGGTCGCCGCCGAGGGTGCAGTTGCCGGCATCAGTGCCCAGACTTTCCCCCATGCCCTCGCCAGCGTCGGTCCGAGCACGACCCAGGTGCAGGTGCTGCACGCCGCGCCAAACGCGCCCAGCGTCTCGGTCTACGTGACCGCCCCCGGGGCCGATTTGTCATCGAGCACGCCGTTCGGTACGGCGGCCTTCGAGGGCGCCATCGGGCCGGCCCAAATCGCGTCGGGTCAATACGAAATCCGCGTAACGGCGGCCGGCACGACGACACCGGTGCTGTTCGACTCGGGCACGGTGTCCTTGGCCGGCGGCAGCGATCTGGTCATCTCCGCGCTGCAAAACGAGGGGCCCGGCAGCGCACCGATCTTCCTGTCGGTCGTCGATGCCTACGGTAATGACAGCCGCATCTACGACGTATCGACGCCGGCCTCGCTGCGCGTGATCCATGATTCGCCGAACGCGCCGCCCATCAGCGTGATCGCGAACGGCAACGTGACGGCTCCGCTCGTGCCGAGTCTCGCTTACGAAGCGTTTACGCCCTATGAATCGCTGACCGCCGGCACCTCGAGCATCGAAATCACGCCGGCGAGCAACACCAGCGATGCACTGATCACCCAGTCCTTGGACCTCAAGGCCGGCACGGTTCAATCGATCTACGCCGTCGGCGATCTCGCCGAGCTTCAAACCTATGTGACCCTGGACCACGATCGGCGCTATGCGACCCAGGCAAAACTGCGCGTCATTCATGGATCGCCGTCCGCGGGCCCGGTGGATGTGTACCTGACGCCGCCCGGCACGTCGATCGCGTCGGTCGCACCGACCTATGCCGACCTGACTTTTCTGGCCGATACCGACTTCGTCAGCTACGCTGCGGGCACCTATACTCTGACCATCACGCCCGCGGGCAGCAAAACCGCCGCCATCGGGCCCACCAGCGTCACGCTCGCCAAGGACGGAATTTACACTGCCGTGGCGCGCGATGCGCCCGGGGGCGGTACTCCGCTCGGCCTGATACTGCTGGACGATTTCGCGCCCTGATCCCGGCCATGGACAATCCGGTTGACGACGCGGAGACTGCGGCAACGCCTCATGCCAACCAATCTTCTTCGTCGCCGCCTGGCACTCACCGCACTGGCGCTCCCAGTGCTGCAGGGATGTGGAGCGCCGTTGCCCAAGCGGTCGAACTCGACGACCGCTGCCGAGGCGCGGGCGCTGCTGGAAAAAAGTGCCGCCGCCCATGGCGTTGGCGCGTTATCGGCCATGACCGATGTCAACGTGAGCTACACCGGCAAGTGGCGCGCATTCATGAACAAGCTGCAGCCGGCGTTGGTCGATGAGAGGTATCGAGGCGCGTCGGAGGAACGGATGTTGCTTCGCGAACGCCTGGTGGCGCAGGCGTTCACCGGGCCGAGTGGGCGCAAACACGTCGTGAGACGCACCTCGCCCGGAGGCGCGGGCGAGGCGCGCGTATGGTTCAACGGCGAGGAGTCGCACGTCGGTGAACAGCAAGCGGCGGCGGCGTTGGTCGTCGATGGCTACGATCTCTTTTTATTCGGCCCCATGATGCTGGTGCAATACTGGGAAGCCGAGCGTTCGTTGACGATGGAGTTGCACGGCGTGGAGCGCCTGACGCTCGACGGACGGGAATACGAATGCGACGTGCTGCGCATCGGGATGCAGCCCGGCCTCGGCTTCTCGGTCGCTGATGAACTCGCGCTGTTCATCGACCGCGAAGAACAGTTGATGCGTCGCGTCCGATTCAGCCTCGACGGCTTGGAGTCGACCCGCGGAGCAATCGCCGAAGTCGAGGCCTTTGAGCATGTGACTCTCCACGGGGTCAAGTGGCCAACGCGCTTTTACGAGCGGCTGCTCCGCCCGCTGCCACTGCCGGTTCACGACTGGCGTCTGACCGGCCTTGATGTGAATCGTGGGCTCACTCTCGCCGACGTTGACGGGGCCGAGTTCTCCGGCAACGCATCGGCGCCGGCCGCCAAGCTCGCCTGATCCAGGACCGCCTTTGCAACGCGCTCAACTCGGTAGGCGCCGCATCCCGATAGTAAAATCATCGGCTTAGGGAAATGAGGTGCCCTAGGTTCGCGGCATCCCGAGGCAGCGGAGAGCCAGGTATATATACCAAAATAGGGACAAGCTTTACAATAAGTCGATACAGGTCACGGTCCGCCGGCGGCAAAACAGCGATATTTGCGCAACGTATTTTCAGGAGGGCCGCATGTACGTCCAGATCGCCGTTTTAAAGGAAACACAGTTGCACGAAAGGCGTGTCGCCTTGGTGCCAGCCGTGGCGGCCAAACTGATCAAATTGGGTGCGAAGCTGCATATGCAATCCGGCGCCGGATGCGCAGTCAAATTCGACGACCAGGCTTATGAGAACGTCGCATTCACCGATGATCGCCAGAAACTGGTGGGCCGGGCCGACGTGGTGCTTGCCGTACAGCCGCCCGCGCTCGACGTGATCAGCGCAATGCAGGAAGGATCCATACTCATCTCCTTCGTTCATGCGGAACGCGAACCGGCATTGGTGCAGCGTTTGCTGGAGAAGAAGATCACCTGTTTCGCGATGGAGCGGGTTCCGCGCATACCGCGAGCGCAGCCGATGGACGCGCTGTCTACGCAGTCCATTCTGGCGGGATACTACGCGGTTCAACTCGGGTCGACCCATCTCACCCGCTGCCTGGCCAAGATTTCGACCGGCGCCGGCGCCGTCGGACCCGCCAAAGTTCTCGTGATCGGTCTCGGCGTTGCGGGCCTCGAAGCCGTCGCGACGGCGCGCCGCCTCGGCGCGGTCGTCGAGGCCAGCGACGTGCGTAGCGAGACCCAGGAGCAGGTGTTGTCATTGGGGGCATCGTTCATCGCAACGGGGGTGGATGCCCGCGGCACCGGCGGCTACGCGCGAGACTTGAGCGCCGAGGAACGCAGCAAGACCGAGGAAGTCCTGACGCGGCACATACAGCAAGCCGACCTCGTCATCACCGCGGCCGCGGTTCCGGGCCGTCCGGCGCCCACGGTGATATCGAAGTCGCAACTCGCCGGCATGAAGTCCGGCGCCGTCATCGTCGATTTGTCCGCCGACGGCGGCGGCAACTGCGAGGCCACTCTGCCGGGTGAGACCGTCAAAGTCGGCCAGGTGACCATCGTCGCGCCGTACAACGTGCCGTCGCTATTGGGCGAGGACGCCAGCGATCTGTACGCCAAGAACCAGTACAACCTGCTCGCTCTCATGTTGAAGGACAACGTGATCAAGCTCGACTGGGACGACGAAGTTCTTGCAAGCATGGTCCTGACGCACGCCGGCGAGTTCAAGACCGCGCCGGAGGCCCAGGAAGTCAAGCCGCGCAGCCGCGGCAAAGAGAAAGAGAAGGCCGGCGCGCAAATCACGCTGGTCGCGTAGGCAGGAGCGGTAAGATGGAAATTCAAACCGTCATGATTGCCGCGTTTGCCGGCTGGTTGATCGTCAGCCGCGCAGCCGCGATCCTGCATGCACCGCTGATCTCGAGCTGCGTCTTCCTGCACGGTATCGTCATGGTTGCAGGGCTGCACATCTTGTTGAATGCGACTACGCCGGCCGAGCAGGTCGCCGGATTCCTCGCCGTGCTCTTCGGTGCCGCGAACGCCGCGGGCGGTTACGCAGTCAACGCCGGCTCCTTGACCAAGTTTCGCCTTGCCGCAACCGCCCCGGCCGCCGCGGCGCCTGCCGGCGCGGTACCCGGCCGCGAGCGGCGCCGCAATCCGGGACCGCGCCGCCGCTCAAAGCCCAAACGCCCTGCGAAGGATTGAGGTATGCCGATATCGATGGGCAATTTTCTCTTGGGTGCCGGCGGATTCCTGGCCGTTTTTTGCATCCTGTATGGGCTGTGGCGATCCTCGTCGGTCGCGACATCCGCCTACGGCATTCGCATCGCGGGCCTCGGCCTGTTGCTGGCAGTGCTCGGCGAATTCCTGAACCGCCTCGGCGCGAATGTTGCGGCGTCCCCACAGGTGTCCCTCAACACGGGTCTCGCCGCAACCGCATTGGTAGTGGGCGCCGCCTCGGCCTGGTGGCGGTCGAAGCGCGCGCAGACGACATCGCTGGCGGAACGGATGGCGTTGTTCAAAGGCATGGGCGCCGCCGGTGTCTTGGCCATCGCTGCGCTCGAATTGTTCACGCACAAGGCGCAGGGGCCGGCGCTGTTGGCAATCCTATCGGCGGCATTGCTCGCCGCGATCTCGCTTTCCGGCTCCTGGGTCGCCTCCGCAAAGCTGCAGGGCAGCGCCGGCTACACGTGGCGCTTGAGCGGCAGGCCGGCCACGATCGGCTCATCATTGCTCGCGGCGATTGCCCTGGGCGTGTATATCGCCCGCGCCGCGGCGAGCGGTATCGCGCCGCCGATCCCCTATCCCGGATTGATCGGATTGTTTGCCGCTTCCGGCGTGATCTGTGGATTATTGATCACTCTGCAAATCCGCCTGTCGGATTTGCCGATCGCGGTTTCGATCGGCAACGCCATGACCGGTGCCGCGGTCGCGCTCCTTGGATGGGTGCTGCAAATGCCGGTGCTGATGATCGTCGGCATGTTGCTGGCCGGAGCGGGCTTGAGCCTGGCGCAATCATCGGCAAAAGCGATGCATCGCTTGATCGGGGATGCCCTCTTTTGGGACTTCGGCTCCACGGCTTCCGCGGCACGGCCGATCGATGCCGGAAATGCCGCGATATTCATGCGCTATGCGCGAACGGTGGTGATCGTGCCGGGGTACGGTTTGGCGGCGGCGCAAGCGCATCACAAACTGGCTGAATTGATCAGTTTACTGCTCGCCGCCGGCGTGGACGTCAAAGTCGCCGTGCACCCAATGGCCGGCCGCATGCCCGGCCAGATGGACGGTCTGCTCGCGGACGCCGGCATCGCCGCCAATCTCATCGTTCAACTTGCCGAAGCCGTGGACAGCTTCGGCAGCGCCGACTTCGCACTCGTCATCGGCGCCAACGACGTCGTGAACCCCGCGGCCGGTGCCATCAAATCCCTGCCGCTGTTCGGTATGCCGATCCTCAATGCCGGCATGGCCAGGACGCTGTACGTGATCAAACGCGGCAACGGCGCGGGCTATGCCGGCATTGCCAACCCGGTGTTCCACGGCGAGAACTGCAGCATGATCTACGGCGAAGCGCAAAGCGTGTTGGCCAACATGATCGAGGCCATGAAACTCGGAGAGCTGTCGGCTGCTGCGTAACGGCGCCTTAGTCAACGCTTCTCGATCACGCCGCCCTTCATGACGAACGACACGTGCTGAAGGCTCTGAATGTCGTCCAACGGATTGCCGGCAACCGCGATGACGTCGGCGAAATAACCGGGTTTCAGCTCGCCGATGCGTCCCTCCCACCCGAGCAATTTCGCGCCGTTGATCAAGTCCGCTTGCAGCGCGGCGAGCGGCGTCATGCCGTACTTGACCATCAATTCGAACTCCCGCGCCTGCGTGCCGTGCGGGAACGGGCCGACGTCGGAGCCGACGGCGAACATAATGCCGGCGGCGATCTGTTTCTTGAATTCCTTGATCTTGTACTCGAACTGCGCTCGTTCCGCACGCGGATCGGGGTCGCCCGGCGGCGGCAGAAAATACTCGAACACCGCAAAGGTCGGCACGGCGGGAATGTGCTTTTCTTTCATGATTTTCATGGTTTCATCGCTCAATTGCGTTGCGTGATCGATGGACGCGACGCCCGCCCGAGCGGCGTACAGCGTGCCGGGTTCACCCGTGGCATGTACCGCCACCGCTTCGCCCAGGCGGGCGGCTTCGCCGACCGCGGCCTTGAGCTCGAGCTCGGTGTATTGATACGGCGTTCGCAGCACCGCACCCTGAATGGAATCGCCTCCCGTTTCGTAGATCTTGACGAAGTCGGCACCCTCCTTGTGCTGAGCGCGAATGGTCGCGATCAGCTCCTCGGCGCTGTTGGCGTAGCTCGCATTCGACAGCACCTGCTGGGCGGGATTGAAGCCATTGGCGTCCTCGTGACCGCCCAAGATATCGATGGCGTTGCCGCTGATGCGCAGGCGCGGTCCCGGAATGAGACCCTGATCGATGGCATTGCGTACGGCCGTGTCCGCGGATCCCGCGCCCTCGGTCCCCATGTCCCGCTCCGCCGTATATCCGGCCAACAGGTCCGCCTTCGCCGCCGCTGCCGCTAGCAGGGTCCGTTGCGGCACGGATTCTTGGACGGTCTGCAGTCCTTCGTTTCCCGGATGCAGGAACAAATGCACATGGGCATCGATCAGCCCGGGCAACAATGTCCGGTCGCCGAGGTCGATCAACTCCGCGCCGTCAGGATGAACAACCGCCGTCCCCGCGGCGGTGATGCGATCGTCATCGATCAGAATCTCGCCCGGCATGAGCAGACGGCCGGTCTCGATGTCGAGCAGCCGCGCGGCATGCAGTACGATCGGGTGATGGAGCGTCTGCTCGGCGCGCGCCAGTGCCGCCACAGCCATCGATGCCAGCAACGCGGCGCAGAGCCGCCCGCGAGTCAGGTGACATTCAACCCTCACCGGGTAGCACCCGCATGGATGCCGTATTCGGTGCAAGCAGGTATTGGATCCAAAGTTCGCTCCAAAGACTTGTTTACATAACACATTGTGCGGCCCGCGCATCGTGCGGTGCAATGCCGGACGGCGTCGCGCGAGGAAATTCTCGCGTTTCATTGTTTTCGATTGGTCTCGTTTCGATTGATCTCGTGTTTAATCGACTTTCGAATATAATCAAATCGAAAACTGCAACGTCTCGCGGCGATATTGTCCGGCGGATGCAAGAAGGGATTACCTCGTGGATTCATGCGGCCTGTGCAGGGAGTATCGGCTTCCGCAACGCTGGCTAATCGCCGCGTTTTGCGCGCTTGCCTGTGTGTCGGCGTCGGCCGCCGACCTGCCGGAAGTTTTCCCGCAGCTCGGCCATTCCAATAGCGTTCATTCGGTAGTCTTTGCCCCCAACGGCCGCACGGTGGCCTCCGCGGGCGAGGATGGCGCGACAAAACTGTGGGATATGCGCTCGCGCCGCGAGCTGCGCACTCTCAAGGTGATCGACAGCGGCGCAAGCGACTCCGCCGCTTATTCGCCGGACGGCGCGACTCTCGCCGTCGCGGGCCATGACGGCGCCGTGGTGCTCTGGGATGTCGCGACCGGCCGCGAACTGCGCGTTCTCAAGGGACATACGGGGCCGGTCAATTCCGTGGCCTTCTCCGCCGATGGCCGCACGATCGCCTCGGGCGGTGCCGATCACACCATCAAACTTTGGAATGCCGCGAGCGGCGCCGAGGTGCACACCTTGACGACGCATCGCGATGCCGTGACTGCGGTCGCCTATTCGCCGGACGGCCGCTGGCTCGCCTCGGGCAGCGTGGACAAGACGATCAAGCTCTGGGACCCGCAAACCGGGCGCGAAGTGCGCACGCTGAGCGGGCACACGGATCGCGTGAGTTCACTCGCCTTCTGTGCTACGAGCCAGATGCTCGCCTCGGGCAGCTGGGATCACAGCGTCAAACTGTGGGACGTCGCTGCCGGACGCGAGCTTCGAACGCTCGGCGGTCACTCGAGCGAAGTCTGGTCGGTTGCATGCTCGCCCAACGGACGCACGATCGCCTCCGGCGCCTACGATCATCTGATCAAGTTGTGGGATGCGGCGAGCGGCCGCGAACTGCGCTCCTTTGCCGGCGACTCGCGCTGGGTCGAAGCGGTCGCCTTCTCGCCCGACGGTCGACTGCTGGCCTCGGCCGGCGCCGATCACTCGGTCAAGCTGTGGGATGCGGCGAGCGGCGGGAAGGTGGATTCCCTCGAGGGCCACGCTGATTTTGTCAAGTCTGTCGCCTTCTCGCACAACGGCAAACTACTGGTCTCCGGCGGCGCGGACCGCACGGTCAAGCTCTGGCGCATCGCCGACGGCCGCGAACTGCGGACCATTCCCGCGCATCAGAGCTGGGTGGGATCGGTGGTCTTTACACCAGACAATCACAGCGTCGCCTCCCGCAGCGGAGATCAGACCATCAAACTCTGGGACATCGTCACCGGCCGTGAGCTGCACAGCTTCGCCGCCGGCAACGCGGGCACCGGCAGCGGTTCGATCGCGATTTCCCCGGACGGGCACATGCTCGCCGCAGGCAGCGAGAACAATTCGGTCAAGTTGTGGAACGTCGCGGACGGCCCCTTGGTGCGCACGCTCGCCGGGCATTCCGCCGCGGTCGAATCGGTCGCCTTCTCCCCGGACGGCCGCATGCTGGCGACGGGCGATTCGCATGGAACCGTCAAGCTGTGGGATGTGGCCGGCGGTCGGGAACTGCGCTCCTGGGTCGGGCATACGAGCTTCATCGATGCGGTGGTCTTCTCGCCCGACGGCCGCATGCTTGCCTCCGGCGGCGGGGACAAGGCGATCAAATTATGGGACGTCGGGAGCGGACGCGAGCTGCGTTCGCTGCGCGGACATGGCGCGCCCATCACATCGCTGGCGTTTGCTCCCGCGCAGCCGGTTCTGGCATCGAGCGACGAGAGCGCGGGCATCAAGCTGTGGGATGTGAACAGCGGCCAGGAACTGCACACGCTGCGCGGGCATACCGATCTGGTGGATTCGGTGGCGTTTTCGCCCGACGGTAAGACACTCGCGTCGGCGAGTTACGATTCGACCATCCGCTTGTGGGATGTCGCGAGCGGCGCGGAGCGCCTCAGGCTGATCGCGTTCGGTGACGGCGGAATCCTGCAGATCACCTCGCAAGGCTACTACGACTTTCAGGGCAAGCACGCCGAGGACTATTTGAATGTACGCGTAGGCGATGAAGTGTCGGGAATCAGCGCCTATCGCGAGAAGTTCTATCGCCCCGATCTCGTCCAGATGGCCATGGGCGGCGAGAAGCTGCCCGACACGCTGCCGACGCTCGTGACCGTGAAGCCGCCGCCGGATGTTGCGCTCGTCAACCCCCCGGCCGAAACGGATTCCGATTCGCTCGATCTGCAGGTGAACATTACCGATCGCGGCGGAGGCGTCGGCGATGTCCGCACGTATGTGAACGACAGCGCCGTCTCCGATGTGCAAGCTCGCGGTTTGACCAGGGCAGATGGCGCGGCCGGGCCATCGACGGCGGGGCCATCTGCGGGGCCATCGAATTACAAGATCCACGTGCGCCTGGTTTCCGGCTCCAACAAAATCCAGGTAATCGCCTTCAATGCCGACAACTCTGTCCACTCGATCCCGGCTGAGAGCACGGTGACCGCGAAATACGATCCGGCCGGCAAGCCGCAACTGTACGCGTTGGTGGTCGGCATCCAGAGCTTTGCCAACACAGAGTACAACCTGAGGTTCTCGGTCGCCGATGCCACCGCGATTTCAGACCTGCTCAAGCTCAAGGCATCGCCGTTGTTCAGCAAGGTAAACGTCGAGCAGCTGGTCACCGCGCCGGAGACGACCAAGAGCGCGCTCGAGAACGCATTCGCCAAGTACCAACACATCGGTCCTAACGATGTGTTCCTGTTCTATGTTGCCAGCCACGGCATGTTCGAAGGTGACTTGGCCACCCGTCAATATTTCCTGATCCCGTCCAACATGCACGACACCACGATGGAGGCCATCCAGCGCGACGCGGTGAGCGAAGACGAACTCAAGCGAATGATCGGCAGCATTCCCGCGTTACGGAAAGTGCTGCTGCTCGACACCTGCCATGCCGGAGCGATGGGTGACGCGATGATGGTGACAACCCGGGGATTGGGGGAATCGGCGGCCGTCAATGTTCTGTCCACGGCCGTGGGCAGCACCGTCCTGTCGGCATCGACCAGCGAACAAACGGCGCAGGAGGGCATGGAAGGGCACGGTTTGTTCACCTGGGTGCTGCTGCAAGGTCTCAACGGCAGCGCGGACTTATTCAAAGATGGATACATCAAAACCGACGGTCTGGCCACGTACGTCGATCACGAAGTGCCCAAGATCGCCGAGGAGCGATTCCATGTCAAACAGGTTCCAAATCTGAACAACGCCGGTCAATCATTCGGGATCGTCAGCAGCCGCTAAGGTCAATTCAAGAGGTCGCCAACATGCTTTCCAATATCCAAAGAGTGGATCGACGATTCGACACACGCGGCGGTTTGATGATCGGACTCGCCGCGCTGGGTGCGATCCTGGCGCCGCCCGGCGCGGATGCGCAGCAGCAGACGCAGCAAACTCAAACGCAACAAACGCCGCAACGGCCTGTGGTTCCCCTCAACCAGAAGCCCGTGGTGAACACGCAGGCGCGGCCCGGAACCAATGGGACGAATAACAATGTGCCGGCGACGCAGAACAACGCGTTACAAAACCTGCTCCGTGGCGGCACCAACAACAATACCGCCACTACCAATCAGCAACGGCCGGCGCTCAACAATCTCGGCAATCTTTTGCAGAACAAGGCGGGTACGCAGAACACCGGAAGCCAGAACACCGGCATACAGAATCTCTTCAACAAGTCCGGCAATCAGAACACCGGCAACGCGGGGCTTCAGAAGGCAAACGTACCCGTCAACAGCACGTCGGGCCCAACACACAGTTTGCCGAGTCCGAGTCACCTGCCGCCGGCGTTTGCCAATCAGCCGACCGGTCCGGCGGTTCGATCGCGAAACTTCGCCGGGCCGGGACCGGCGGGGAGCAAGGAAACGACGAACGGCAAAGGCGACATCGTGCGCAAAGCCGCCGACGGGTCCGTCATTGACGTGCGCAGTCCGAAGAACGGCATGCTCATTCATCATGCGCTGAACGGAAACCGCCGCGTCGTCGTCGAGCGGCCGGATCACTCTCGTATCGTCGCCGCTTCCCGCGGAGTCCAGTACGTGCAGCATCCGTACAGTTATGGCGGCCATACGTATGACCATCGCACCTACTACGCCCAGGGAAAGGTATTCCATCAGTTGTACCGGCCTTACAACTATCGCGGTACGAATCTCGATGTCTATGCAACCTCGCGCTACTACGAACCGAGGTTTTACCAGTGGGCCACGGGACGTCAAACGACGCCGCAACCGTTCACTTGGGGCTACACCAGCAATCCTCCGCCCTGGTTCGCCTACTACAAGGGCTACTTCACGCTGGACTCGAGCTATACGACGCCGACGCTCTGGCTGACCGACTTCCTGTTCGCGTCGAGTCTGTCGAGTCACTACGAAAACAACTCGCCGCCCGCATCCGATGCGCCGCCGGCAGATGGATCGGCCGCCATCACACCCGAAGTAAAGCAGGCTGTAGCTCGCGAAGTCACCCTGCAGGTCAAACAGGAATCCACCGAAGCCCAGCAGAATGCCCAGCACCAGGAACCGGACGCGGGTGCAAGCAGCGTCGTCAATGAGATCAGCGATGGGCAACAGCACACCTTCCTCGCGGATTCGGATCTCGATCTGGTCGATCCGTCCGGCCGCCGCTGCATGATAAGCCAGGGTGACGTGGTCCAAACGACCGGAGGGCCGCAGGCCGGCACGGGCACGGCGACCGCCGTGATTCTCGCCAGCAAGGGCGGTGTGGAGTGCGGGCGCGCCACGCAAGTGGAAATCGCGCTCACGGACCTGCAGGAAATGCAAAACCATATGCGCGAGACCATCGATCAGGGAATGGCCAACACAAACGCCGCGAAGGCCGTCACCTCCACCACGCCAGAATTTGCGGCACAGGTGCCCCCGGCGGACGCCGATGCCCCGCACGAACTCGAACAGCAGCAGCAACTCGCCGCCCTCGCCGATGGCTGAAACGGCGGCTCTATGAAACCAGCCTGCTCGGCGAAGCCACCCTGCTAGGCGCGGCGGCGCGGCGCCGCGCGAGTGATCTCGCGGATTGCATCGGCGAGCGACCCTGCCGCCGAGTCATACCCCGCCCAGGGCTTGGATTTCTTCAGCATCGGGGGCGCACTCCGCAACGTAAATCGCTTCGGGTCGAGCCCCCGACGGACGTCCTTCCAGAGCACCGGCATCGACACCGGCGCTCCGTCGCGAGCCCGGGGCGACAGGACCGCCACCGCGGTCGCCGTTCGATCGTTGCGCAAATAGTCGAGAAAAATCCTGCCGCCGCGCTGGCTCTTCGACATGGTATCGAGATATTTCGCCGGACTATCCGCGGCCATCTGCGCGCAGATGATGTGCGCGAAATTCTTTGCCACCGGCCAGCGAACCGCGGTCTTGCCCGTCATGAGCGGCGCCACGACATGCAGCCCTTTGCCGCCGGTGGTCTTGCAAAAGGATTCCAGGCCCGCGGCCTTCAGCCGATCGCGGACTTCGAGGGCGGCTAAGATCACGGCGTCGAAATTCACATCGGGCGCGGGATCCAAATCGAACACGAAGCGGCCGGCGACCTCCGGATCGCCGGGCGCGCAATTCCACGGATGAATCTCCAGCGCCCCGATCTGTGCGGCGGCGGCCAGCGCTTCCACCCGATCGATCTGCAAGTAGGGCGCCTTGTCGCCCTTGACTTTGACCGCGGTGAACAAGCTCGACATGCCGGCGACGGCATGGCGCTGAAAGAACTGCTCGGTTCCCAGGCCGTTCGGCAAACGCACGAGAGAACTCGGTCGCCCGGTCAGATGCGGCAGCATCCACTCGCCCACGCTCTCATAGTAGCGGGCTAGCTCAGCTTTGCTCACGGGCACGCGGTTGCGGGCGTTGGCGCCGTCGCCGGCGTCGGGCCACAGTGCCTTGTCGGGATGTGAAATCGTCACGCCCATGACGACGACCGGGCCGGAACCTTTGGCTGCATTTGGTTTGGCGGCATTTGCCTTGGATCGCTGTTTGACCATGGGTGCCTCGGTTTTCTCGGCGACGACGTCGCGAGCCGGCTTATCCGCGCGCAGCCCCTTGAAGGCAGCTTGGCGAATCATCCCGGTGCCGGTCCAGCCGGCGAATTCGATTTCCGCGACCAGCACCGGTTTGAGCCAGCGGATGTTTTTTTCTTGGGGCGGCGCATCGTCGCCGTCGAACGGGCTCCTATCGCGGGTGAATTTCCTCAAGGCCGGCAACAGCGTCTTGACCACCTCGCGTCCGTAGCCGGTGCCGACACGACCGACATACGCAAGCGTGTCGCCGCGATACACACCCGCCAACAAGGATCGCACCGTGCCGGCTTCCGTCGTCCAACCGCCGATGACGACCTCCTGGCCCGCGCGGCATTTCGACTTGCTCCAGCCGCCGGAGCGGCCCGACCGATAAGGCGCATCCAATAGTTTCGACACGATGCCTTCGAGGCCCATCTTGCAGGCGGAGGAGAATACCGCGTCCCCGCTCGAGACCAGATGCTTCACGTAATGCAGGCGGCGGCTGACGCCGCGGGCGCTCAACAACGCCTCCAAGCGGCCCTTACGGTCGGCGAGCGGGAGCGTGCGCAAGTCTTCGCGACCCTCGAACAGCAGGTCAAATGCGAACAGCACCAGATCTTGCGACTTCTCGGCCGACAATGCGGCTTGCAGTGCGCTGAAACTCGGTAGCCCGCGCTCATCGAGCGCCACGATTTCCCCGTCGATCACGCAATCGGGGAGCGCGGCGGCATCGGCGGCCACAGCGGCGAAGCGATCGGTCCAATCAAGGCCGGTACGCGTGCGGATCACCGTGTGGCCCGAATTCACGTGAACCTGGGCGCGATAGCCGTCGAGTTTCGCTTCGTGGGCCCACCGGTCCCCCTCGGGCGGCCGATCGACGAGCTTGGCGAGCTCCGGCTCGATGAACCCCGGTATTTTGTCGACGAGTACCGGTTTGACGCGCGGCATCGCGCGCGGCGACGGTGCCTTCGCGGCTGCGGACGACGCCCGCGCCCGTGCAGCTGGCGCCTTCGCCTTCAACGTCCGCCCCTTCGCCTTCATGAATGGCTTCGGCGGTTTGCCGGTGCCGGCGGCAATCTGCTCGAGTGTTCGGCCCGAGGCGACCGAGCGATCCGCGTCGAGCAACGCATCGGCATCGCCTGGATTCGCGGCGGCATCGCGGTGCTTGATCAACAGCCAATTGGTGCGCTTGCCGCCGAACCGGTCGGTGTGCATCCTGACCAAGACCCAGCTGCCGTGCAGCCGCGTCCCGTCGAGAGTGAATTTCAGATCGCCCTTGTCGAACGCTTCCTGCGCCGATCGGTCGCCTTCCGGAGTCCAATAGCCGCGGTCCCACAACTGCACCGTCCCGCCGCCGTACTCTCCGGACGGAATCGTGCCCTCGAAATCCCCGTAATCCAGCGGGTGATCTTCGACTTCCACCGCCAGACGTTTATCGGCCGGGTCCAATGACGGACCGCGGGTCACCGCCCAGGATTTGAACACGCCGTCGAACTCGAGACGCAGATCATAGTGCAGGCGGCGCGCCGCATGCTTTTGCACGACGAACCGCAACCGATGCGAGGGTGCCGGCGGATCTGCTCCGGACGGCTCGAGGGTCTTGGAAAAATTGCGCTTCGCGCGATAGGCGGACAGCGCCGGCCGAGGCGTGACGGCGCGCATCAGTCAGTCCCGCTCCTAGCCAAGATCGGTTTCTTGCCGGTCCATCAGCCGCCGGTAGGCGAGCAGATGACGCAAGGACGCTTTGGGATTTTGAGCTCGCTCATGCAGCCGCGCCAGATTGTAGTGCGCGTCCGCCAACTGCGGGTCGAGCGCGAGTGCCTCGCGATACGCGGCGATGGCCTCCGCTTCGCGGCCTGAATCCTCGAGCAGCACGCCCAAGTTGAAAAGCACCAGGGGTTCGGGTTCGTGGACGGCGCGGTAGATTCGTTCGGCCTCATCGAGACGGCCGGAGAGGTGCAGCAACCGGCCAAGATTGATGCGCGCCTCCACATGTCGCGGATCAGCGTTCAAGCAGCTTTCGTACGCGGTTCGCGCCGCCTCCGGATCGGTGTCCTCCAGCGCAAAGCCCCGCTCGTAGTGTTCGTCGGCGGACGCAGCGACATCCGCCGCGGGGGCCGCCGCATTCGGCCGCGCGATCACATGCAATCCGCCCTTCTCCTCGCCGAGATCGAGCGCCAACACATACTGGCCGGAATCCGACTCCCAGGTCATTTTGCCTTCGCGAATCGCAATCTGATTGCCGAGAGCGGTGAGTGAGCGTGCATTGGCGGCGGAGCCCGCGGGCAGCGTGGCGCGCAGCGTTTGCAGTGTGCGATTGATCCGCCGCGGCGAGATGTTCGCCGCGCGCAGCGCGCTCGCGGTGCGCAGCATGAGCAGGTCTTGAAACGAGTAGTGCAGCCGGCCGCCGCGTTTGACCGGGCTCACGTGCCCGGCGCGGGTCAACGAACGGACTGCTGAGGCGGGCAATCCAAACAGGCGCTCGAGGTCCTTCGTGTCATAGGCATGCATTTCATCGTCGGGCGGTTTTGCGCGATGCAGCTTGCGCGGTCGCGCGCTTGGGCGCCTTGCGCTCCTTGAGTTCCGCGGCCTTCGATCCTTTGGCATCGATGCTCGCCCGCAGCGCTTCCATCAGGTCGATGACGTTGCCGCCCTTGTTGGACACCGGACCCTCGGCAAGCGTGACTTCTTTGCCCTCGACCTTTCTGCGGATCGCCGCTTCGACGCGCGCCTTATGCTCATCCACATACTCATTGGGATCAAATCGCTTGGCCGCCAAATGGTCGATCAGCTGCCGCGCGAGTTTCAATTCCGGCTCCGATACCGCTGCCGGCTCGACCCCTAAGTCCTTCAAGGCGCGGACTTCCGCCTGGAAATGCAGTTGGTGCATGGCGAGGCCGTCATCGAACGGCCGGATGACGACGATGTGTTCCTTGCCGCGCGAGATCCAGCGCCCGACGGCACACTGCCCCGTCTTCTGAAGCGCCGTCGCGAGCAGCGAGTAGGGTTTGGCGCCGCCCTTGTCGGGCGCCAGATAATAGGTGCCGTCAAAGTAAACCGGATCGACGGAGGCGAGCGGCACGAACTGGCCGATATCGATCGAATGCGTCGTGGCATCCTCGAGTGTTTTCAATTCCTCGGCGCTGAACATGACGTACTGGTCCTTGGCGAACTCATAGCCCTTGACCATCTCCGAGCGCTCGACGGGCTTGCCGTCGTTTACGGCGATGTATTGCTGCTTGACGCGGGAGCCGTCCTTCTGGCGCAGCAAATTGAAGGAAATGCGTTCCGAGGAGACGGTGGCCGAATAGAGCTTGACGGGGATGGCGACCAGCCCAAATGAGATCGTGAGCGACGCTATCGATCGAGCTTGAGTAGGCATTCTGCAACCGTCCGTGAGCCGCTATTTCGGCTTTAAACTCTAATTCATGTAACGAAACGAGTGCAACACCTTATCGGGACGATGATTTGTAGGAGGAGGCGCCAATTTGCCATGGGCTTTTTGGCGATTATGGCGAATCGGACCTGAGCCGCCTAAACGAGAATCCCCGTCAGTACCAAGAATCACGCAGGATGGACTGGGAGTCGGTCGGAACAGTGAGCAACCTTCTCTGGATATCCACCAGCTGTGCCAGGCCGGCGGCCCGTACGGTGGGCGTGAACAGTGGATCCTGAAGGTTCGCCTTGGCAAGGTCGTTGCCATGCATGGCGGCGAGCTTGATCCAACCGTACCCCCTTGCAGGATCGGCAGCGTCTACTCCTCTACCGTGCTTGATCATGGCGCCCACGTTGTTCTCGCACAGCGCCACGCCGAGCTTTGCGCCTAGCAGGTAGATTTGAAGCGCGTGATGGTCATCGCGCACGATGGGCGCGCAACCCTTGTCGTAGATATAACCCAAGTTCACCGCCGCATCGGCATACCCGTGATCGAGCGATTCTTTGAGGAGCTTCGCTGCGGATTGACAATCACGGTCCCGCCCTTGCGCGTCGCTAAATCGCATCGCGAATTTCCATAGATAGAACCCGTTCGCCGGATCACAGTGCACGCCCTGCTCGATATAATCAGCGGCTTTTCGATAATCGGCATTTACGTCGATTCCCCGATCGTATATCGATGACAGGTCGATCCAAGACTGGCAATTGCCCTGCCGGCCGGCACGCTCCCAATAGCGAATTGCTTTCGATGTATCTTGTGGGATGGTTGCCGCGAGGTCCGCTGGTATGTGACTGGTTCCCCCCAATGCAGACTCGAACAGATGATTACGGATCTTATCGTCGGATGACAGCTCCCCGAGGAGCGTGCTCGCGTAGCCATCCCCGTTGTCACTCAAAGTCTTCAGCATATCGAAAGAGGCTTTCGAGCTCTGCGGTACGCCATCGCCGACGAGACGCAGCTCCGCGAGGATCAGCGTGGCTTGTTTATCGCCCAGTGCGGCCGCCTTGTTCAAAAGGGATAAGGTCTTGCCGCTGTCAGGAACTACTCCGTAGGCGCCGGAGTGGTATATCGCGGCTTGCTCGATGAGGCACAGGGTGCACTGGTTCTTTCCGCCCTCCTCGAGCCACGCGATCCCTTTGGTCACCGCACTTTTTTCCCTGCTGCTGAAGGCTGACTCCGCCAGGTTGAGATAGGCCCACGGACTGTGCTGGCCGGCAGCCTTTTGGAAATATTCATCGGCCTTGTCTTTGTTCTGCGGCACACCCAGACCATCCCGATACAGCAGCCCCAGATTATTGGTTGCCCACGCGTGGTTCTCTTCTGAGGCCAGCTGGTAGTACTTGAGCGCCAATGCATAGTCGGGTTCGCTACTTTCGAGATGGTAATAACGACCCAGGCGGAATGCGGCTTCGGCATTGCCGACGTCCACCATTTGCTGGACGACTGCGATGGCCGCATTCAAGGACGTTGAGTCAGCGGCAGCGTGTACCGCCTGCATGGCCGCGGAAACTTTGTCTCCGGAGTCCAGAACTACGCGCCGATAGCGCCCGGGATAAAAATCTATGCGCTTGGAACTCGTGCTCTGCTGAAATGCGACATCTGCCGACAGATGGGGCTGCTCCGCCAAGTACCAGCCGAGCGTTACGAGGGTTAGCAATCCCAGGACCGCGGCCGGCGCGAAACGTGAGCGCGCCTGCTCCCGCGCCGTTACATCGAGAGGCCTCGCCAGCATCCAGCCCATCACAAAACCGCCGAGCAAACCGCCCACGTGGGCAGCATTGTCGATTCCGTGGTGAGTCAATCCGCCGATCAGGTTGTACGCAATGAATGCAACCCCGAGTCTTCGCTGGCCGGCCGCGATCGTGGGCGGGACGCCCGACACAGGATTCAAGACGAATGCCAGCAACCCGCCCAAGAGCCCGAATATGGCACCGGAGGCCCCGGCGCTGTGCACGTTGGGATGCCACCAGAGGCTTGCCATGCTTCCACAAAGGCCCGCAAACACATACAGGAGCGCGTAATGGAGCGATCCGAACATCCGCTCGATCATCCGACCTATGCTCCAAAGCACCCACATATTGAACGCCAGATGCAAGAGGCCAAAATGCACGAACATGCAGGTGAATAAGCGCCACCATTCACCGTTCAAGGTCAGGGGGCCGAAATTCGAGCCCCAATGGATGATGACGCCCGGTTGAGCGACGAGCCATCCGCCGCCCTGGCTCGCAACGAACAGAAACCAGGCGATATTCGCCGCAACGAGCGCCCAGGTAACGATCGATTGCGTGCCCAGTTGCTCCATTGACCGATCGAAGGAGAGTTTCTCGTTATGCGCGCGCTCGAACGCGGCGTCGCGCGTCGTTGGAAGCGCCAAGGAAATCTCTTGCGCAGTCTGCGCATCGCGCGTGCGCAGACGGACGATTTCCGTTCGCTCGCCTTCCATGCTCGCCAGCAGGACTTCAAACTTGACGAGGCGACCCGCCGCCACGACATTGCGAATTTGCTGAATTTGTACTGTGATGACCTGCTTCGCAGGAAACCAGAAAAATCGGTGTCTCTGGCCGACGATCTGCAGGGAGTCTCGGTTCACCGAGAGTTCGCCCTTCCCGATCCATTTCCATTGGCTCTTAGGCTCGCCCCATGATCCGCCCTGACCGAAGAGGAAATGGACCGGCCAAGTGGATGCCGAAAGCGCCGGCTCCGTGCCCGCGTTGGGTGTCACTGCGCTTTACTCCATTCTCGAAGGTTCGCGCTAGGATATCGACAAAGCTACCCGCGGATCTGTGACGGTGTTGGGTTTACGTATAGAGCCCCGCGATGGTGTTCACCGCGTGCTCCGCCTCGGCACGATCGGGAGTCGTGCCGGCATCGTCGTATCCATAATAATCGTCTTCGCCCGTGACCTGAAACACCAATCCGTCGCGGCGCGGGATGAATGACACATGCTGATAGAACAAGCCGTAGTGGATGTCGGGTTGTGGAATCATGCGGGCCAGTTGTCCGCGCACGGGAATCACCGACTCGTCCCCGAAGAGCGCCCGCGCGCCGTAGCCGGTCGCATTGATCAGCGTCGACTGACGCAATGACGCGAAATCGGCGGGAGAGTGGAACTCCGAGATCTCGATCTTGCCGCCATTCGCGAGGAAGTCGGACATCAACAGCCGTGCATAGGCGGTCAGATTGAACATCATCATCGGGTAGCGCTTCACATAGCGCGCGCCGAACGGATGAGTGCCGGGCGCAAAGTCCTCGCTGTTCGGAATCAGGTCACCGATCAATTTACGCTGCAGATCGGCAAACGGCGGTCTATCGTCGGCAGGCGGCGTCGGTGGAGTCTGCCTCTCGGCGTCGTCGCGTACTCCATAGGTATCGATGAATTCAACCGGATCGCCCGGTAGTCCGAGCAAGGTCTGATAAGTCAGAAACGACTGTCTCGCCATGTTCTCCCACAGCGCATTGAACGACGGCGTCGCATGCTCCTCGAGACAAATCCGCGAATCCGGCGACCAAACTCCGGTCGCCAAGGATGAGCGGACATTCGGCGGCAGATCTTTGGCGTAAATCGTCACGTGGGCGCCGGCGCGCTGGAGCAACAAGCCGGAGGTGAGTCCCAATGCGCCGCAGCCGATCACGGCAATGTCCCGGGCACCGGTCGCCATCGCCTTCTGCGCGGCGATGCTGCTCGAGCCCCACGACAACGACCAACCACTGCCGCCGTGTCCATAGTTGTGGACGATGGTCTTGCTGCCGATCTGCTCGAGATCGAGTCGCGGACCCTCGGCGCGGAACGGCCGGGTGCAGACGGTGATGCGCGTGATGCGATCCGGCGACGCGTGCAGCGGCGGCAGTTGCAGGCGCGGCTGCAAGGGCGGCGCGGAAGTATCCACGCGCCCGCTCTTCAGGATTCCCTGGCCGCAGCCCTCGAGCGCGGCCAGCAGGAAAGCGGCGCCCCCGCCCGCCAATACTCGTCGGCGCCCGACCAAATTGTCCACGCTCATGCTCCCACCGCTCTGTCCGGAGATTCCAGCGTCTCGGTCGCGTCAACCAGCAACCAAAGAACCGCGCCGGCCATCAGCACCGCGGCCATCGACACCAGCACGGCATCGTAGCCGCGGAAGCGCTGAATGAGGTAGCCGAACACAAACGAGGACAACAGGCCGCCGAGGGCGCCCGCGGTGTTCATGCAGCCGGCGACAGTGCCCGCGTGTCGCTTGCCGATGTCGACGCTGGTCGAGAACACCGTCGGTTGTTGAAATGTGATGCCGCCGTAACAGAGCGCGAGCCACGCCAGCGCCCAGTATGCCGACGTACTCTCGAGTGCCGCGATGACGGACGCGGCGGCGGTGGCGAGGCCGAGCACGCCGATGCTGCGCGGTCCCCAGGTCGCACCCCACCGCCTGACCGCGGCGTCACGCGCGACTCCTCCGCTCAAGTTCGCGGCGATGCCGAGAACGAAGGGCAGCGCGGACAGCTTCGTCTGGTTCTCCGTGAAGCCACGCTCGCGGATCATGTAGGTCGGCAGCCAGAACAGAAAGAAATAGTAGGCGTAGAGATAGCCGAAAGTGGCGGCCATCAATGCCCACAAGCTCCTGTTGGCGCCGATCGCGCGCGACGGCAACGCATGCGGCGCGGCCACTGGCGGCGGCCCGATTTCCGCGAGCTCCTCCGCCGTGATACCCGCCTTCTGTTGCGGGCTGTTGCGGTACCAGCGCCACCATCCGGCGGCCCAGCATGCGCCGACGATGCCGAATACATAGAAGGAAGCGCGCCAGCCGAAATGCACCTGGAGCGGCACGATCAAGAGCGGCGCGATCGCCCCGCCGAATTGGCCCGACAACAGGACGACGCCAAATGCGCGCCCACGCCCCGCGAAAGGAAACCAGCGAAACACGGCGGTCGCCGCCGTCGGATAGGCCCCCGCCTCGCCTGCGCCAAAGCAGAATCTGATGATGACCAGCGACCACAGCCGGTAGGCAAACCCGGTCAGCGTGGTGAACAGAGACCACCACAAAACGATCCGCACCAGCATGGCACGCGCGCCGAATCGGTCCGCGAGATATCCGCTGGGTATTTCGAACAGCGCGTACGCGATGGCAAACGCGCCCGTGACGAGACCCCATTGCTCCGATCCTAAGTGGAATTCGTCCTGGATTCGCGGGCCGGCGACCGATATGCAGACGCGATCGAGGTAGGTGATGATCGACAGCGTGGAGAGCAATGCGAGGACACGGTAGCGGTATTTCACTGAGCTCTGACTATAATCCTATGCACGTTTGCGTGCGCCTTCGCGTGCGGCCAGGAGACAATCCATTCGTCACTATGGTCATCACTATGGTCGTCACGATGGCAGTCACGATGGTCGTCACGATCCGACCCGGCGCGAATTGCTGCGGATGGCAAGCTGCGCCGCGCTCGCCGCCTGTTTGCCGGGCGGTTTGCAAAGCGCCGAATCCGATGGAAAGTCCGCGGGGACCTCGAGACTGATACTGCTCGGCACCGCAGGCGGACCGACGCCCAAGCCGAACCGCTCCGCGCCGGGGCAGGCCATCATCATCAACGGGACAACCTACCTGATCGACTGCGGCAACGGCATCGGCCGGCAGATGGTGAAAGCGAATATCCCATTCTCCTCGATGCGCACGATTTTCATCACCCACCAGCACTCCGACCACAATGCGGACTACGGTAACGTGCTTATGCTGGGATGGGAAACCAACCTGCACACCCGGGTCGACACGTACGGGCCGCCGCCGCTCGTACGAATGACGCAATTATTTTTCGAGCTCAACGACGTCGACATTCGGACGCGGACCGCAGATGAAGGACGGCCGGTGTTCGCGGATCTGATCCATCCTCACGAAATCACCGGTCCCGGCCTCGTAATGCACGACGACAACGTCACGGTCACGGCGGCGTTGGTACAGCACCCGCCGATCGTTCCTGCCTTCGCCTATCGCTTCGACTGTCCCGACCGCTCGATCGTGATCTCGGGCGATACGCGCCCATCCGATAATCTCATTGCGCTAGCCAAGGGCGCCGACGTCCTGGTGCACGAAGTCATGTACGTACCCGCGATCGACAAGCTGATCGCCACCGAGCCCGACGCCACACGGCTCAAGCAGCATATGCTCGCCGCGCACACCACCACCGAAGAGGTCGGCCGGGTGGCCACCGCGGCCGGCGTGAAGACGCTCGTGCTGTCGCACTTTGTACCGGGAGGTTATCCGTTCGTCGCCGACGAGGTCTGGTTCGACGCGGTGCGGCCTCACTTTAGCGGCAATCTCATCGTCGGCCACGATCTGCAGGAACTTTAGAACGCACAGACGCGACCTAGATCTTCTGGAAGGTCACGGTGCACGGCCGGCCCTCGACGCGATGCCCATCGCCCTTCGTGTCCGTGAATTTGGCGTCGATGTGATAGCCGTATTGCGTGCCGGCCGGGCGCTGGCCAACGGCGAAAGGCGCCGCGCCCACGAGCCCGCTTGCGTAGAGATTCGCGGAACCGTCGGCCTCGATGCTCCCATCGATCTGCAGCCAACCCGGCTCGCCTTTGTTGCCTTTCTGCGCGTGCAGCACGTCGTGTTTGACGACCGCCGGAAACTCGAACGAGTAGCCGAGCGCACCATTCGAGTTCGGGCAGGACAGTATGGCGTCCCAAGTCCCGTCGAAACGCCCTTTGGCCTCCTCGGCGCGCGCACTCGAGGCTGCGCAGATCACGATGGGCAGGATGCCGAGCGCAACGACAGTGAGCGCCTCTACTTTGCGGATGCGCTGTTCTGCTCGGGGAGCAAAGCCGCGATTTCCCAACATTATGTCATATTGATTTGCATAAACTGTTTTGAGACAAGCGAGTTTTCCTTGTAGTGTCTGGCTTTGAATGACTCGGTTCGGCGGCAAGAATAATAGGGAGCAACGCATGAAGGCAATCATTCCAGCGAGAGATGCACGGCGGATGACTTGGACTTTGGCCCTCGTAATCGTCGCTGGAGCCGCATGCAATACCTCGTTTGCTCAAACTATCACTGAAACCACTGCGCTGCCGTCGGCGGTCGTGTCGGTGCAGATATCTGGGGAATATTCAGGCGGTGGTATACCGGGCGCCATCATTTACGGCGATGGATCCTTGAGCCAATCGGGCATTCTGGCGAATGGCGCCATGGAAACTTCAACCGCGACTCTAAGTCAATCTGGAGCCACCGCCCAGCTGAAAAACTCGGGTTTCGCCGAGTCGGGCGGGGTCTATTATCTTATAGTGAATGGACCAACACCGACGGTGTCGCTCACGTTGAGCGATGCGCTTCTTTCCACTTCGGGCGTCAACACCAGTATTAGCTACGGCTATGATTATCAGTTAGTGGCTAGTTTGAACATCGCTCAGGCTACACCTGCCGACGTATATAGGAGCGTCGTGGGCGGAAGCGCGCCAATCAATGGCTCCGTAAACCTGGATGGCACGTACACTTTCACCACCGGCGAGCCGATTTACATCCAAGAGCAAGCTCTGGCGATATACGCTTACAATGGCTCCACCGGTATCGTTTGGTCCGCGTCCGTCGATCCGGTGATTTCGCTCAGTTCCAGCGTCGCTGATCCCAGTGCCTATACGTTTGCCTATAGCGAGGGTGCGCCCATATTCGCGGTGCCCGAGCCGAGCACCTACTTGATGATGCTCGCGGGATTAGGTGTTCTGACGGGCGTGGCTCGCGGTCGCCGTCGCGAGCGGGGCGTGCTTCGCCTCGCCGCCTGAAGCGCGCAGAGCAACTCATCGAACTCTGACGACAGGGCGAACTCATCCCCTAGTTCACTCGCCGAGGAAGGTCGCGAACTCGACATCAGGGCGTTTCCTTCATAGTCTTGTATTCCCAAGCGGAGATACGCGATGTCAGTACGCATCCTGCGGACCGGTCTGTTGCTGGCTGTGTTCGCCGCCGGTGCAAGCGCCGCTGCGCCTCAGCCGGTTGCAGCCCCCACGCCGGACTCCGGCTATGACCAACCGCCGAAGAATATCCTGGATGTCATGCGGGCGCCCTCTCCGCCCATCCCGAGTGTGAGCCCGACCAAGGACACGATTCTGCTCATTTCTTTGGACGACTATCCGCCCATGTCGCGCGTCGCGACGCCGTTCCTAAGGCTGGCGGGGGTGCGCGTCGAGCCGGCCAATCACAGCAAGCACGATACTCCGGGCGGCTACGGGATCACGCCGTGTGTGCGGGAATTGCAACTGGTGCACGTCGCCGACGGTGCTTCGATGTCGGTCAACCTGCCGGCCGGCGCGTGTCCGGATCGGCCCATCTGGAGCGCCGACGGCAAGAGATTCGCATTCGCCAATATCGCTCCCGCCGCGGTCGAACTGTGGATCGGCGACGCCAAGACCGGAGCGATCCACCGGGTGCCTGGCGCGCGACTGAATCCGATGTTCGACGAAGCGCTGCAATGGATGCCGGATCAGAAAACATTGCTGGTCAAACTCGTGCCGGCGAAGATGGGGCCGGCGCCCGCGGCCCCGGTCGGCGCGGGCGGTCCGAGCGTTGAAGAGACCGGCGGCGAAAAAGGCCAGAGCAGCACGTATGAAAATCGGGACACGCTCACGAGCGCGCACGATGAGGATGTCTTCGATTACTACGCGGCGTCGCAACTCGCGTTGATCGACGCCGATAGCTTAGGCGTTACGCCGCTCGGCAAGACCGGGAAATACGAATCGCTCAATCCGGCGCCGGACGGCAAGCACGTCCTGGTCACCGCAATCCACAAGCCCTACTCGTACGTCACCACCTATGATCGCTTCCCGCAGGAAGTGGAGGTCTGGGACCTGTCGAACCGGGCGAGGCCGCTCGTTCATACCGTCGCGTCGCTGCCGCTGGCCGATCGTGTTCCCATCCACGGAGTTCCGCTCGGCCCGCGAGATTTTTCGTGGCGCGCGACCGAACCGGCGACCCTCGTGTGGGCGGAAGCGCTCGACGGCGGCGACTGGAATGTGACCGTTCCCTCCCGCGACAAGATTATGGTTCAAGAGGCGCCGTTCACCGCGCCGCCGGTCGAACTCACGCGCCTGGAACAGCGCTACGAGGGCTTCTGGTGGAGCGAGCAGCCGCACACGGCGCTGCTCAACGAGTTCGATCAGAATCGGCACTGGCGGCGCACCTTCATCATCGACGCCGATGATCCGCAGACGAAACCGCGCCTGCTCTGGGATCTGTCGACGGACGAGAAATATGCGAACCCCGGCACTCCCGTGAAGCAGCAGCTCGCAAACGGTGTGGTCGTGATTCGCCAGGACGGGGATTCGATCTATCTCGCAGGTATGGGCTCTTCGCCCGAGGGCGACCGCCCGTTTCTCGATCGGCTCGACCTGAAGACGCAAAAGTCGGAGCGCCTGTTCCGTAGCGATGGTGCTTCCTTCGAGCAGTTTCTGTCGTTCCGCGGGCCCGACTCTCGGACCTTCCTGACCTGGCACCAATCTCCGATCGACCCGCCCAACGCCTTTGCGCGCACACTCGACGATCCGTCGAGTCCCCCGGTCGCGATCACGCACGTAACCGATCCGACGCCGGAAGTGCGCAAGATCAAGAAGCGTCTGGTCAAATACAAGCGCGCGGATGGCCTAGATCTGTCATTTACGCTCTATACGCCGCCGAACTACGTCGAGGGCACGCGCGTGCCGGCCATTCTCTACGCCTATCCGCTCGACTACGCGGACGCCTCGAAAGCGGGCCAAGTGACGGGCTCCGAGGCGACCTTTACGCGCCTTCGGCAGTACCGCCTCCTGCTGCTGGCCGGCTACGCGATCATCGACAACGCTTCATTTCCCATCGTCGGCGATCCCAAGAAAGCCTACGACACCTACCTGGACCAGCTCGTCGCGGATGCGAAGGCCGCGGTCGATGAGGCGGTGCGTCTGGGCGTCGTCGACCCGCAACGCATCGGCGTCACCGGTCATAGTCATGGTGCCTTGATGACCGTGAATTTGGTGGCCCATTCGGATTTGTTCCGCGCCGGCGTCGCCACCAGCGGTTCCTACAACAAGACCCTGACCCCTTTCGGGTTTCAGAACGAGCGGCGGTCGGTGTGGGAGGCGCCGGATGTGTATCTCAAGGTCTCGCCATTTTTCGTCGCCGATAAACTGAAGACCCCGCTGCTCATCGTGCATGGCGCGGATGACGCGAATCCCGGTACGACGCCGCTGCAATCGAGCAAGCTGTACGAGGCGGTTCGAGGCAACGGCGGCACGGCACGGCTGGTGATCTTGCCGCATGAGCCGCACTGGTACGCGGCCCGTGAGTCCAACGAGCAACTCGTGTACGAGATGCTGCGGTGGTTCGATAAATATGTGAAAAATGCGGGATAGCACGAACCCTTCATTCATTTCGATCTCCCACTTGAGCAAGGAGTATCCGAACGACAGAAAGGTCATCGGCGATCTGACATTCGCGGCAACGGCGGGCGAATTCGTCAGCGTGCTCGGCGCGTCGGGATGCGGAAAATCGACGCTATTGAAAATGATCGCCGGCTTGAGCCCCGTGTCGAGCGGCTCGATTCAGATCGACGGAATGAATCCGACGAACGCCCGCGAAATCATGTCGTTCGTTTTTCAAGATCCCACCCTGCTGCCGTGGCGCACCGTCGCCGGCAATGTCGAACTGGCTTTGGAGTTTGAGGGATTGTCCAAGGCGCTTCGCCGCACGCGCATCGAGTCGGTCTTGAAACTCGTGGGCCTCCGCGAGGTGAGCTCGTATTATCCGAGGCAACTCTCGGGCGGAATGAAAATGCGGGTGTCCATCGCCCGCGCGCTCGCGACCACTCCCCGCCTGCTGCTGATGGACGAGCCTTTTGGGGCACTCGACGAAATGACGCGCAATCGGCTCAACGAGGAACTGCTGGCCTTGAAGGATGCGCAAGGCTGGACGACGCTCTTCGTCACCCATTCCATCAGCGAAGCCGTATTTCTTTCCGATCGCATCGTCTTGATGAGCGCCAATCCAGGCAAAGTGCATGAGGAGATCGCCGTCCCGCTGCCGGCGCGGCGCACGGCCGAACTCAGAAGCGAGCCGGCATTCCTGAGTCTCGTTGGTAAAGTTTCCTGCGCGCTGGCGGCCATCCCCTCATGAGCCTGGCTTCCCTCCGTTTGCCGTTCCTCGTATTTTGCGTGTTCGTTCTGCTCTGGCAAGTCATCGTCACGTTTTTCAAAGTGCCGGATTATCTCGTGCCGAGCCCGCTGCAAATCGCGGCGCTCATTCCGGCGCGCATCGGTGACCTGACCTCCGCGTTCATCATCACCGGGGGAGAAGCCTTGGGGGGCTTTCTCTCGAGCGCCATCGTCGGCGTCGCCGTCGGAATGTTCTTCTCTGTCTCGGCCATCATTCGGCGCTGCTTGTATCCCTACGTGGTGCTGCTGCAGACGATTCCGATCATCGCCATCAGCCCCTTGATACTGCTCTGGCTCGGCAATGGTTCTCTCTCGGTGCTGTGTATTTCGTTCCTCATTTCACTCCCAGCCGTCATCGTGAATGCCACTCAAGGGCTCATCAGTGTCGAGATCAATCTGCTGAACCTGTTTCGCATGGGGAATGCCACCGTTCCGGTCATTCTGTTCAAGCTCAGACTGCCGCACGCGCTGCCGCACATTTTTGTCGGGCTGAAAATCGCCGCGGGCGCGTCGGTGGTGGGAGCACTGGTCGGCGAAACCTTTGCCGGTACCTCGGCCCTCGGTGCGGGTGGGTTGGGCTACAGCTCGATTTATGCTCTCAGTCAGCTCGACACGCCCTATTTATTTGCGCTCATCCTCACCTCTTCCCTGCTTGGCCTGTTGTTTTTCTTTGCCGTCGTCATCCTCGAGCGCCGCATGGTGGGCAAGTGGCATGAATCGATCCTCGGCGACCGGCTGGAATAGCGCTTGCCGGCGCAAGCGGCCGCCCAATTTACCGAGCGTCGACGAAGCGCTGCCATTCGCCGGTGATCCGATCATGGCGGCGCTTTCGATCCTCGTAATCAGGCGAGACCAGGCCGCCATTCTCGACCACGAACCTACCCTGGACGATGGTGTGCCGCGGCGCCCTCGGGCCGTCCGCGAGCCACGCCTCCAACACTTCGTCCGGCGTTTTTCCGCGCGCCGATTCCGGCAGAGGCCACACCGCGACGTCGCCCGCCGAACCGGGTGACAGTTCGCCGATTTCGCCGGCCCGGCCCAGGCACTGCGCCCCGCCCAGGGTGGCAAATTCCAGCAGTTCACGCGCACTCAAAAGACTGTCATGCAGCCGCAGATTCGCTTCGCGCGACACGGCAAACTCCGCCCGAAGCGACGGCGCCGAGTCGGTGCTCAAACTCACGTGCACCCCGGCGGCCTTCATCTTCGCCACCGGCGCGACACGTCCGGTACCGCGCAGGTTCCCCGACGGGCAATGGCAGATCCCCGTGCCCCATTTGCCCAAGGAACGGATTTCGTCGTCGTTGACGAAAATGGAATGCGCCACCCACGATCGACTCCCGCCCCAGCCGACCTCTTCGAAGCGCTCCATCGGCCGGCAGCCGTACTCCTGCAGACAAAAGTTCTCCTCATCGAGGCTCTCCGCCAGATGCGTATGCAGACGCACGTCCATCTTTTCCGCCAACTCGGCCGCTCGTCGCATCATCTCGTGGGACACGGCAAAGGGATTGCACGGCGCCAGCGCGATGCGGATCATCGCGCCCGGGCGCGCATCGTGGTAAGTTTTTATCAATCGTTCGCTGTCGGACAAAATATCGTCCT
>Ga0209611_10001625_pt1 | contig 38755 bp, 37 predicted proteins | sample S1TSphgellanicum_3_FD_187693 | JGI IMG/M metagenome (GOLD analysis project Ga0209611, IMG submission 187693) | Host-associated microbial communities from peat moss isolated from Minnesota, USA - S1T2_Fc - Sphagnum magellanicum MG (SPAdes) (version 2) | ecosystem: Host-associated > Plants > Peat...
AAATGTTAAATTTAACCATGTATATACATTGATTGTCATACGAACATTTGACACGGACAGTTGTTTGAAAAGAAAAGTTTTTTTAAAAAACCAAAAACATCAACCAAACATTGTTGAAATAACACACATGTGCATTATGCACAGGGTTCACACTAGTATACATTGATTGTCATATGAACATTTACATGGAATTGAAAATTAATGTTATGATTCTATAGTTAAAAAAAACTAATCATGGATCTCATGTTTTGATGTAATGAATCATCCATTAAACAACTTGCAAGATAATTAGTTAGTTTCTATAGTTTGTTGTGTGTAGTTGAAATCTTATGCAGTGTGAAGAAGGTTTTTATTTTTTTTGTTTTTAGGGGTTTATTTGCACAATGTGATTCTAGAATCTTATTTTTCATGTTTTAAGATTTTGAAACACATTGAAAAAACAAGTTTTGTTTATTGTTGCTTTGAATTTGGGTAACAATGCAACGAAACAATGATAAAAAGCAATGTGATGAAATAACAATAACACTAGTAACACAACAAAATAACAACACCAATAGCATGACAAGACAACACCAACAATGGGACAAAGCATTAACATGTTGTTATTCATGAACAACATGACAAAACATTATTAACATGAGTAATGCGTCAAAGTAGTAGCAACATGAGCAACGCAATGAGACAACCCTAACAACATGATGGAATGATAGTAATATCAAAAACCCAATAGATCATTATCAACACTAGCAATGTGACAAACTAACACATTAACATGAATACAACACAAGTAACCAAAAAAAACACAATGAAATTTTTTTAATTTAGATTACAAAATGTTAAACCCACAAGGGGTTTTTATATGTTTCAATGCCACTTCCCAACGTTTCTCATTTTTTCCTTACTAACCTAAATGAGAACTTAAATTAACCAAATTTAACCTAAATTAATCTTAAACATTTTAAACTACTTGCCTTGAGAATTGGATTTTAATTCTTTCACAGAATTGACCTAGTTCTGAAAAAAAATTAAAAACATAATAATCGATTTTCAACAACCTGGTATTCATTCAATTTTCAACCCGATTATCACCAAATGTGATATTTAGTCAATTTTCATTGTGAAAATTGATTAAAAATTTGGTTTGGAAACCAAAGGTCCTAATGACAACTGCCCAACATTATTTCAAACCATGCATTCCCAAATCATCAAACATATTGTAGCTAATGATTATGTTTTTCCATGGTGAAACTAAACACAGTGATGTTATCAATGTAGCATTTGACAAAATCCAAGCTTGTAAGCACCCGATCCATCACCCTTTGGAATTTTGTAAGAACATTTTTCAACCTAAACGATAAGAACTTCCATTAATACAAATAATCCTTCCCATTTTGGTCAATGCCCCAATATGCAATCTTGACCTTATCACCTTCACATAGTGGTAATTAGTGATATCCAAATCATAAATCCAAAGTGTTAAACACCTTGGTTTGGCCAATTGAATCAAAAATCTCTTCCAATAATGGCATGCCATGTTTGTCAACTTATGTACATTTGTTGACATGTCTATAATCTCCACACTTCCAACGTTTAGTTTAGTTGCCAAAGATGTTTTTCTAGGTAGGCAAACTTGTGGTTGATGCATTCCCTATCAAAAGCTCCACCAATCCTACTTCCAAAAGTTCTTATGTTTGAACCTTAACCAAAACCCATTGCATATCACTTAACTTGTAAAGTCTCCAAAAACTAAGCAACTCATCATTCAAGATGATGTGTACCTCTTGCCTTCGGAGTTCACCCAACTCTTTGAGGTTGAAAGCAAAAGCATTTTTGTTTTTTACAATGGAAATGTTTACACATTAGTATCGTTAATAGTGACATTTAGAATGAGAAATGGTGGGTATGATTGTAGTTTATCCCAATCATGACAAAATCTTTTAATGGAAACAACAAGCATTCCAATCATGACCATCCAATCCTCATTATCCATAATAAGTTCAAGCTAGTAAATGTGGAAAACTTGTAGGTAGCACATATAACACAAATAATACAACAACAAGAATGTAAGAATGTAAAACATAAGTGCAGAACATAACCATGAATTGATAAAAACAAAAGATCAACAAAAAGTTGTAAAAACCAATGCAAAACATGAAATCCAAGACATAGAAATTGGGTGAAAAACAAATACCTGATTGTCACATGAAGAACATTGAAATGTTTAAGGTGATGATCACATGAAGATATGTCAAAGCAAAGCAAGTTGTAATCATGTGAAAAACACAATAAAAACACAAAATTCAAGAAAAGCAAAACAAACATAAAATCATTGAACAACAATATGATGATGAAAACAAACAACTTGTGTGTTCATATAGGAGACATTCTTTTCGATGAATGACAATGTTCATAAAAGAAGGTGGTGTTGAATGACAATTTGCAAAAATTTCATTACATTAGAGTGTGAGTTGTGGTTGCAACTTGATGACATCATCCTACCATCAAGATATTGACCCACATTGTTTCACAATGTGGATGGAAATCAAAAATAAAAACTGCTTCTACGATGTTTTCTCCGCTTTTCATTGCTTTATCAACCTAAATCAATTTTAACTTATGTTAAAACTAATATTAAAAATCCTAACTATAAATGTGACCTCACCTTACGTAAAGCAAGTAAATAAAAAGGTAGGTAAGTAAGGTAATTGGTGGTTGAAAATATTACAATTATTTTTTACGTGTTAACTTTTTTTGTTTAGATATGAGTTTAATTCTCTTTTATCTTTAATGCCAAGTCTTGAGTTTCATTGTTTCAATCTTGAGTTGCTTAGAGCTGCCCAATGACAACAATAAAATGACATGTATAATAATTTTTGGATGAAGTTTTGTAATTAAACACTATGACACCCCTTTGGGCTAGTAAAAGTGCACATGTTAATAATACTATGTAAAAGCACTAATAGCACAAAATGATTTTTTTCCTTGACCAACCATAATGATTGGCCCAAGTTGTGAGTCTTAAATGTTTAATTATTTTGTAAAATCCATTTTTCTAGGTTTATGAATGGGGATGAAGAAGGAATTAACACTACACATTTGATGGGTTAAATACTCATAGAGGCTCAAATGAACACTATTTGTGAGGCATGCTTTCACAAGGCACAAGATTAAGGTCATAAGAATGAATCACAACATTGGAATGTTTCACTCTATTCCATAAACACAACCTAATGAAATGTTTTTAAGGGGGATTTTATGCAATATATTTTGGAACATTATGATTTTGAGATGTTAAAGTTTGAAAACTATTTTTACCTTATGGTGTTTGATATTGGGACTTCATATAGGGGTTCAAGGTGTCTGTCTTAGCTATGGCACATCCAATGATGTTTCTTTTTTGGAAAATTTTCATTATTTTGCAAAAGTAAAATTGAGAATACCTTGGCTTTTTGTTATGTTATAATATCACGATATATTTTCATTTTGTACAACAATTCCACCACTCATCAATGATGCCATGATAAAGTAATTGCATTATCAATAGCCATCACCTTGAAGATTTCAAATTTTAATGAACGAGGCTTTTCAACATCATTTCAAAACAAGATTGGCACCCAATGGTGTCACCTAGGGCACAAGTTTCAATATGGATCAATTCCAAATATCAGATGAATGTAAGATCAATGTTTTGTTCCTCTATTTTATTATATAATGGATTTTTTAATACCCTACTTAGCTTAAATTCATGTCCAAAATTACGATGTTTCCAACTAAAAGAACCTTTTTACACTAATTTTGAAAATTTAGACTTAACACAAACAATGATTATAATCATGCACATGTTGACAAAAGAAAGAAAAGATACAACATTAGATCCAACATGAGATCAAAGATCTCTTTCATGAACACAAAACTAAATTAAATTAAATTAAATTAAATCATCTAAGTTGTAATGAATATGGACTACGGTGACAATTTGATATGGAAGTAATGCCAAACTATTTGGAACTCCTTTAGTAGGAAACTTGAACGACAAATTTCCACCAAGTGAAACCTTGTGGTTCATAACAGAAGAATTAAGCCAACATTTATTCGACGATGTACTCAAGTTTTTGTACATAACTTTTGAATCTATTATTGGAGCACTTAGTACAAAGCCCCCCTCCTAGCTTTATGTTAAGGAGGGGAAAAATCCATGAACCACATGTTTGCCACAATGTTGAATACAATGATAACTTTCTCTGTCCTGTTAAAATAGTTCTATATTCCTGGATTATTACTACCAGCAGAAATTTGCCTTCTAAAAAGCTCATGAATGTACATGAGGAGACCACCTAATGTGAGCAAACCATGTAAACCTACAACAGATTTCCTCAAAATTTAAGGGTTTTGAGGTTTGGGTCCTAGGCTAATGCTTGGTCCAACCAACTATTTGCAGAAGCTGAGGTTTAGAAGCAAAGAAGACTTTGTGTTTTGTGGCATTGTAAGAAGTTTATGAATACTGTACCTGAGTTGGATTTAAAAGTCAAGCTTGTCTATTCATATTGCGTCAGCTGATGACTCTCTCTCTTGCACCAGTGCTTGCATCCAGCTCATGGATTTCATCTGGACTAGAAGTATGCATAAAAAGGGTCAATGGTGGGTTTTGAAGGCTTTGGCTTTGGCAATTGAGCATTTGGTGGCTTGTGATCAGGTTCCTGCACTCTACTTGGATGTTGGTTCTGGAAGTGATCAGCATTTGGTTCTTGATAGACATCTGGTACCTGTGGGACAAATGGTAGGTCCCAGGCTGGTGCAGTAGGCTGAAAATCTCCCATTACCAGTGGCAGAGGCTCTGAGGGACCAGAAGGAGCCTGTACAAGAATATACAAACCAAATTTGTTGTTGATTCTCACTACTGTTTCCATATATTGGTCAAGTGCATACAAGTTGAAACCACTGAGAGTTTGCTACAACATGAGGAGCAAGCACAGTAGACATAGAGTGACCATTGACTTTCTGTAAGAACTTACATGGTGCTCCAGCGATAAATACGTTGTCAAGATCTCCACCTGTCCATGAGGCTTGCCCTTGGGTGTCATCAATGGCAGAACCCTTGGCAATGTAACACCTTCCATCACACAAAGCTCTAATACTGTCAACCTGTGCATACAAGACAAAACACTTTCAACTCTACTGGAGGTTCCGTCATGAGTCATTCAAGGAATTTCTTCTAAAGAGAGCCCTGAAAAGCATTAGGGTTCATCCAGCAGTCACTTACACTAAACTTCCAATGAGCTTGGACTCATCTTTATAAATTTCAATCTTCAAAAGTGTCTCATCACTGCACCCATTGAGATCTATATGGAATATCTCTTCTTTCCAAACAGGATTGTTCCCCATATCTGCCACACAAATCCCAACAGAGGCATAAAGTTAATGACTTACATCCAGTCTCTGTTTTCAGCTTGAAGAAACCCTGACATCATATGCACCTTTCTATTTTTGCAAGCATCATAGGAATTGAAGTCACAGACGCAATTCAGTTCCATCATAGACACATTCCTGGAGCATGAAGTAGCCTTCAACACCAAATCCAAAAGACTATGTCAAACTGTCATATGTTACCAAAGGCATCTAAATCCAGCTGGATCAAAAGCATTAGATCTTCAGCAACACAAGCTGTTGCAAAAGGCTAATGCTCATAATTTCAGGAAGATGAAATGACAAAGATCTACCTGTGGAAAAAATCTACGTGAGTCAACTTTAGACAAACACCTTGATAATAGGAGCACTAACATGGCCACAGATTTCATGCCAATTCTTTCAACATGAACAAGATGATACCTAGAGCTGGAAAGCACATATTAATGTCAGAGGTATCATGCTAACCAAAAGGATCAAAAGAAACACTGTATTTCTTCACAATACTTCTATTGCTTCCGTAAAAGGGATGCAGAAGCAGGGCATCAGAAGCAGAGGAACAAAATTGATACAGTTCATAATGTGCACACCTAAAATCTTTTTGGCCGTGCGACTAAGAGCTTCGAAACGCATAACTGCATGGATCTTGGTCTTCCCTCCTGCATAAGCCAAATGACATATCAAACATCTCAAACCTACTTAGCACCGCGCAAGAAAACTCAACTAGTTGCGACGAACAAAAACCGGTTTCGCTAAAAAAAAGTGCCTAAAGATCGTGAAAAACCACACCACAGAAAAATTACCGAGAAATCTGGAGGCTCCGAGATCCATCGCTCTCTTGAGTTCCACGATCAATTTTCCGCGAGGACAATTGAAACTCGCCATACCATGAAAACTCCTGCAAAATTAGCTGAATCTGAAAGCTCGACCTGAAGGTTTCTGAAAGCTCCGGACATACGCACTCCTAATGAGCTTGCTTTGTGATGCGATGATGATGACGCTTCTCCAGTGGAATGGGGTGAGATCAAAGCGCTTCAGAGGGACGCGCAAGCTACTTTGTCTCGCACACAAAGAAACGAAGGCCACCGCTCGAGACAGGAGACGAGGAGGCGCACAGCAAGCGCGTAGGAAGAGAAGCGCGAGAACCAAGTTTTCCCAGTAGCTTCGTGCAAAGCGCTTTACACGGGCAAACTGCGGCTACCGACTCTGTGCTTCAGGGGAAAAAGAAGAGAAAATTTAAAAGAAAAGGAAACAAATACAGAGAAAGATTTCCAACGTGCCGACTTTGGATGAACGTCACCTGTGTAAAAGAGCAGGTCCACCGACCGTAGTAAAATGGTCTGCGTGCACTCTAGTTTGGAAAGAGTTCAGTCCAGTGTTGGCCGGTTCTTGACTTTTACAAAGAACCCCCGGTTCTGGTTCTAAACATTAAATTAGACCAATTCCAGTTCCACACAAGAGAGTTATTGTTAAAGTCCTGCGATTAGGGGGCGAGAACGACCAGTTTCGGCATAATAGGGCATCAAAGGTGTAAGTGGGAATGAAAATTTTGGAAAGCAAAATAACTGGGACCCAAACTAAAACAATTTTGGTGGTAAATTGAGTTTCATCATGTCTTTTCATTTTCGTGAGCGCCTCCGTTGCTTCTACATATATTTTCATTGCTCCTACCTGTATAATTACTATAATTGCTCTCAAACCTTGTGCATTAAGTGCTGAGTTTCAACATTTCATACTGAGATTCAATAAAATTTTCACACTTTACAAGGCTTAGTTTTTTCACAAGGGCTTCACAAGGCTTAGTTTTTTCTTTTCCCAATTAAAGACTGCTTCTCATTGGTTGGTCATAATGATTTGCCCTTTTGAAACCTATTTGAACAGCTTCTCACCTTACACCTTAAGGTCCAAATTTTCTTCATTAGGGATGGGGCTGCAGAAACAATTAACATACGAGGTATCTCCTCGGATGTGATGTAAAGAGACATAGGGGCCCATATATGACAAGTTGGCCGTGATGCTCTAATAAAGCATGAGACTACGGAATGACTTAATTGTATGATCTCATTGTTATTAGGTCTCACATTTTGAGGAATGTTTCATAGGTGTTACTAATATTATATTTTGTGTGGATTATGTGAGGTAGAATTGTTTTTGGGTGGAACTTCACGGAAACGTTTCTTATTTTGACTCATGCACCTACAACACTTGGACTTCTTTTAGTTATGGAAGATAGGCACTTTATATGGTTGAGACTTGAGTCACTCCATCCTAGAACTTTACAAGAAAGGACTTCTTAAACATCTTAGGAACTTGAGGAACCAAAGCATGTAGGAGGAAGGAGATCACAAATAAATAGGTTGGTGCGGGGTTCTGGGAACGGAGAAGAGGTCAATCCCTTAGCTATCAAGTAAACCCTACTCAAGATATAAAAATAACATGCTTGCATCTCTTTGTAAAGCAATTTTTGTGATTGACTTTGGTTTATAGTTCTATAATTGGTTATAGCCCATTCTCTCCCTCTTAAGATACAAATGGGGGCAACAACCCAATGTCCCATACAAATATTTATTGACAATACTCATGTCCCCAAAATTTTAATAATTTGAGAAAAAAAAAAAGGATTTTTTTTTAAAGAAAAAAAATTTGCAACTTTCACAAAATCATTTTTTTAAAAAAAAGCAATGTTGGTGATGACTGATGACTTTTAAAGAATAGCTATTAGTGGTGTTTTTTATTAGTATATTCAAATGTAACAAATAGTGTAATCTCTTTAAAGTCCTTCTTGAATAACAATGCACACTTGCGGGGCCCTTAAAATCAACATGGAGAGTGTAACGTCAAATGAATTCCCAACTGCTTATTTTTGTGTTGTTGTGGTTAGTTGTAAGATTTATGCTATATGTTTAATGTAATGGTTGAAGAAAAATATGTATGTTTTGTTGAGTCTAATTTGGTGGGGTTGAAAAGAATTATGAAACGTCACCAATTTTTATTATGCATGGCAACATGTCAAATGTTTCAAAGAGCATGCATGTGCAAATTGTTGCAACTAAATTTGCTAAGGTTGAGGTTATGTAACTTTTAGGTATACAAACTCAAGTTGCAACTTAAAAACCACATAGTCAAAGCCCAATTTGTTAAAGGTTTTTTTTGTTGTCAATGACAACTTACCTATGGATAATGAAAACTTGTAGATGTTGTGATATATTATTTGCAAAATAAAACAAGCATGTGCTAATGATTTGTGCTGATGATTTATTCTATGAAAAGATCTTATCAAATGCAACAAGCTTAATGGGATCAATCCTATGAATACCCACATTAAATCTACACATCCAAGGTTATTTGCTCATATTTATTATCAAAATGAATCATAGTCCATAGAAAGGGAAAAAATGATTTGGGCCAACTAAGTGTGTAATCATGATTTTCTTGGTGTCACAAATATTTATAAAAAAAAGGTGATGAAGCATAACAACACTTTGTTGAAGGTTTGGTGTTGTATTTTTTTAAAGGGTATAGGGCCTTTTCCATTTGTGAAAATAAAGGGTAGTGTTGATGTTGATTATAAAGGTTAATGTTGCTTCCATAATGTTTGCATGGTGTCTTTTTTTCTTGCCTTGTTTTGGTGGAAAAAATGCTTGTTGCAATGGTCACAAAAACCATGAAATTGAATGTGTTGTTGCATCTTCCATTTACAATAATTGTGTTTACCAATTTTGATCTCTAGATGTCCAAACGCATCATGGACACATTTGCCATAATAATTCTTAAACCCCTATGCATGCTATATTGGTTTATTTGAAGTTAATGAGACCACAAAGCTTTCCATGGTTGGGTAGTTACAACATATTTTATTTGAAAAATGTGATTTGATGCATCATTTGATTATTTTTGTGAAAGATGAAGGGATCAACTTGATGTTTATGGTGATAACATTACATTCCATTATTGATTGTCATCTTTTGAAACTTTGACAAGTTTATAAAGTATGTGTTTTGGTCACATTATGTTTAATGCCTACCAATATGTTACAAATGATGAAAAGGCGACTATGGGTTTGAAACATATCAATGTGAAGGCTACGCAGGGTAGTTTATAGAAGACAATCACATGGACAAAATAATCAAGAAAGGGAAAATGGAATGGGAGAAATCTTATGTTGAAAAGGTGTTACAACCTTGAAAACTCAAAACCCTAATGGAAACTAAATTTGCTAGTAGATTTTTCTATTTCTCAAAAGTTTGTGATCTCCATTAAGTTCACAATACGTTCACCATTATGCTTAATCCTCCGTTCACATTTTTGTGAACTATTGATAATTATGTGGGGTGTGGGGATTGTATTTTAAATATGATGCAAATGTAGTAGTCTCTTTTCTAATGATGGTCTTTGAAGTATTAAACCATATTGTCCAAGTATGTGCAACATTATTTGGTGGATCTAATAATTTTATTGCATAGGACAATAACATGTTTAATGTCGGTGCACTTATGGAAGAGTGTTTGTGTGCATTTGTTGTTGGGGAATTATATTTGTTTAGGAGGTTATTTATAACTCTTGTTGCATGTGTTGATCCTCTACTTTGGTGATGTAATCATGAAAATCAATTTTCAAATATTGATTTCCTTATCAAACGATTTTAGGAATTTTGAGATCACAAATTGAAATTGAATGTATGTTCAATCTTGTTGGTGTGTTAACAATTTTAAAATACTACAAGTTAGAAGTGGAAACTTTAGATTACATCATTATTATGGTGAAAAAGTGGCCCCAAGACATTCATTTGAATTTTTTATAAAATATGAATGTAATGAACTTTATGAAAGTTGACAATTTATTGATTAAAGAAAATTATGATTTGATTGAAAAATCAAGTTATTTTGACCAATTCGAGATTGACAATGATTAGGTTTGACAAGGTGAGATCACAATTTTTTTGCTATTTTTTAAAGGTTATTAGAATCCCAAATTTGAAGGACAATTTGCATTTGAAAAAAATTAATCATTGTGTTCATGCAAGGTTTATTATTGGGATTCATCAACAATAAGGATGATGGGCCTTTGATTGTGTTGTGTGGGATTGTGTTTTATGTGGGATGTAGTTGGGGTCAGAAGCTTATGTTATACGTGAGGAATAGAATTGGGATTTAAGCCCCCCACAAATTATTGATTTTGCAAAAAATTATGGTTTTGTAAGGCAAGTGTATGATTACAAAAATCAATTCCAAACATCCAATTTTATCCCCAACCTTAGTACATGTCATGTAGTTAGTTTGAGTTCAAAAATTAACAAATCCATACCTACCAAACAAAAAAATGAAAATGAATACATATCCATCTTCACAAATACATTGCTATTTATTTATCCATATCCTTTTGTTCTATATTTTTTAAAAACATGTCAATATGTGCAAAAGGCTATCGTCAAAACTCCAAAATTGAAATGAATGTGATGCTCAAAGATTGAAATTGCCAAAAACTATAGCCAAATGTGAAGTGTTTGAAAAGCCAAATGTGCAAATGATTCTCAAATGGGTTGCAATGTTACCAACACAAATGTGGGAAGACAATGTGAACATTATGAAAGCCAAAGGTCTAGTTGAAAGTCTTGCATTTGAAGCCCGAGTGCAAATGATTATCAATGTTAAGGCCAAAAACATAACACATATAAACCCAATGCACATATATGTGATGCAATGATTGAGGACAAAGACCACGTCTCCCAAAAACACAATGTGCATAAACATGGTAAACATAGAAGTTCCACCTTTCCAAAAACAAAATGCATATAAACATACCTCAAGTTGAAGACTTTCAATGATTGAAATTATTTCAAAAACTGCCAAAAGTTGCAAACACACCAATCTTTTACCAAAAAAAAACCTTATGACAACAACAAAAGAAACTTGAATTTTATTATTGCTAAAAAAAGGCACATAGAAAGAAATTAAAACCCTAAACCTTAATGAAAACTCCATATGTGAGCCTTAAACCCTAACTATTGGATATGCATATGTATAATTCTACCTGTCCATATTTGGGCCTTTAATAATAGTAGCATGTGGATATGAATATTAATAGTTGGATTTAGCATGTGAATATACATAATTATTAGTTATTTCTTGAATGACTTTTGTTGGATATATAGTTTAAAATATTGAAAAAAAAATTAGATTCAAGATATGGTTGCATACATATTTAATTATTATCAAATTCATATCTAGATTTTTCCATATATCTAGCCAACATTAATATGAACCCCACCATACCAAACCACCACTAACAACCATTTGGAAATGCTGAATAAAACAAAAAAATATGTTTTACTCATTACTAACCCTAAACCCAAAATAATATTTCAAATGATGACTATATATCAAAAACCCTAAAATTTAAACTAATATTTTTTTTTCCTAGTTACATAGACCAAAGGCCTTTTTATCCAAGTGCTCATGTGAAATTTAGGCAAAAAATTGCATTTTTGTGTTCCTTTTTAGTACCTTGTGTTCCTTCATCAGTGCCATGTTGATTTTTCTTTTGGTTTCAATACTACATGTGAATATTATTTCCATAATATTTACATTTCAAAAAATGTATCTTAAAAAAAATAAAAATGATAAAACATAAATTTTTCATTTTGTCAACACATAATTTATGTTTTTGAAAACCAAAACCATCACACAAGTTATATTCTACCATTTGAGTGTGATCACAATCAATTGAGCCAAAACCCGTGTTGAACAACCACTAAAGTTGCTAACTTTGTTACATATTATATTGATGTGGTGTTATTTTAATGCTAGGGTAATCATTGTATTAAATAATATGAATGTTGAGTAATTTGAATTAAAAATTTATTTAATTTAATTTTGGGTTTTGGGTTTAAAAAAAAAGATTTTTGAACTTGAATAATAGTTGCGTTATAAGTAACCAAATTAACAAAGGATTAAGATAATTTTTTTTTTAATGAAAACATTTTGATGGTAAGAAAATTAAATCATAATAACTTGCTACCCATATTTAATAAACTATTCATAGTTTAAAAGTTATGAAAATTTAAAATTTTTAAAATTCAAAATATGTTTTAAAATCTCAAAATTTCAAGAGTCTTTACTACATGTAATTGGGTGTAATGTACATGACATATATAACAAACTTGTAACTTATAATACAAAAAATTAAAATCTAAGCTAATTAACATATTTTGGTATGATTTTGAGATTATGATAATTAAAAAAAAAGAAAAAATCAACACAAAAAATTCATATTTAATATTCAACAATGACTAGCACAAAACACATGACATATTGAGACAACTATATTCATTTCTAATAATAGATTGAAAAATAGATTAATTTTTTTTTTCATATAAAAAAATGAAACTTAGGCTGAAAAAAATTCATAATCCTATTATAAAATAGTCCCATTGGCTCCTACTAGCACATTTTGACCCATCCTTGAAAGATTCATTCTCCAAATGTTACAATTGAAAAAAAAAAGTGTATTACTTGGGCTTGGGTATCTTAGTATGGCTTAAGTAGATGGATGGTTCTACTTAGGGAAATGGGTTGGGGTTAGGATGGGATGAGAAAGGGTTGGGGATGATAGGTAGATGTGTAATAAAGAGAGGATTGGAACTCAGGAGATGAAAAAGGTGAGGCTAAAAAATCAACTATTACGTTTTGATAAAACTCAATTGAGAACTGCAAGTTCCAATCTTGGATTATTTAAGGAAACATTAGTACACATAAGATTTTATTTTTGTATGTTTTACTATTAAAACTATAAATAATAAATCTTTTTCTTGGATCAATCATATTTATTGAAAATTCCAATAATGTCCCCAATTTTCCAAAAGCTACAAAGTAAGCCACAAAGTAATGATATATATACAATTACATTCTCCATATGATTAAGTGTGCACTTTGGGATATTTACAAAAAAAACAAATTGAAAATGCTCTTTGGATATAACCAAGTTTCAATACCCTATGGTTTTAAGTTTTAAGGTACAAATTGAATTAAATTTTTTTAATACCCTTCTCATGTTCCAAATGCTACAAGGGCAATTCAACTTGTTCAAAATTCTATGGAAAACTTGTTGAAATCTTTAATTGAAAATTAGCCTCAAACTTGCATATCCAAAACCCAAACTTGTTGAAATCTTGTATTGAAAATTAGCCTCAAACTTGCATATCCAAAACCCAAACTTGTTTAACTGGGAGAGCAAAAGTAGGTAGGGTTTAGGATTTAGGGTTTAAGGTTTAATGCATTAAAACATCAAGCAACACATCTGGAAGTGCTTGTGCACCACCATCCACAAAACCTGCACAAGACACATGATGCAGTTTGAATATATCACTCGAAGGACATGGGTGGTAGGAGTTACTTCAAAGGCTCCACTTCAACTCATGGCTCCTTCCTATCAAGCCCAAGAAAATTTCCAATTTTTTCTGCAACATCAACAACCTGCCACACACATAGGAATAGTCAAAGTTATCATCAAATTAGCCAAAGTCATGAGATTAGCCAAACAAGAGAAACATGAATCCAGTGTGCAATCAACTACCACTATTCTTCACACTTTCCCAACACCTTGATTTCGAGACATCAGAACTATGTGATATGATCATGCAAATATCCATCCAGACAAGTTTCTAGAGAAATTCCTTGATGATGGAAAATATGTCTGAAACCCTGTCTGAATTTATTTGGTCTAAGTTATGATGTTGACAAAAGCTCTGAAAGTAGTTTTGAGAAGCCTCAATGATATTTTAGTGAAGAACATTACATCAGAAAAAAGGAAATCATGATCATAAATGTCCTCAATTTCATGATCCACAGACTTGGCCAAAATTCCACATAATCCCGGTAGCAAATATCACTCATTCCCACCTGCAGGCTATCAGATTGCACCAATAAAAGTGAGTTCAAAATAGCCCCAGACAGATTTTGATTGAAGGCTCAAGTTTCTACTGTTGTCAGTGGAACATATTAACCAAGTGAAGGGTCCTTTAAAGCTCATCTCCTGCATGTTGAAAAATAGCTCTAACAATTCCCTGGCACAAAACTTGGAGATCATACAATTGAACTCTAACATGGTTTATTCAAAACCTCAATTACCAATGCATTCTAATACTTTTGAGCTCAACACTTCTGTAGCAACATCCTGGACTCACTATCCGAAAGCTTAGAATTAAGATTTGTAGGTCGTGCATAGTTACACACATTGTTTCCCAGGCATAGACTCCAAAGATCCTTGAATGCCCAAATGCATGCAGAACTGCGTCAGCACTGAACATTCCTAATGTTCATCTGTAAACATGGAAGTAGGTTCATCTAGAAACTTCAAGAATGATGATATGTTTACATATCAGATCACTGATGATCTTCAAAGCAGATGATGAAAGTTTTACAAGAGACAATTGGGTTTGTTCTTTGAACCTTCAATAAGGTTGAAATGTGTACCAGTGTTGCTTCTGCGCTGTGAAAAGACAATTGGATCTAGCCCTACATCCGACTCAGGAAGGCTTGCAACTTCCAACACCACTTGGATTGGGTGCAAACCCAAAGTGCTCTGTGCAACAATCTCTCAGCACAGTCTGGAAAACCAACGGCAAAGCCACCATGGACAGGACATTGAATTTCAGCTGCTTATCCTCCAGTGATGGGATGTAGGCATTTGAGATTGATCATGACACAGGAAGTTCTCAAGATTCTCAGGAGACCCACCCAGCTCGTCTTGGAATGCTTTTTGGGAGCTTCATCCACAAATGGACTGAATTGGGGGGAGGGTCTCCAATCCATCCAATTGGTTCATTGACATTTCAAAGGTTCATCCAAAATGGAATCCAAATTGGACTGGGTTTGGGAGTTTCATCCACAGAAGGAGTGAATGGGGGGATGGTTTGTTTTTTCCATCCATCTTCTAAGGTTTGGCTAAAAGCTAGTGAGTTTTAGGGTTTATGAGGAGGAGTACTCAGTCTGAAGAGGGTTCTTCGGGATCCGTCCCGACAGAGTGTGGATCCCGAGTTGCGTTGTTTCCATTGCAATTTCGTCAGTGAGTCTGTCAGAATTTGTTTCTGATTTTCTCGCTATATTTGAGAAACCTGATTTTTGACGTTTCTTTAGGTTCTTGCGGTTTTCGTGATCGAGATGTTTCGCAATTTTTGATTTTTTTCCATTTTTTTCTTTGGGGGATTTTTCTTTGACGATGTCTAACGCGGAAACGGATCCGGATGTGTGGGGCAACAATGCTGTCTCGGCCTTGGATTTTTTGAAGGAAAAAAAGGAAGAGGAGGAGCTTGTGGACAACCTCACTGCACCGTTATCTGATCTACCGAGAGTAGATTGCGCATTTGCTTATGGCTCTGGTGTCTTTCCGCAGCCTGATAACAATCACTCCTCTCCTACAAAAGAGGTGAGGGCTTTCTTTTTTTCTTCCTTCCTTCGTCCTTTTGTGCTTTTCTTTTTCTGCTTCAGAAATCACTCACTGCCTACTCTAAACCCTACTTGTTCATTATGAGACCCAAACAAAACTTGATTTGCTCTTGATCAAGAACCAATTTTCTTGATCAGCTGTAGAATCTCATTTTACATACAAGAAGCATCACAATTGTTGTCAGATTTCTTTCCACTGAATCACATCTGAGAGCGTCCATGTATCTATCATCTGACTCTATCATTTTGATGATTGTGAGCAGGTACCCATGGTGGATTATATCTTAGGGGTTTCATCACCTGTTGAATGGCACTCACAGGTTGTGCTCTCTTTCTCATTTTCTGAAGAACATTGCAATTGTTTTTTCTTCTGCTCCAAAAGCTATGCTGATAAGTATTGGAATTCTTTGCTAATCCTGATTTTTGCCTGTGATAATGTCTCTCATATGGACAAACCCATCTAAGGATCTGAATAGAATCTTATGAATCCAGCAAAAACCTAGTAGAGTGGAGGGAAGAAGAGTAGTGTTGCAAGTGAAAGAAAGGAAATGAATGAGGCTGCCTGAAGCACTCCTGTCTGTTAAATATTTGAGTGAGTTGAAGAGATGGTAGAAAACATTTCTTTCTTGAATGAAAGATTTTCTTTGAATTGAGCTTGCTCTCTGCTGTGTGATTCTCTGTTTGTGAGACTAGTGATGCTGATTTTGACAATTTCATATGCTAGAATTGCAGAATATCCAGCTGCATCCAAATCACTATTCATCATGGCTGGCCTATTTTGGAGGCGACTTTGTCTGTGATTCCATCTGACCCAGAAACTTTGTCAATTTCATAGTGCATTTTTAGACAATGAAAATTGTTAACCTAATATTGGAAGCTCTAATTCATTAGTTGAAGAGTTAGATTCTGTACATATGTATCATTGTTACCAAAGACTTAAGAATTTTGCTTCACTAGATAGCACTGGGAATCAGATTTTGTGTTCAGTATATCCTGAGAGGGGAACTGCAGGTGACCAGTGTTGCAGAGAATGTGGGTGTTGGTGTTCACTTCAATGCATTTGTGCCATGGCACAACAAGGTGCTGTCTGCTAAACATATATATAAGCCAACTCCATTTGTGGAAAGGTTGTATTATGGAGAAGCATTGTACTTGTTGATAAATATAACTGTGAAAGTTGTCTATTCTTGCACCTTTGGTGCAGAGAGACATGCCATTCTGATTTACATTGCTGTTTCAGATTTCTCTGGCTTCACATGTATTTTTTATCTATAGGCTCTGGACATATGCCTTTTCAGTCTCAGGCATTTTGTCATCTCTTAACTAATATGTGAATTTAGGGTGGTGATAATAATGTGGAGGTTGGTGTGGCAGACAATAAAATATGGGGTGATTGGTACTGAGACACTCTTGCGGGATGTGTCAACTTGGCAAAGACTATACATAAGTGGACGCCTTCAGAAGCCTGTAGGTCAGCGTTTGCCTAAGCAATGACAGTTACGAGAGTTGACTGTCCTGTTCACCTATCTATTACTTTCTGTCCTCTTTATCTGTCTCCAGGATGACTGAATCTGATCCTGCCACTCTTGTGGGTATGGGATGAGGTTGACTCACAAGCCTCCAGGAATTTCAACTCTTGTTTTCCCTCAAACCTATACACTTCACTCCATATAAAATTTGTAGTTTTTGTGTTTGGAAAGCTTATCCACATCATATATATTGTTTTACAATTCCACCTGTTTCCTTGTGCTGTTTGCTGTAAAAGCCAAGAAAGGAAACTCATGACAATACTCTCAATTTGACTTCATACTTCCAGGCTCAACTTTTCATAAGACTTTTGGGAAGAAGGTTTGAGTGGTGTGAACTTTGGGTTCTATTGTTATTTGCAGGTGCGCTATTTGGTTGACCACATTCGTTTGAAAGAGCTAAATGAGTCTAACTTACAATCCGCTCTCTGTGCTGCCTTGCTTCTTTTGCCATCAGAGTTTTCAGAGGTAAGATAGCTATCCCTATTCTTCAAGCATGTTGATGTTTCTTGGTATTAACTTTTTTGGAAGTATTGGATCCAAAATCTGAATTTGGGTGCCTGTTATTTGGGGTTCAGCAGCATATAGTTTGACTCCTTCTGGTGCCTGCAAATTGATTTGCAACGTTGGGCCACTTACTGTCAATCATTATGTGTTTATATGTTGTGTATGGGAGTGGCTTTTGCAGGAGGATTTGTATGCCACCATTTGTGGGCTCTCATACACAGGTGATGTGCGCATGTTTTTTGCGGAAGACAAAAATAAGGTTTGACATTGGTTGAAATGGGTCACTCTTATTGTCACTTGATATGTTATCCTCTGAGCAGCAGCTGCACAAGCACTTTTGTCCGAGATTTGTGCTGAAAGACGTCTGTAGAATTTAAGTTGGGTTAACATGGAGCATTTATGATGGGTGTCTTGATTAGGTTCGTAAAATAGTTCAAGGCAGCGCCTCCAAATTTCAGGACTTGTACAGAGGCTCAATCAGCAATGTTGCCTCCACTGGCACACTACAACTACCCACAGTTTTTGGAGCAGACCTACAGTCAAGAGTTTTCCAGGTTGTTTCAGGTGGCTCAAGTTTCTGAAACACACTGTTCAGTATTGGACTGTCGTAATGCTGGATAATAACAGCTGACTAAACGGCACTTAATGTGATGCTACTCCTTAATGATTCTTTGATGCAAACATTTATTGATAATTTGGTGCTTTTTCCTGTGAGGACACCAATTGATGCTGGTCTTTTGCACAGGACGATAGCATGTCATCAAGATCATCATTGTTGAGCTCACTACCTTCATCCATCATGCAACAGCTAGCCTACCGAACAGGCACCAAATTTGATTCTACCACAACTGGTACAAAATCTCTCTTTGCCAAACTGTGTACAGGTCCACTGAGTAGCCCCACTACACTATAGGGTGTCTTAGGTCCCTGAGTTGTTTCTGGATACTATATAGTATATGTCAGTGACCTGAATGTATCATGTTGTATACCTGGACATCAGAATAGTGAGGCATTTCTTTTCCTTGATGACACTGCGTAGAATGTAATGGTGTCTGTCAAACAAGGATCACAGAGTAGTACAGACTAAAGAGAGACTTGCCAGGGCATTGAAGTTTGATGAATCTCAATTGGAGGCAGGACAATAGATGTGAGTGACTTGAGAATGAACATGTGTAAGGTTGATAAGGCCAGTATTTGGGCTGGTATTCTCTCAGGATACAGTGAAATTTCAGAGGCTGTTGTATGCTCGAAAGAGGGTCATGCAAAAATGGTGCGTCGGGCCATCAGTAGTGTAGTAAGGGCATCGAGCTTCAGGCAGATGGTGTCAGGATTTTTGGCCGCTGGAGGCATAAATGCTGGGCAATATGTTGCCCAAAAAGTCATAAAGGCTTGGCGCTCACGGCAATAATGCTGCATGTCCCATATGAAGGACATTTTCCAGCAGATATCTTCCAGACACATTTGAAGCATTGGTTATGTGTCTGGCTGGTATGTCATTGGTCCATCAATTGTTACAGGGGACATTTTGGGGCAAAACTCATGGAGGTCAGCTTAAGCTGTCTGATGTTGTTCAACCCTTGAGTTAGGATCCTGGTGCACATGTGAAAACTTGAGAATATATCAGAGCTATATGTAGAGAAAGGAGTGCCATCTGAAAGTATCTTGTAAGCAATTGTCTTCAGCTTGACTTTAAGAGTTTGAAAATATTGAGATATAGTGGTTAAGCTTTGAATGGATGCTTTATTAGCAGTTTGTGAAATGCCCTTACTAATGGAACCAAGAGTTCCTGACGCGCAGAGTTTATCTGGTTGGGCTCCTGTAGCTTATCCACCTTTGGCAATGCAAGACACTTTCAAGCATAGAGTTCTTCAGGGCTTGCGATCTCTTCTGGAGGTTTACTATTTCCATTTGTTTCAGTTCCTAAATCTCAATAGAATGGTTAGTCAGATGGTCTTCCACTATGCATGCAAAGCTTTGCAAATGCTGATGTCAAGATGTTAAGACTGCTTTATCTATCTGTAATTTGTCCATAGTACAGAGGCTTTGCAGCAGCCTCCACCAAATTCCTGATCCAGAAACCAGATCAATAGTCCCCCTAAAAAGTGCCCAGCTTCCAACAGAACCTACAAGACTGGCACCATCAACCAGCTGCTCGGCAATAACAGATATCACTTGCACCACATGGTCACCACCAGCAAAACTGCTACAGAGTAACCAAAGACACCATCTTTCGCAAAGGAAGAACTTGTTTAATTCATGTATCTTGTGACAAAACCACAAAGATGCATAAGTTTGTACACATCGAAAAGAGCCAGCTCCACTTCAAAGCAAAGAAATGTCAGCAAACTGTAGCATTTCAATTGAGTGTTATAACTCAAGAATGCATCACAAAACCCATCATTAAGCTGAGACAAGTTATTGGCAATGTCCTGAAAAGAAATGATCACATGTCTTGCAATTGCACTTGTGTGGAAAGGAAAGAGGGAGAGGGTGCAAGAATATCACTCAGCAGGAATTAATTCTTAAACGGTGCAACAACAATACCCTAATTCAAGCTGATTCAGAGAAACTCACAAAGAACACAAGAAATCACAGTACATAACAGGAAAAAAACCCAGCAAAATATAACATGTCAAATGAACCTCTTAACTCAAAAAAAATTGAAAAAACTGTTCTGTAGGTTGTGAACCAATTCTGAGCTCCCTCAAGAAGCTGCAAAGGAGTTCATCACTTTCTGCAATCTCCATGGAAACCTTTGGAATTCAGCAGCAAGATCTTTTCACTACTTCACACAGCATTCACTGTCCCCTACCTCCTCGTCCTCCCCAAAAAATATTTAGGCAGTAAGAATAACAGCACCGCCAGCTTCCTTGATCTTCTTCTCAGCAAGCTTGGAGAAAAACTTGGCCTTCACTACTATCGCTTGTCCGGGTAAGTCTCCCTTGCCGAGGACCTTGAAGAAACCGTGCTGCGTCACGTCCAAGAGAGGCGCCGCCTTCTCTCCATCCGCCTTCTCCCTTATTGCTTCAGGAACCAGCGACCACAGTTTGTCGACGTTCACAATGGGACAGTGATACTTATTCATGCTCTTGTGGAAGTATCTCATTCCCACTTTGCCGAAGTAACCCGGATGGTATTTGTCGAACAAAATCCTGTGGTGGTGCATACCTCCCGCGTTTCCTCGTCCTCCCGGATGTTTCCTGTGCTTGCCAACGCGACCATGACCGGCCGATACATGACCTCTTTTCTTGCGATTCTTCTTCAGCCGTGTCGTCATGACACACAGCCGCAGATAGATCAAGCGTGTCTGTAGAACCCCCACGCGGCTCCGCACAAGAAGCAATCAAACAAGAGAACTCTCGACGAACAAAAACAGCCCTTTTGGTGAGTGCCAGACCCTAACTCCGCGGCTCTGCGCACAAAGAACAGCAAAAAGATGAGCTCACGACTCAGAAACACTGCCGTCTTCGTGAGCGCCAAACCCTAAATTCTAATCTTACGGTTCACATCGTCGGGATCACACACAGTACATCTGAACCGTCAAATGTTTTTCCCCCTTCTATTATCCATGATGATCCCTCCATGGAAATTCTGGGGTTAAAATTTTTGACCAAATAATTTTGATTTGATTTTTTTTGGGGATATTTAGTTTCTACTATTCAATTCTATTTGTAACCAAATTTGACTTTTTTGGGGGAATGTAATCTTTTTGCTGTAAATAACCCTCTTTTATATTTAAAAAAAAAAGGGATTCACAACTTCAAAGTTCAAACTTCACTTGTCAGAAAATTTAAATGAAGCAATATTATTACTTAATGTTTGATTTGTGATTTTAGTGGTTTAGAAATTAGGGGACTTTTAAAATTTCAATCACTATTTAACAATGGTCTAAAAACTCAATTTCATTGAAATTTGGTCAATTTTTGTCTTCACTTATTATTATTGTTTGTTATCATTATTTGAGCTCCATGCTGCTGTGCACTACCAGGGATGATCAATTATTTTATTTCTTTCAAATGTTTTTATATATTTATGTCAATGTCAGGTTTAATTTAAATTAATATACATTTCATGAAAAAACACATGCTAATTTATTTTTTTATATTCATGTTGGTGGATAGGAAAAAAAAAGTGAGGTAGTTATAAAATGGAGATAGTTATTAAGAAAGGTGGGAAATAATTATGATGAAAGTTAATAAGAAAAAGAGGTAGTTATAAAGAAAGAAATGAAATAGTTAGGCTTGAAAATGAGATAGTTATTACTAAAATTGTCTTTGAAATAGTCTATGGATGACCATATGAAGGGTTTCAAAATTCCCTCATATACCAATTCTGATTACTTGTCACTATAATTATTTTTAATAATCCTTTGCATACTAGTGTGAACCCTGTGCATAATGCACAGGTGTGTTATTTCAACAATGTTTGGTGTTTTTGGTTTTTTTTAAAAAATTCTTTTCAAACAATTGTCCATGGCCCAGGCACCATTCTCGGGAGATGGGTTGATTGCCTTCGAGGTCCTATTTGGTCCGGTCTAAGGTACGATGGTAGGTACTTAGATGATCTCGTGTTTTTAGCAGGCTCTGTGACCTAAGCTAGTAAGTACCTACTATCTACCCTACAAATGACGACGCGATAAAATCACTATTCGTTCGGAGTCACTATTACATCAGCTGTCAGTTAGGTATAGCCTGTCATAGACAGATAGACTTGCTGAATTAATATATAAGATAGGTATTGCACCTTGCAAAATTACCTATCCGTGTTAGGGTAAAGGTAAATGATCAAACATTACCTTGTCCAAAGGCTTAGATTCGAGTAATTAATCTTTCATTGAACCTAAAGGTATTTACTGCAAACCATGTAACCGGGTTAATAAGTAGGGTAAAAGGTAGGGTAAATCAGATTATGTATAATATATGTACAAATGTGGCACGATCCAACACCGTGAGTAGTACAATCAAGGCATCTGGCAAATGGTAGTAGAATTGGCGAAAGGGCTCAAAAAATATATGGTAAGAATCTTGTTGATAGGATTTAATGCAATTAAGGAAAAAAAATGAAAAAAAATTTTAAAAATTAATTAGTCACCACATTTTGAACAAATCCATAAGAAATAAGTTCAAATAAATGTGATGATTTGGGCATATATACCCTGTATTTACCCGCTTGGAAGACAATTGGGTATTTGCCCCTCCCCTGGGTAAAAGCTAAACCTCATTCGACTAAAGAATTGGTTAGCATTTTTGTAGTGTACATATATGGAGGGTGCCTTACCCCTCATTAAAATTTTCACCTCAGCAAAGGAGCCACCTTAGGTGGAAGGCTCCTAAAAAATGAGGTTCATTGAGATGAAATACTTACCCACTAACATTGGTCATCACTTCATAGTGTGTGCCATGGTTTGATGGGTTCTTTGCTCATCTCCTAAGTGCATTTGCAACAAGAGGACAATCTCAAGCAAAAACCGTACTATAAAATGACAAAATCATAATTTGCACCACTCTCCACAAACAAAGGGGTTTTTTTCATGGGGTCACATGAGGCCTAGAATCATCTTCTCTTCTTGAAGAAACCTTTTTGGACAACAACACAAGTTCCAAACTTGCAATGCAAGAGAACCTGTGGCAAGCATCAAGATGAAGTACCTTTTCACCTAGATAAAGGTAAGTACTCTATTATTGAATGACCTTAGAACAGTAGATAGTCAATGTTAGGTATCATAGTAGTGTGATTCATATTAATTAGATCATGGGTCCACTCACTATTTTTTCAAAGGGGCCATATGGATTGGCCCATCAGCAATTTTTTGGGAACCTTGGGCATGCCCCCAATTGAAGCACCTCTTTGGACCCCCAGTTGCAAAATAGAAACAAATGTACACTGCGGATTTATCCTTTTTGGTTTAGATACAGGGGAGTTGAACTTTGGGCAAACCATATGGGATAAAACCCAGGTGCTATTGGGAACATCTTGGGGAACACATTTGAGAACATGATGGGAACACATTGGGAACAAGTGGGAAAAACAAAAACTCCCCCTATTCCACCCCCCTCCCCCACCTTCAAAAAGAAAAAAACTGGATTGTTCATGATTGCATGCTGAGCCTCCTCATTGGCTGCATGAAATTTCTCTTTCCAAAACTGTTGGTCACCATTTTTCACCTAGGCTAATGGCAGGGGCAGAATTTTGGGGACATAGTCAAGGCACTATGTAAGCAACTTCCAAGTTGATTTGTTGTTTTTTTTTTTCTTTGAAGCCCAACAGCCGACTCAACCTGACAAGCCATTGGCACCAGTGTTGGGCGGGTATCAGAAAAAATGTGAGAACCAAAGACAGGGTTTCAAACCAGTTCTCAATTTGAAACTCTTAGGGTATCACATTGAGTGATATCCTTTTATGAAACCTGACTGCAAGGTTTTATGTAATGTGAGAATCGGGCCTTTGAAACCTTGACAGGGTATTAAAAAAAAATCAGGGTCAAGGTTTCAAGATTTAGAATTAAAGAGGCAGTCAGTAGGGTTTAGTGTTTACTATTTAGTTAATAGTTAGTTTAGGGTTTAGTTAGGTTTAGGGTAGGCCAGTAAGCAGTGTCACTTGTTGTTTCATGTAAATCAAGTGTTTCAAGCTTTTTTTTGTTGAGAATTTTTTTTTTTCAATCTTTGTTTGTTGAAGATTTTTTTAATTATTCATGTTGTTTTTGAGAAATTTTGGTTGAAAACATGTTTGTTTGTTGTCTGCAAGAATTATTTGGACATTTTACATGTAATTCTACACATTGCATTTCATTTGCACAATTGCATTGTGTATTTATTTAGCACATTGCATTTTTATTTTTTTTTCCTTTCAATTGTTTGTAAATGTGTTTTAAAGATTTAGACTTAAGTTTTGAAGAGGAGTTAGAAAAACTTGAAGGTTTATTTGAATGAGATGAAATAATGGACATATAAAATGTTGAAAAAAATTTTAAGGGTTTTAAATTTTTTTGTGAATTAAAAAATTTAAGAGATTTACATTTTTTTGTGAATTAAAAAATTTAACCATTAAAAATTAACATTTGAAATAATAAAATTTCTTTATGTGAAAATCGACTTTGAAAACCTGACTGGTATGAGATTTGTGAGAACCAGCGCTTTGAAACCCAGGTAAAATAGTTTTCTGCAAATTTTTGAAACCCTGCTCGGGTCTTTAAAAGGAGTAAATCAGAGTTTTTCTTGTCAATTTCGTGGTGTGGCCAAACTGGGGATCATCCACAAGAAAATCTAACCAGATTTAGCTGTTTTGAAAGTAGAAAACTTTAAGAATCATTCTACATTTTGGCTACCTACTGGACCTGTTGTAGAAATACAGTGATTAAAAAATTGTTGATTTTCAAAATCTGGAGAATTAGGGCCTTTCTTTTTCAAAAAAGTCCTTCATATGTGTTCAAATCACATGACCTGAATATAATTCATATGTATGTGAAATGAAGCAAGCTAGTGTTCTGTGAAGATTAAACTCTCCACATCAGAGTTGGGAAATCTTAGCAAATGTAATGTAAATAATGGTATCATTCCTGGTCAATGACGATTCTGACCTGTGTTTTGCAGGATTGCCATCTCAAAAAGTCTCTGCAGTTTGTGTTTGAAGCAGGCTGCTGAAATATCCATCCAGCCCATCTGCTACAGAAAGCATCAATCAACAGGTGAGCTTCAGTTGTGGTTACCACCAAGTCGCTGCAGATTTGTTGCCATCATGCAGACATCCCTTGTTCTGACATCCACAGGTCTGATGTTTCATATACCCTACTATGCCTGTGGTACCACGGTCTAGTCAGTTTTATCAGGAAACTCAAGGCCTCAACACCGACAATCAGAATATAGAAAGGAAATCTTTTGTTATTGCAGAAGGAACAGGCGAAGAAACATAGAATAAATGTGTCAAAAGACCATCCTGACTAAAATGAGATCCATTCTAGACTCCAAAAGAATCTCAAACTTCTCAACCTGCATTGGCTTGGATCCTCCTATGGCTCACTGTGGCTCTCCCTTTAAACAGCACAAAGATGGGTGAGCTGCACTGCAAAGGTGGTTGTGACACATGAGTAGTGGGTGTAAAAGCTCAGCCTTGACCCATCTAGGGTTTGACATTACTTTTTTCTTTGACATAACCAAAAGAAACAAAACTGGAGCTGCAATTGCAGTGTGTGAACTAACATAAATTCCCATCCTCTTGTCCTACATACAGGAGAAGTCCAGAATGACCCAACCAAAAAGGCAATGCTTACTGAACTGACAAAAATTCCCATCCCCTCATCCTACACACAGGAGAAGTACAGAATGACTCACTCAAAAAGGCATTGCTTACTGTAGCCTTGTAATCACAAGAAGTGGGAGGAGGGGTGGTGTGGTGGGGTTGACTAAAAAGAAATGAATAAAAGTAGAACTAGGAGGGAACAATGTGGAAACAGAAAGCATGTGAATGTTGGGAAGACAAGAATGAATGAGAGAAGAGGGTCTTGATCGTTTTGACTAGGTCTCCAGTGGAACAGCCAAAGAAAGAATCTCTATACTTGGTGGAAACCACCAACTCTTCATATTCTGCTGCCGAACTGCTGAATTGACTGTTGGCCTTGTCATCAACCTGCTTCGGGTTTGGCCACCCCGCTGCTGCCTCTTCCTGGGTTGGGACTTCTGGCTGGGCAAAGATCCACCTTCAGCATTAGAGGCAGTGTTAGGATGCAACCTGAAATGGTGACCAGTTTTCATGATTGTTGGATGCAATCTCTTAGGTGCAGTTGCTCTTAACCTCAACATTGAGGCATTTCTTTTGATCATAAACTGCACTGCGCATATCTGACTCATTGGTGCAGGCTTTGACTGGGGCGTTGACTCCAGAGGTCTACGTAAACCCATCTTTGCTGAGACTTCAGAGGGTGTGGCAGAGGGTGTGGCAGCGGGCGGCGCAGAGGGTGGTGATCCAGATGGTGTAGCAAAAGTTTTTGGCAGCCATGACTTTTTGGCTTTGCCAACTGCTAAACTCAACACCTGCTGGAAAGAGGTCTGCAATCAACACATGCCCCACTGAGTATATGCATGACTTCACTACAAAATAATATTAAACCAACTTGTAAATTCTTTTCCCCTAAGTGTTTCAATCAAAAGCTTGACCAACTCAGCTCAGGAAGTCAAGGCTGATAAGAACAGAAATATTAAAGCCAATGGCCATGGAACTCAGTTTTCAAAATTCTACAATCCAAAGTACTGAGCCAATTTATAGACATGAAATCAGAAGAGTGGATGCTGTAACAGCAAAGGACTCCAGGGGCTAGAATTGATGAGCAAATTAGAATGTAGTCCAGATTAGGTGTACCAGAGGAACCAAACTCAATGATGCAAACACTGTTGGGAAGGGTTGGCTTGTAGAGTTGTCAGAATTCCCGGCCCCTTCAGTGGGATTGGCCATAGCCACCTTGCCAAAGCTTTTAGGCTTTGGACTTTCATCATCATCTTCCTCATCTCCTCCATTTTCATTGTCATCATCATCATCAGCACCATCTGAAGGTTTTGTCTCCCCCTCACTCTTCTTAGTCCTCAGGGTCCCATCTTCCCCATCATCCGAGGCTTTTTCTGTTGTATCTGCAGGCTTCTTGCTGCTCATAATTTCAGAATAGAGCTCTTCCATTTTGGCCTGAAACCACAGTTAAACACTTTTGAGCCATGGATAACTTATGCACCAGGATAGAAGGCAGACCGGATAGATCTATGTGCCACCTCTTGAGTAAGCTTTTGAACTGCAATAATACTAAGAATAATGGTGGAAAACATGTGACTTAATGGTCTGCATGACAGTGCAGATAATAACCTGTGCTTCTGCCTGATCTACAAGCTCTTGAAGCTTTGCATCCAGCTCCGTAATTTCCAATTCAAGCTCCAATTCTTTGTCTTTCTCTGCCCACTCCAACTCTCTCTGTGCATCCTCTTCATCCCAGCGTTTCTTTCTCTCAGCATCCTCCTCAGCCCATTTCTTCTGAAGCTTCTCCTTTTCTGTAAGTTTCTGTCCACCTGGAGCATCACTCTTTCCATCCTCATCACCTCCTTTCTCACCAAAAAATTCCTTCATTCCCAATGGGAGGGGAATTGCAAGCTCAGGGATAACAGAGCCATCTTCCACTATTGGCTGTATAAAAAACCGCATCTTTCCCTCTGGATCTGTAGCCCAGTTTATAATCTGTCCAGAAGGAACATGATACAAAACCTCTGTTCTTTCATTTGGGTTCCCGGTCTTGTCATCACCTGCTGGACCACTCAGAACCAAAAACTCCCTATCTGCACACAAACCAACCCATATGAAATTCCAGCATTAACATCCCTGAAACATGTGCAGTTCTTGGTGTAAGGAGGGGATGGCCAAGATAGTATAAAAGAGCACAATGCAAAGAGAGACACCAACTTTTTGATCAACAGTTCACATGCAGAACAGATTTGTCAGTATGTTATTTAAGGGAATCTGCTACCTTTTCCCCAAGCATACTCGAGCTCAGGGGGCATTGGGATCACCAATGGTGACTTGATGAAAGAGTTGAGCCACATCTCTTGCTCAGCATCTACCTCCTTCGCATACCTCTCCCAGAGCTCTGGCACCTGTACCCAAAAGGTGCCAAGAAAGGCATTGGTTGACTCCTCTGATCCCAAAAGTGCTCTCCTTCACCTCCATTTACAATTGGAATACATGGATACCAAGGACTATGAAGAGTGGCTCTATGCTTTTTTGTGACACAACAGAACACAGAAATCAGAAACTGGGCACGATAGAAGTAACAAGTATGAAACATTATAATATTCACTTCTAACTGTCTGCATCACAGAGGCTTGAATGTGGTCAACATTTCATAGCATTGAATTCAAACCTTATAATACTGATTGATGAAGCCAGGAGCCATCCACACATCCTCCTCTTCATACATGTAGGGATGCTGAGGATCTGTGTATGGACCTTTGCGCTCCCGCACCACTATTCATCAACAACAATCCAATTCCACTTGTGAATATCCATATGCATCTTTGGACCCACATGCATGTCCACAACAGGGCCCTCATAACTCTTAACACTCCTGGTTGATCTCAACAAAATAACAGACAAGATACCTATAGTTTGCAGCATATTGGAGAACAACTCCTTTCTTCAAGAAGACTTCTAAATCATGTAGGAGACACAGCTTACTTCCATCAGGCTTATTGACAAACATCCTCGCTTTTGCAGCAGCCACCTCTGCTAATCCAGCATGCATCTGCAGTCCATTGTCAACATCTACTGCCTCAAAAAATCTTCACTTCAGGCTCACTTCTGGTGGGAAATAAGTCACAACCAGTAGAGAAAGAACCTCTAGAATTGCTACAAGTAGTGTTCCCTATCCTAAAAGCAACAGATAGTTAACTGTGAAATGAGTACTAACAAGCCCTTACTGCCATTTTGCAAGATACAGATGGCTGTGCAAGGAAGGAAAACTCACAGCTGATGTATTGTGATCACACTCCTCAACAGTTGGTAGTAGTTCCCCAAAATAAAACTTCCCCTGCAACAAAGAGGACTCACACTTAATCAAAGGACTTCCCAGGAGGGCACACTTGAATTGGTTTAAGTCCACATAGTCACTACCTCCATATTATCCATGACATATCTCAGGACTTGTCTTTCTTCTTGCAATTGTTGACAGTTTGAGCCAATTGTACAATCCTTAGCTCCAACTCAAGGCAAAGGTGACATACCCAAACTTGACGACCATTCAACTCATACACACCACAACCATGCATGCGACTATGTTTCCACTGTCCAGCATACTTATAGTGGCCTTTCTCTCTGCACAAAACCACAATCAGAACCCCTGTCCCTCTTCTTTAAGCAGGCATGAGAATCAATGATAGAAAGCTTGTTTCCTGCAGAGAAACCTGGAAGAACCTGAAACAAAGAAGAGGGCATGCACAGTGCTTCACTATGAATTCCAACCAAACTGTCAGAAGCACTAAGTATGCTTCAAACAAATCATAAACAGCTTGAACAATGACCATGGAACTTACGGTTTCTCTCCAAAGTACTTCACCCAAAGCTCATCGTCTTCAAATGGATTTGAGTCAATAGCATTTGGGTTGTTGGCAATTATATCCTCAAGGTCCATCCTTAACCACTCCCTATCTTCTGGATTCACATAATCTGATTTCAGAATCTTGCCCTGCTCCTTCCATTTCCTTGCCAATCTGATTGATAACAACTCATACACAATCATACCAAGTCCAACTGTTGCACTGGACAGGAATTTGCAAAACTGTAATATCTGGCTGCAGAAATATCTCACTAAGTAACAAGAAGAAACCTACCACATAGACAGGATGACAGACAAAGTTCTTTATGTATAAACTTGCTATAATAGCTGATGAAGAGAATTAGGATAATTGTCCTGGCAACTTACTCAGAGCCTGGGGGAGGCTCAGTCACGGGAACGTCAACCTCAAGTACTCCATGACCCTCCATCATGTTCTGGAACCACTCACCTTCATATCTGTGCAAAGTACCCCAAGGACTTCTTGGATGTCAAATCATCCAACCCCTTTACATTTCAACTATTCACATAGGTCCTTCTGCTATACTAAGTTTGTTCAAAATATGTTGATACCATGGTGATGAAAGTTTGTATCAAACATTGCAGAAGCCATTCTAGACAATGAGCTTGCCTGCAAAGCTCCAAAGGCGTTACGTACACACCCTTCCCATGTGCGAGATCATCAAACACTGTTCCTTCATAGCTGCATAAAACAGAAACAATGCTGTCAAATATCACAGCACTGGGTACTCTTAGTCATTCTTTCTCATGCACCAGATGTCAATGTTCTACAATGTGCCTCCCTCCTTTCCCTCCCACATTCTTGGACCTTAAAAGCTGTATCATTTTGCTTGATATGGAAATCCTCCAACCCAAAACCCTTGGCACACATTGGGGAGAGAAAAAGCAAGGCAGAGAGTGAAGTGTACGATGAGCCATCTTCAAAAACATAGCTTGCCCAAACAAGAAACTCCTCCATGCGCTCAAGTTCCTCCACCACAGTTTCAGGACTGTCGATGTCTGGATGGTCTTCAGGAATTGGAGGATACCACTTCCTATATGGGACATAGTATGGTCTTCGAGGAGGAGCCCTTCCATCTTTTTTCAACTTAGCAATGAGTTCCTCATCATCCTCTGCAGTCTCCGGATCCCGTCCCACCGTGTCATCAGCTGGGGTGGGGTCTGCCCACTCCTCTCCCAAGTCTGCCTCTGTCCAATTGTCTTTGTCTACTGGAAAATTCCACTCTTCCTCCTCTTCCAAAACTACTTCTTCATTCTCATCCTCCTCTTTCTTTTTCGCTCTAGCCTTCTGCCGTTTTACCCCTGCACTGGCACCATCACCCTCTGTCTTCGGGGCTTCTCCCTCTACCTGTCCTGCTTCTTCTTCTTCTTCATCTTCATCATCTTCATCATCATCAGCATCATCCTCATCCTCATCCTCTTCATCAGAAGCCCATTCAACCTGCCGAATAGAAAGGATAAGATTATTGCACACTAACTGCAAATGTGTCGTAAAAACTGGGAACATACATTACAGAAGAACTTTTGCAGAGAGCAAATTTTCCATAAGCACAGAGAGTTATGGAGTTGAATAACTTCCCTGCAAAAAACTCCAAGGAAAACACACAAAATACAGAAACCCTAAAACCCTAAACCTTAAACCCCAAGACCCACAACGTCACTTCCTTTCTGCACGAATCGTCAATTCGCAACAATGACACATTACATTGACGATAATCTCACAGATCCTAAGGTTTTGCAACCATACAGAAGCAATGCCGTGGAGACTTTGATGATGATAGAGGGTTTCTTAACAAAAAAAGACAGAAGGAAAACAACACATAACCAAGCACATGTTTTGAGCATTCATGTTTGGAGATGAATGAGCTGGGCATGGGAGACGAAAGAAAAAACATGACTACTGACCTGTACAGGTCCTTTTCTTTCAGGAAGTTCCGCGTCCGGAACTTTGCCACGGAAATTGGGAATGACGGGTTCTTGAGAGTTGGGTTTTCTGCTTCCAGCAGCAGTAGCGGCACCAGACCGTTGCTGCTGATCCTCTTCGTCATCTCCCAGCTCCAAATCCAAATCCTCCTGGGGCTCTTTCGCCATTTTTGCTGCCGACTGGAATGCTACAACTCCGGATTCACTAGCTAAACCCCGGGATCGATCGGTCGATCTGCCTGCAGCAGCCACGCCCGCAGCAGATCCGGAAGCTTGCAAACGGCGACGCGAAGATCGTCAAAACCCCATTCCTGAGGATTCTGGATCACTCGTTTCGGATAGAATGTGATCCAATCGGTCACGCGGTCGAACCCTCATCAACAACACCACCAAACACAACAACTGCAGAAAATTTTGAAACTTACATATAAATAAATAAATAGATTTTTTAAAAACAAGCAAATATGCATCAATGTCATTTGATGGATGAATTGCAATATGACATGGATGAACTATCCAAACCAACAATTTGTGATTGGGGTCATTGATTGGATGCATGTACAATATGGTTGCAACTATATTTCAACAACTAGGTATTTTGCTTGTATATAAAATGTTATATATAATAAATTATTTCTATTGGTGTATTTATTGTTGGAAATTGACAATGGATCAATGAGAGAATAGAGATCAATAAAACACATATTTACAACAAGCTTTTCACCTGACCTTAGGATCACACAAATTAGTACAAACTTTACGATCCACCCATGAGCTTTGGATTATTTTTACAAAGAATGTGAACATCTCGTATGTATAGATGTTACCTTGTTTAATATTGCATGCACAAGATCATCAACCCATGCAAATGTCATCTTCATTTAGTTAGGGTGAAAATCGTATTTAATGAATTTACCTAACCTTATGAGTCAAATACCAAAAAACTAATTGAAGGACATGATGAACATCTATCTAAGATAAAAGTAACTTGATAGGATATTGACATCTAACATTTATCATGTTACATAAGTTTGTTTTTGTTATTCATAATCATAGGTATCAACTTTGGTTAATTAAATGCACACATTTTGCATTTGATCTATTATTACAATGTGATTTTTTTTTTGATGTCAATATGTTTTTAATCTAAAGGCACTTTCTTAAATTGTCATTTGAATTGTTCCTATAATAATGTTATCAATTAGTATTATTATCATTGTATTTTTATGAAAAGATATTTTTACATTATTAGAAATCCTGTCATTTTCAACTAGTCATTATGCAATTGGCTATTGGTTGTAACTACAAATTTGGTATTATATAGTTTTTGGCCATACAATTGTGTGTGCAATTAACATGCAACTAAATGTGTACAACATGGACATGTGTCATATAAATGGCTTAAATTAATACATAGTCAAATTATTATATTTAATATATTTACATAGGGTATATATAATAGTATTATATACTTCTCGTACTAAGGTTAATCCGATACTAATTTAGGTTAAATAAATAAAAAAGTTAAATTAACCATGGTTAAGTTTATTAGGCTAAAATAATTATGGCTAAATTAAATTAGGCCAAAATAATTATGGCTAAATTAAGTTAGGTTAAAATATTTATGGCCAAACTAAATTAGGCTAAAACTAACAATGGTTAAATTAAGTTAGGCTAAATTAAATTATGCTAAATTAAATTAAGTTAAACTAAACCATGATTTAATTATGTATTACAAGTTTTCAAATTTTATTTGTCAAATATATTTAAATATTTGTTTTGGCAAGTAAAAGATTTTGATTTTATTTTATTCAGAATCTTTTTCAGAAAATGTAAATTTGATCAAACAAATAATTTATTCATAATCAATTAATATGATAATATTAAAATTTATTATAAATAATCATAATTATTAATTAAATTTATTATTATTATTATTATTATGATAGAAAATTATATATATATACTCAATAGGTATTATATATTTAAATTTTATTATTATGTTAAAATATTAATGTAAATAGGCTACATTAATTAACTTACAAGCACACAAACATCATAAGTTAATTACTAATTTAAGCTATGTAATAATATTAAAATTATATTTTCATTAAATATTCATAATGATTAAAAATATTTTATAATCATTTTTGAAGTGCAAAAGAAAGGAATAATGAAAAGTTAACAAGAAGAAAAATAAGCTTTCTAAGATACAAAACATTTTTTATTTTATTTTTTTCTTTAGACCCTTCCTACGTTCAAACTTCATAATTTTTTAATTTCTTTTTCATTTTAAACGATTTAAAATGCTATAGGAATGCCACCTAAAGTTCTACAAATCATGTTGGAAATTTAATAGCAACAAAACAACATAAAGGAACTTTTTGGGTGTTTAAGAATTGGCCTTTGTAGTGTTTAATGCTTTTTTTTTTGAGTTCTTGACCCCCTTTATTTTGGGGGGGCATAACTTTCTCATTTTTAATCCATTTTTGACGATTTTTAATGTGTTAGATGCACCAAGAAGAGGGCTCAAGTTTTGTTTGGACACCAGAAGCAATAAAGCCCTCTTCTGGATGGTATACTCTAATATAGTAGTTGCATTTAATGTGCAACTAAGTTGGTTCATGAAGTTTGCAATGGAATTTTTATCCCATATCCTTTGGTTTCCAATTATATTTTGCTTAGTATAAAGTTAGGAACAATAATTTCATAGTTGTCAAATACCAAGTGCCATTGTGGATGAATGAAGTAATAAAACTTGATTTTTATGAAATGGTTAAACTTTAAAATAAAATTAGACTATTTTAAACATACCTATGTAGCCTAAGCCTAACTACTTTTCAATCTACTTACATACCTAGGTAAACCTACCTACCTAGTTAATGGGGTTTAATAATTACCTACGTACCTAAGCACCATGTATCAACATTTTATTAGTCATAAATTAGATGACTTAAATTTCATTAATTAATATTTAAAAATTAAAAAATAGATGGGCCTCGATTACCATGTGTCATCATTTAATAGGTGTTAAAAATGAACATGTGTCAAATGGTTAATGAATGTTCCATGGTGTCCCATGTGTCATATTTTGATTAATTGCATTGTAGTTACAAGGAGAGTTGCACATAAGGTGCAACTACATTTGGATTAGTATGTATGGATGAACATGTATATTAGCACTGTATATACATGTTGCATACGTATTGTTGCAAGTAATTGAATGTCATTTGCAACTTGTTTTAGGCAATTACACAAATTTGCACTTGCATGTGTTGCATGCAACTCAATTTCAATTGCAAATGACAATTACAAAACCTAAAATTTCTACTATTGTTATAAATTTGTATATGAAATTATCATTATTTGTGGGAAATTTATATTAATTTTCATTATCATGCCATGTCATGTTGTTAAGAATTATGATACATTTTGCAACTATATATAATATAATATTTTCTATTGCACAATCTTGAAAAAAGTTCAAACTAAACACAAATTTGTACAAATTTAATTTTAAAAGATAGCAAAACATTTCTATGAATGTTATTGTAAATGAATAAAAATACAAAAGATTCAAACTTACTTCCTTATATAGGCTAGGTGGTTCTTATTAGTAATTAAAGTAGGAACTAATATACTAATTTATAACAAGTTAATTAAAATTTATTAGATTTTGATTTAACCCATATAAAAATAATATATATATTGAACATTTGATTAAATAAATAATTATAGATTTTGATTTAACACTTAAAAAATCAAATTTGTATGTAATATACATTAACATTTGATTAATTAATAACTATAAATTAACACTTATAAAAGTAAAATCCATGTTTAATATATGTTAATAACTACAAATTAACATTTATAAAAATTAAATTTGTGGTTAGTACAAGGTTAACAATTTGAGTCTCCATGAATCCAATGGTATGATTCCATTAAACTAACAAGGGAATTTTGAACTAGTTCATTGTCATCACTACAAGTTGAAACTATTTTCCTTATAACTATCATGTCAATAATAGGTTTATAAGGTTGAAAAATTGATGGTGATTCATGCATCATTGTATATTCCACATCTCCCATTTTTGATCATTTGGCATTGCTCCCACTATTTGGATTTGCCCATTTCCAACCTCATTGTGTTTTCAAATATTGAACCTTTTATCATTGTGGGAGTCTTGTAAACAATTGGTTAAATCTCAAATTGAAAAACTCACCATTTATGTTGCATCTTGTGAAAAAGGAACATTATATGTTAATGTCATATATATATAACATCAACATTCTCCATCTTTTTTATGCTAAACTCTATATCTTTTGTTTATAATGTTGTATCCAACAAACACCAACTTGGTGTTTTTAACATCCCACTTTGATTATTGTTGTTTGTTGATGAACATGTAGGCAAAACAATCAAACATTCAATAATGTGATATGACATGCTTTGACCCATGCCAAATTTCATAGGGTTTTTTGTCACCAAGATGTGTTGGACTACATCTTCTACCCATAAACATAATGGAAAACCTTTAGCATAAATCATGCTTCATGTTGCTTTTGTGATTTTGTGATTATCTCTTTCTATAAATCCATTTTGTTATGGAGTATAGGACATACTAGTTTCGTGTACTATGTTTTGAATGTTGAGATAATGTTCAAGCTCCACGGAACCTCTTGCATAGGGCCAAAAATGTCACCATGGAAAAACTTACCATGAACTTGAAATTATTCTTTTGCATTTATCGACCTTCTATATGCCTTATGACGTTTTTCAAAAACACATCCATCACAAAATTATGACGATGCATCCACATATAATACAATAGGTCCTTTCAAGCTTTAATGCTTATGCATCCATTTGATAATAATGCTCACATTAACATGGCCCATGCATTCATGCTACAGTTGAAGACTTTCGTTCCTTGTTCCCTTCATACTTACCATTAATTCAATTGATTTGAAATAGTGGTTTCACCATTGTGACACCAAGTTTCTATAGTTTACTTTGCATTCCCTCTAGCACTATTGAACCTCTCCCTTCCTCTAAGCATATCTCACAACGACTCTTGGGACTCATAAAGTTAAGCACCAAATGATTTAATGTGAGTGTTTTCGCAAGTGAAGAAAAGTTACATGCCTCAAGATTTTCCTTGGGGTTCCCAATCAGGACCAAACTAATTTGAGTGCTTTCACAAGTGCTCAAACTAGTTTGGTCTTGTCTATGGCACCCAAGGTAAATTAATGTAAGAATTTAATGCTTTCTGACCTCAATTGGACTCATTATGAGAAATTCATCTCTTGTCCAGGGTCCTATCCAGGGCACTTTATAGACAACTCCAATATGATGACACAATCATGCTTTCATGCTCCAGTCATTCCGGATGTGGCTTATGCCAAAGGTGTTCATATCATGTAGGTTCTTTTGCAACAAGCTTTGCATTTCTCCACCAGCTTCATTTCATCATGATGTCTGATCCATCTTGGCACTGAGAGCGGATGTTGTGTCTCAATGTCTCTCAACTCTGGATGAATCCATGAGGTGCTTGTATGGAGTATTATTGTCTATCATAGGGAAAAACCATCCGGATGAGTGTTGGAGAGGGGAGGTCGTCCCTTATCACTTATGCCAATGATCTCACCAAGCATGACTGGTAGTAGCATCATAGGTTATACCCATAGATGCAAAGGAAAAAAATCTGACCATTGGAAATTGTTCAATTCCGTGCCTTCACTTGTTTTCAAGAGTTGCCTTACCGAACTACTACTTACATGTGGCATGCAAAATTTGCATCAAGCTTTTAACAAGAATTGTGGAATTTTTTATGTACCATGTTCTCATTTTACTTAAGGTGCTCCTCATATTAATATTGTGGTGTTTTTTTTTTTCAATTTTATCATTTTGCTCAAGTTGCCATCATCCATAATTATGTTTAGCCAAATTTGGCTATATTGAAAATATGAATGTAGAAAATCTTAAGCACCTTTTCATATTGTAGGCAGTTGTCACAAATACTTGCAAAATTTTATTAAAAAATTCGATTTTTGATGACCTTCTTTTTCAAAAAAGCAAGGAATTTGTGACAAAATATTCTTTTTAAAGATTTTTTTTGGACAAAATGGCTAAAATTCGCCACCAAAAAAAATCACTGACTACCAGTAGGGTTCTTGCCAGGGTCTTGTTTTTCCCAACTTTGTGAGGACGGTGTTTTGGGAATCATCCACAAAAGAATTTAGCCAAATTTGGCTATAGGTCACAGAGGACATTTAGAAATATTTAAGATTCCCAACATGTTGGGGATTTCAGTCGTTTTTCCTCCAATTCTGGCGACTGTGAGCCATCTTTTCAAAAAATAAAATAAACATCTTTTCTAGGATTCACATGGCCTCTTTTCATGTTACCAAGTGGCAAAAATTCGCCCCAAATAAATTTAAATAAAAAAAAAAAAAAAAAAAAAAACCCAAAAAAAAAACACCCTGGAACTTCTGGCACATTACTTTGTGCTATTTTTTTTTTCATTCAATTTTTTTGGGGTCAAATGTATTAGTTTTAGAGCCACATAATAATAGGATAGTTTCCTAGTTGATTTTTTTTGGGTTGAATGTAATCATATATATAAATTCACTTAGTCTGTTTGTGACGGTGGGCCAGCATGGGCGGGCTGGGCACAGGAGAGGTTCAGGTTCATCCACAACAAGTTCAGGCATCCAGTGGATGGATGGTGTGCCGGTGGGTGCTGAATCACTCTAGCCCAGTGTGATTTGATGAAAATCGGTGTTTAGGCATCCAGTGGATGGATGGTGCACCGGTGGGTGCTGAATCACTCTGGCCCAGTGTGATCTGATGGAAA
>Ga0209611_10001626_pt1 | contig 38750 bp, 31 predicted proteins | sample S1TSphgellanicum_3_FD_187693 | JGI IMG/M metagenome (GOLD analysis project Ga0209611, IMG submission 187693) | Host-associated microbial communities from peat moss isolated from Minnesota, USA - S1T2_Fc - Sphagnum magellanicum MG (SPAdes) (version 2) | ecosystem: Host-associated > Plants > Peat...
CTTGCTGTCGAGCTCTAAACATTCGGGAGTCCCGGAAGACTCCCAACCTCCAACTTTTCCAAGTGTTGGGCTTCACCCCCACACTTGGCCAAAGTGGGGTTGCGACACAGCAGCAGATCTAGAAGACATCCTTTATTATATCAAAGATATTCAAGCAACCTTTTTCTTCTTTAGGTCAAAATTTGTCCCTTGGCGGTTTGGAAGATGACTACCGTAACCTTGGATGTGATGATTCTCAAATTTCTGGCCATACTTTTTCTCTTCTGTCATGGGGGATTCCTTGTCCCCTTGCTATTATTGCTCTTGACCTCAGTATTGACCATACAAACTTGGAGTACCTTGTAACTAATAACACGTGCAGCAACTTAACTTCTTCTTTCACACATCATCTGCACCACCAGCACCAACAACAATAGCCACAAGAGCAATATCTTGCACTTAAGAAGCTCTATCAAGTGCAATCTGTAGGTCTAGGGGGCATGGAGGTTAGTGAAAGCAATAGAATCACAGACATCCATCCTCTGGAACAATCCACTTAGTTGCAACATGCTAGTGGGACAACCTCAGGTAACTTTCTTTCATCTCTCAGTGGCTTGGGGTTGGATGCTACAAACTCCATGTTGGCACTTTCCAGTCAAACAATGAATTGGAAGGAATTCCAAGTTGTGGAGTGTCCAGGAATGTTCATCAAATCTCAAAGGCCACCAGTGATTTGGTGCACACACCAAGCTTGCAGGTGCATCATCATCAACACCATCTCCATGAGGTGCGTGCTAACGTGCCTATCATCTCCCCAATAGGTCCCATGTATAGCACTTTCCTTGAATCGCTGTGGACCCACAACACCCCTCTTGAGATTGGTCCCATTGCATCTCACAGCTGCTCTATTCCCTTCACACAACCCTAAAACAGATTATACACTTTTGAGGCAGAGCAAGATGAGGAGGTCATTTTTATTTGCGCACGAAAGAGGAACACAAATTTGTTTCACAATCAGCACAAAGTTCACAAACCATAGGCAAAACAAAGGGCAAAAAAGTTCCAACTTACTCTTGTTTTCTTTCAGCTTGATGATTCACACCTGAAGCTTTCTTCCATCTTGTGAAACTCCAAATGTCCAACCCATTGTACCTACTAAACTCCCCCATGCCCCCCAAAACCATATTTCTAGGAGCCCAAAACCAGATGAAAAAAGAGGAAATCACACCCACATGAGAGTCACAAATTGGGTGACTCGATCTATCCCTTGGGATGTCAGATCCAAAAGAAGAAAACAAAAACAAAAAACCCCAAAAAAGAACTTCAAAAAGAGGGGTAATGCAGCAAGTGTGGAGTGTTTTATGGGTTTGTTCTCACCATGCTGGCTTGCTTGCCAGAAGCAAAACTTGCATTGCGTCAAGCAAGTGTCCATGAGCACAACCGCATCGTTGCATAACGCCCCCTTCTGCTCCAGCGTCCTTGCCTCTCCGGCAGGCCTTGTGGGGATGGGAGGACAGATCCGGGTATAATCCGGGCATAATAAGAGAGTTCGGGTATAATCCGGGTATTTCACCCCCCCCCCCCCCCCTGGGAGGAGAGATCCAGGTATAATCCGGGCATAATAGGAGAGATTGGGGTATAATCCGGGTATTTCACCCCATGCCACTGGGATATCTTCTCCCAGGTATCTTCTCAGCTTGCCTTTATTTTAGGGTATCATTTGAGGTAACTTCAGGGTATGAAAATAGAATAAACATGCCCTCCACTGAACATCACCCAGTAATCCAATGGTCACATGTACGCCCATCATTTAAAACAGTTCTCATGACTGAACAGATGGATGACAGTTGTTATGACGGGACAGATGGATGAAATGATGCTTCACATCCCGACGTCCTTTACTATATGTAATTTCCAGCCCAGTTGCAACTCTCCAATGGAAAGTGCATCATTCATCCCATGCAGCAAGCGACAGGACTGGGGGATCCTTTCAGTGAAATTTTCTGTGGCCATTTTGCAAAAAAAAATTCGAAAGAGGAACATTCTGTCAAAATTCCCTGTGGTTTTTTTTTAAAAATCATCAAAAAGGATGTACACTTTTATTTGCCAAAAATTGCCACAATTGCCTACAACATGAAAGGATGCTTAATATTTTTCTGCTTTAATATTTTGAATATTGTCAGATTTGGCTAAATATTCATACAGATGACTGACACTTGAGCAACATCACAAATTTGTAAGAAAACCTACTGGCTCCATTTCAATGGCATTCCACTAGGTTGCCGTGATCATAGTTACACCTGGAATGTTGTGACCACAGTAGCCTAATGGAAAGAGATCCTCAGTCATGCTAGATGTTACCAAGAATAGCCAACACAATCAAGCACACAAAGAAGTCCAATCTCCACTCTTCTAGACTGCAAGGCAATATCTCTCACTTTCCCTTTAGAATTGTCAGCAGTCAGATGGGTCTAACCTGTGTTCGAAGGTCAGGTATCAGAAATAAAACATGACAACCAATCGTTCTCAAAAACATATAACCATGGTTCTCCAAAATATGAAAACTGATTCTAATATATGACCAAAAATCTCATAAAAACTTTTTAAAATTACAGTGTCTTGCCCTACATTTTAAGGATCCAATACCAGTAACAGGCTGGTGTGAAATTTTTTAAAAAGATTTGATACCAGTGCTAAATGGTAGGTTCAAAAGCACAATAAAAACTAAAACCCATTGAATTTCGCTGCGCATATATTGAAGATGATTCTACCATCATGCAATTTTGTATAGTACCTTACAGATTTAAAAATGTACCCACTGGGATGTGAAGAAAACAGGTTAGTGATTTGTTAGAAAGGACAACAGGGGCTATCTTTCAGCTGCTCCAGAATTTTCAGTACCCACCACCAACTCATCCTTCAGGTCTCATGACAGGTATATCAAAAGGGTCTCCTGTAAACAAGTGGGGCAACATGATCGGAACAATAATTCCCCCAAGGACCAAGAAGCCCCAAACATGTCCCAACAAAACAGTCACTGCCTGTCAGTAACTGCAACATGTATCAATGGAGATGGTAGACAAAGTAGAGATACACTCTCCAGAAGGCCATGTTGTGTGAAGTCTCCTGTTCCCAGTATGATCAGTACCCATCAACAGTTGGGATAGATATGTCCTTGCTAGAGGAAATTACAAATATCACAACTTCAAGCAAACACCTGAAAATTTAAGGGTTTAGTATATATTTCCTTACATGGTCTGAATCACGAATTTCACTATGATCAGCTTGGCACAGCAGCATATTGCATCTTAGAACTGCACTATGATCATTTGCCTGGACATATATTGTTGCAGGAATTTCTGTATAAGCTATTCCTGTACCTTACTACCACTCAAACTGATAGTTTCCATGCCCGTGCTCTTAAAATACACAGATCACCAGATCATTCAATACCCCACCATTTTTCATTGGAAAGGTAGCTCCAGACAAATGAAGCAGCAACCTTTCATGCCTTGGCAACAAATCCTGGAGTCCTTAATAATGGATCAAAAACCTTGCGCCAATCATTGACACTCCATGATTCATCAGCTCCAGCAACAGCGACACCATTGACAAGGAAGGTAGGTGTCCCCACAACTCCCCTCGAGGATCCATACTTCAAGCCCACAATAAAAAAGATGGTAGGTATCAATCTCCATTCTAACCACATCAAGGTGTAGTTATCCTATTTCAATAGGAAGACAACATAAGAGAAATCCCAATTTACAACTAGGAAATGAAACTACAGTCAGAACAACAAGCTGTAGAACAGACCTTGAAAGAAATGCGAGTGGCTAGGTCAGTATCTGAGTTACTAAAACCAGAACTGAACGAATCTGGAAGGCCAAGCTTGCCAGCCAGAGTGATGAGCCGCTCTACAACACTTGCTGCAGTCTCATGAAATGTGCTTGGATTGGAAAAGGAATCCTGCCAAAAATTACACATTTCCAATATCTGTAACTTGCTGCAAGCCTGGCCAGAGTGATGAGCAATCCTGGCAATTCTTGGACATAATGACAATGGCATCCAGATATTCCATACATGTAAAAATAAAAGATACAGCACTCAGCCGCAAATACCTGCTGCTCAAAAATTGATTCCAACAATGGATAAACAAGAGAAGCATTCAAGCTCTCAGCAACATGCAGCGCCCTGGATGCGAAGAATGCATTGTGGTGAAACCTGTCCAAGCAGGCCAAAACAAAGAGGATCAACTTCAACCCTCTCCTTGGATGCTATAAACCCTGTTAACCTAGAAATTCAGCTCATTGTAAAATCCTCTCATCCTTCTTAGAAAACCCTAGTTCCAATCCTTTGGAGGACTGGAAATAGTACATGGGTTTGTGGCTATCATGGGTAAGCAATTCAACGTGAAGAGCTGTAGCCGCTAGAGGAGAATTGGAACCCATATGTCTCTACAAGCTTGCACCCACGAATCCTAACGATTGGGTTTTCGGATCCACGATGCAAGCAAGCAAAGGCAGTCTCCACACCAAAAAGAAAAAAGGGAAAAAAGTCACAACAGGACAGGAGCTTGAAAAATGCTTACGGATTAGGGAAAGGATGTACAATAAGCACCAGAGATTTGCCATACAACTCCGCGACCTCTTTCACCACGGGCCATGCTTCCTTGCAATCAATGCATAGGGGGTCCACAAACGACTCCCAAATCACAGGTCCCTTGCCTTTCCCAGCACCATTGTACACAAACCCATCATAGCGAGCTGGAATCGAAAACTGCGCCCAACTACCAGTAGCCAAAACGGAGATCCCCGCTGCAATCATCAACCAGAGCAACGACACTCTCGCCATCGCTACCATCCTTCACGAAATAGCAAGGCGCTCGCATCCTCACAAGCAGCAGCACCTTCCTGAAGGAAGAGTCTGTCTCGTCGTGCACATTAAGAACCTACGTCGGCGTCTTTGTGGATGCAAAAACATCCATCCATGAGGAGGCTCTTTCTCATCCTTGAAGGTGCCTTGTTTTCCAGCTCATAATCTTACCTCATCCTGTTATTAACGGGAAGTTATCATCCATCAATGTGGGCCAGTTCTTTACAAGCAGCCTTCCGTGAAGGAAGAGTCTCCTCAAGCCCATTATAAACCTACAACGGCGTCTTCGTGAATGAGAAAAAATTCATCCATGAGGAGGCTCTTTCTCATCGTTGAAATTGCTTTGTTCATAATCTCACCTCATCCTGTTGGTAATGGGAAGTTATCATCCATCCATGTAGGCGAGTTCTTTACAAGCAGCCTTGCGTGAAGGAAGAAGAGTGTCTCTCATCAAGCCCATTATTAACCTACATCGGCGTCTTCGTGAATGAGAAAACATCCATCCATGAGGAGGGCTCTTTCTCATCCTTGAAATTACTTTTTCCATAACCTCACTTCATCCGGTTGTTCATGGGAAGTTTCATCCATCCATGTGGGCCAGTTCTCTACTCAAAGTTTACATTACTTTGCCTTCCTAGGTGCATGCACTTCAACTCCCCCCTAACCCTAGGTGCATGCATCTTGAACTCCCCCTAAGTGCATGCATCTCTGAGCACGTACTGAAAGATTCTACCGTACAATTTGAGGTCGGAAAATTTGAGTGTTGGGGGGATTCTTCAACATTTTAGGGTTTCAAGAAATAAAAACGTTGCGGGGTGATCTTTTTACTTTTAAAGGGTATTGAATTGTGTTGGGCGGTTCTTTGCTTTTGTTTGGGGCCTCAAGTGAGAATCATTTCTCTTACAACTTGTGAACTTTCCAACCGATTTTTTGAACTTCTTGTTTAGGTTTTGGGAACTAGAAGCCATTTGACATAATAATTTTCAATCCCAATGATGAAGTTTTAATTTCTTCAAAGGGATTTGGTAAAGGCAATTATTTGCAATTGTTTGTTTGATGGTTATGTGAAAAAACAAGTTAGATGAATATTTGAAACGATGTTGTTCGTCGTTGGACCTTAATGAAGATGGTGAGGCACTTTAGGAATGAACAAGAAAACCGAATTTAATGCATCAACTCGCTTTGTGCATCAAACAAAAGAAGCTAACAAATGTTCGTACATTAAGTGCAAGACACCCAAATATTTGTCCCCATTGCTATCATGCATTTCAAGTATCAAAACATTTCATGGATTACATTTTTGTTCACACATTCACCTTCAAACTCTGTTGTGTTTCAAGTTTATGAAAACACAAAAATATTTTATGCAAAACCTCAACTTATAGAATCATTATTCATTTCAATCCAGGTGCAAATCTTGCTGTTTCTTCAGAACTTTCCTTGCTCTCCCGTTCAGCATTCACACAGAGATGCTAGTTACCAGCAGCAGCAAAGATGCTTGATAGCAGGGCATAACTAGACGCATCTTCAGGATCCAGTTCAAGGATTTGCTTAGCAACATGTTTTCCCATCTCCATTACCATGAGTTCTGCAAGCACCAAGCAAACCCATCCATGTAGCCACATCTGGTTTAAAGGGCGTTGACTTGATCATATTTTCTGCCTCCTGAAGATTGCCAGCATGGCCAAGAAGGTCAACCATGCAGGTGTAATGTTCCAATTCTGCAGCAATCATGTCGTCTTTGATCATTGAAGCATACAAGCACATCCACCAGACCTGCATGGCTACAAGCTGATAGAAGGCAAACAAAAGTTTTTTCATCTGGCTGTACACCTTCTTCACTCGTCTGTTCAGAATGTTTAAGAGCTTCCTTAGCATGCCCATGCTTGGCATTTCCTCCAAGTATGGCATTCCAAGTGGCCACATGTTGAGATGGCATCTTGTTGAACACTCTCCAAGAATCCTGAATGCTCCCACACTTTGCATTGATGTCAACCAAGCTACTCCCCACAACTACATCCAACTCCAAACCACTTTGAATGATTTGATAATGAACACTCCTGCCCTCTTCAAGGGAAACACCACTAGCACATGCATTCAGCACCCCCGCAAAAGTAACAGAATTGGTTGCATACCCTCCTGTTGCATTTGTCAAAATAGTTCCAGTGCCTTGTGCCCTTGCCCACATTTCACATGTCCCAACATCATGGCAGTCCAAGTCACCATGTTTCAAGATGGCATCTTGTTGAACACTCACCAAGCATCCTCAATGCTCCCACATTTTGCATACATGTCAACCAAGCTACTCCCCAGAAACACATCAGACTCATAACCACTTTTAATGAGCTGTTCATGACCAAGCCTGCCATCTTCAAGTGATCTTAAACCAGCATGTGTTAATCACCTGAACAAAAGTGAATTTGTCAGGACTCATTCCTTCTCGTTGCATTTGTTGGAAAAGCTGCATTGCCTTCCCAGGTTGCCCATCCTTCACATAACTCATAAGCTTCTTATTCCAACCAAGAATGCTCAATTGCACTGTGCCTGGTGGCACTGCAGCGATCTCTGCTGCCACCAACTGTGGGTTTCATCGGTCCACAACCCAAAGTGCTTCTTGTGTCTTCTTATGTTTGAAAATCTGGGTACCTTTCATCTGTCTACAACCACAAAAAATCCAGATCAAGCTGATCAGCGCAATATTCTCCACAACCCCTGCACTGCCCTTCTCCATCTGCCAGAGAATTTTGTTACAGCATATTGCATTTCAGGACTTCTCCTTCTCCCGCCTCCTCCTCCTACTACTATCCCACCAGTGCAAAGGCTATGAAAAAAAATTCTGCTGAAGTCTAGACCATGGCAGGATAGCAACAACATTGACACCAACAAGAGCTATGGCTCCATTGACATCTGAGCTCTGACAGGATTGCAATGTTCAAGTACCTTCTCTGATCTGTCATCCCACCATTGTGAAGAATCCACAAAGGAATCCTGCCACAATTCCTCTCTCTGACCTCCATGAACTGCAGAGAAACAAGTCCCTATCAAATTAAGTTCAGATTTTTAGGCAAACAAAACACACAAACGTGAACTGTGTAAGAAGAAGAAGGCAGTAGACAGACAGAGAGGAACAAGTACACAAGAAAGATTACAACTGCCATGGTGATCTGTGAGTGCCGCCTCTGTTTCTATCCGGTACGCGCTAGGAGATCTGAGTGCCCCCTCTGTGTCTATCCGTTGCGCGCTAAGGGGACGAAGTGCGCTGGAGTGCAAAAGTTGTTGTTGATGGGTATAGTGCAATTTCGGCTGCACACTACAGATATTTAGCAGCAAGCTTCTTCTCCTCCTCCTACTCGACGTCTCTCATCCCCATGTCGTGGTGGTGGAACTGCAGCTGCAGCTGTGTTCGTAGTCTTAACAAGAAGAGTCGCATCCTGCTGCACTACTGGTGGTGGGTGTGAAGACATTTGCTGCCTCGCAAAAACACCCTTGAGAAATGAATTTCTCACTCCTCCTAATAGTCCAGTGCGCGAGAAGCGCATCCAAAGGAAAACCCAAATGCAAAATCGTTCTCCTCCGTAAGTGGACTCAAATTAAATCCCTCTCAAGCATCCGAAGGAAGGAAACGCTCTTTTGTTTTTACTTTTTTGCTTCCGGTAATACCCGCCGAGTATCCTGGGAACTTTGTAGAAATTAGAAACTTGGAGCAGGCCTTTACCCGATTCTCTTGGCTTTTTCTCTCTCTCTCTCGTGTCTCTGTACAGTGGTTTGCTTTGCGCACTCTCTTCTTCACGAGCGTTTTCGTTAGGCTTCAGGGGGCGAGTTCGTGGTAGTGAATTGGGTGGACATACTCTGTGTGTGTGTGTGTGTGTGTGTGTGAGTGTGAGAAAGCGCGTGCACTGCCAAGTATTTCAGTTTCTTATATTGCAGGGTTTTGTTCTTTCTGGTAAGAGTTTGGAAAGGACTTATCAGTAGCTTAGCTGCTGCCATGACCACCACCGTTGTTGCTTCTTCGACGGATCCTCATGACGGTGGCGTAGCAGCACTACAGGCCATTCGCTACACTCGAGGTCGTGGCCTTCAACTGCTTGACCAGGTTCGAGGATTTGTGCATTTTGTGACATTTGATAATGAGCGTTGTTTGATGATGAGTCTCCCACCAAAAGAGTTGCACACGTACGTCGAGGCGAAAATTCAGGAAACGAGTTCCTCTGTGAACTTTTTGGAATGGCGAAGAGGAAGGAGGAGAACCAATGTGTTTTTTCTTCTAAAAAGTGTCACTAACTTTTCCAGAGTGTTTTTCCAGAGTTCTCTCCTGAGTACTTGCCATTGTTGCTGATGATTCTTCTTCTGTTTTATGTTTTGTTTCCAGCGCAAGTTGCCATTGGAGGTTGTTTATATCGAGATCCAGGATGCAACCGCAGGCTGGTAAAGTGTGGCATAATAAGCTCTTGCTGATCTCTGCTGCTGCTGCTGCTTTGCATCTTTTGTCAACTACCTGAACCTCTTCAGGATCATGTCTGCATATAAGAAGCAAGCAACCTGACGGTGTCCTTTTTCGTGGATTGGTTTTGCAGGCAGGCCATCAAAGACATGGTTGTGAGAGGAGCACCTGCTATAGCCATTGCTGCAGCTCTCTCTCTTGCAGTGGAGGTTGAAACCTTAAAATCCGCTGCTGCAGGAAACAGTCAGGAGGCTGTGTCTTTCTTGCAAAACCGGTTGGATTACCTTGTTTCCAGGTACCTATTGCAACGTGCCGCAAGCACACACTCTCTCTCTTTTCAGCTGTTTTTTTGACTGCAATCATAAAACCTGAACTTAGAAGCAGCAACATTGTTACATCCTGTTGGAACTTGGCTGTCATATTTTTCCATCAGCGCATGATAGTCACAACTAGGATTGATGGACAGACTGCATTCTGCAGCAGCTCATGTTGCTAGGGGATTCTAGAAACCTAACATTAGCCATCTTGAACATTGCAGTCGACCGACTGCAGTCAATCTTGCAGATGCGGCTAGAACACTATTGGACGTGGCAAGGAAGACAGCAATTCAGAATGACAGTGCAACCTCAGTTTATGAGGTGGGCAAAGATGACCATGTCTGATAGGGTTGTGTGCTGTTGAATCAATCCAACAGCAGGGTTGGGTTTTCCATCCTAGACATTATGCAGCATTCTTATTCTTTGCAGAGCTACTCTACATACACTGGATAGTTTTGCAATTCTGCTGTGGGAAGATTGTTGTTACTTTTTTGTGAAGAATGGAATGATACAGATCCTTGCTGAGAAGCTTTGACAATTTTTACTCTCTTTCTGAACAGGCTTATCTTGAAGCTGCAGAGTCTATGCTGGCTGCTGATGTTGCTTCCAACAAGGCTATTGGAGCCTATGGTGCAGAAGCATTGTATAATAATGTGGGCCCAATAGCAAATTCACACCAGGGTGTACGTGTCCTCACCCATTGCAATACAGGCAGGTATGCACATTGAATACCATTATCTTTATGGCTTTGACCATCTTTCCAAGTTTCTTTGAAGGGAGAGAGACTTTTGGTTTGTCATGCAGATGTAATGTCTACCTACTTGCACACCAACAGTGTGCTTTGAAGTAAATGTTCAGGGTGCAGGAGGAGGCCTGAAGCACTATCCTCAATGTAGGCCTCTCTATGCCTTAGGCTTAGATGCTTACTTGTACAGGGGCAAGCTAAAAAGAAATGAAGCTTATGCTCACAAGCTTCTTTCAGCTCAAATGAGGATACTACTTGTCCTTTTTTATTAGCTTTTTCTCTTCAATGGCAGCTAATATTACAACTGAGTCTTCATGTTGCTTCTGGAAATGCAATAGAAATTCCAGAGGCAGATTTTTTTGTTTTGTAGTTTGCCTGAAATCTTTGTGCAGATTACTATAGACTTGTCTTCATCCACTGTCAGGATCTGATGAAGCTAGTGGGGAGTAATGGCAACTAGTCACTGCCATTCAGCATGAAGTTGATGGCCTCATACTTTGTGAATGACAATCACATGGTTGTGACACAATCATTCTTGTTGTGCTCGTCTTTTGTTTGGCCTGAACCGGCATAATGGTTACCTTCAAAGTATTATTGTGGAGTTTTCTCTGGAATCATATAGATATGTTGACCTATGTTTGCTGATATTATGTGTTCTAGAGTCAATTGCAAAGGCAACACATAAGTAAAAGCTTGCTAAAGGTGCCACTTCATTTAATGCTTGCTTGAGTTTGCCCATCATACACTGTTACTGCCTAGTATCCAAGTTCTGTCAATTTGAAAGGCATTGTGTGGACAGGCAATGCCACAATCAAGCAACAGGCAGGGGTTTTTATGTGCAGACTGATTGACTCCTATGTCTTGTTGTCTGTTGGAATATAGTTTGGCAACTTCAGCTTATGGGACAGCACTAGGAGTAATCCGTGCACTCCATTCAAGTGGGAAGCTGGAGACTGCATTCTGTACAGAAACACGTCCTTACAACCAGGTGCACCCTGTTGCTTTGATTTCTACTTTTTCTCAGTCATGCCCATCATCCCGTGGCAGCTTCTATGAACCATTTGCAGAGTTGTGTCAAAAATCATCTGTGCAATGCATATTGTTTGATAGGATAAGTAGTGGGCTGTGCATATGATGGTTCAAGAGACACAAAGTACCCAGTGTTGGTAACAAACAGAAGCCATGTATAGCTTCTGGTTTCTGGTTTGCTCTGATGCATTTGTGGTTCACTAGTTCATCACAATATCAGTGGCTTGTGATTTGAGGGGGGGTGCAGGGTTCAAGGTTAACAGCCTTTGAGTTGGTCCATGAAAAAATCCCAGCTGTTCTGGTGGCGGACTCTGCTGCAGCTGCTTTGATGTCCTTAGGCCGTGTGGATTCTGTTGTGGTTGGAGCAGACCGGATTGCAGCCAATGGTCTGTCAAATCATGGAAACCATCTGAGTGCCCATCTCTTGCATCTGGCAGTTTCTGTGCTACTATTGGCTTTCTGCTCTACACTTGCACTCTAGCAGCATCCACAGATTTGAATTTGGGCTTTTGCTCTCCTTTGGAAAAATAACTTTGGTAGCTATTGTGCCCTATTCTGTACACATGGTTCTCGCCCCTGTGACAAATTGAAGCTAGCAGTGAGAGGGTCTGGGAGACCTGCAGCAGCAATGAGTTATTTGCATCAGGCACTGCATCATTTTATTCATTCATGAGCATTGAATTGTTGCTGAGTCTTTTTCTTAACTGCAGGTGACACTGCAAACAAGATAGGCACCTACAGTATAGCTCTTTCAGCACACCATCATGGCATACCCTTCTATGTGGCAGCACCTTTGACCTCAATTGACACAACAATTCAATCTGGTGATGAGATTGTTATTGAGGAAAGGTCACCAAAAGAGCTTACACATTCACATGGAGGTCAAGGCACTCAGATTGCTGCAACTGGCATAGATGTGTGGAACCCTGCATTTGATGTCACCCCAGCTCATCTCATCACTGCTATCATCACAGACCAGGCAAGACTAGTTTTAATGTCAAGTTTGAATTTTCTGTCTCCTGGGCTGTGCACTTCTGAATGTAGGATGTCTCTCAGGTTCTTCAGACTAAAATCTTTCAAGGAGAAATGAGACAATTATGCTTGTGAAGTCCTTACTTACAATGACCTTTCCCATGGAAGTTCTCTCTGGCAGGGTGTGATCACGAAGGAGCACAATGTGGATGCCTTTGATGTGGTTTCTCATATTGGAAATTCCATTAAAAAAAGTCCTCTCATCCATTCAACTGCCAATGGTAGAGATACCGATGATGCTACAATTGCCACCGCAGGTGGATTTGCAGAACAGGTCAAGGCTTTGCATTCTTCTTTTTACCAACTTGATGAGGCACTGCTAGTGGACTATGTAAAGGCCAGGCCAAACTTGGCACAGAGGCTGGGGGGCACACACACAGAATGGAAAATCAAAGAAGTGGGAGATGGGAATCTTAACTTGGTGTTTATTGTACTAGGCCCAAAGGGCTCTTTTGTGTTGAAGCAGGTAAGATATGGCTACTTTGTCCATCATTTTTTTGCATCTCTATACAACAACTTCAGTGAGATTATACAGACTCTGAAGTGTAATATAGGTTTCGTAGTGAGAGTCTACTGTTGCTTTTTGTTTATGCTCCTAGTGTGTCTGATATCCAACTTATTTTTCTGCCCTTCAAACTGATGAAGTTGGTGGCTGGGAATTTGATAGGCTCTGCCATATGTGCGCTGTGTTGGTGAGTCCTGGCCAATGACAATAGAACGGGCCTACTTTGAAACAACAGTGCTGAGGGAACATGGACGTCTGGCACCCAGCCATGTGCCAGAGGTTTATAATTTTGACCATCCAATGGCAGTGACTGTGATGCGATATCTGGAGCCTCCACATATCATTTTGAGGAAAGGCCTGATTAGGGGCACTGTATACCCACTTTTGGCACAGCATATGTCTGACTATATGGCATCCACTCTTTTCCATACTTCATTGCTTGCAAACTCCACTCTCAAGCACCGTGAAGCGGGTCAGTCTGGAGTTCCTTAACAGCTCCACTTCTATTAAATCCTGATTTGTAGTTTAGGGATTTTTTTCTTGTCTTTGTCTTCAATGATGCTCAGAGCATTTCAGAGACCTCACTCTTTCTCTCCTTATGTCCTCTCTTCATACACTTAGTCTAACATGTCACAGAATGCAGTAGCTTCTTTTCAGGTCAAGATTTCCCTCTTTTGGATTACTCTCTATTTCTTTTTCAGATTGGGCTATTGTTGGGTTTCAGTGGCCCAATTTTCCAGAAATGTGGAGATGTGTCGACTCACGGAGGAAGTGATCTTTACAAACCCTTACAGGGTGGCTGAGAGTAATCGGTGGACTTCACCACACCTTGATGCAGATGCTCAGTCATTGCGGGAGGATTCTCGTGCAAAGATTGAGATTGCTGGACTGAAGGCAAAGTATGTTGATATTTCCACACAAATTAATGCAGACCTGTGGAGGGGGAAAGTCCTGCTGGATGCTCTGTTAATCACAAATACTATGTCCATAAAGCCTGGTTGCTAAGTTGCATAGTTGCTTGCTGAAATTTGTCATTATCCATTGCAGAGTAGGCATAATGATAGGATACAAGTCCTTGCTTGTCAAGCCCTAGTCATCTGTCCTCAAAATAGTTCAATATTTTCAAAAACATTATAGTCAAAATTCATCCTCTTGATCTACTGACTCTTTGGCCATCAGTTATTAACATTTCTGACAGGTAAATGCATGTGCTATTGCTGGGGTGGCAATGACAGGTTTTGTGAGAGGTCACAGGCACTGCTGCATGCAGACTTGCATACAGGTTCCATAATGGTCACACAGACATCCACACAATGCATTGACCCTGAGTTTGGCTTTTATGGGCCAATGGGTTTTGATGTGGGTGCATTCCTTGGAAACCTTGCACTGTCATTCTTCTCCCAGGATGGACATGCAACTTTTGAAGGTGAAAGAGAGGTAGACACAGTTCTAACACAGCTGGGTGTATTACTAGGACCAATGGCTCAAATCCTGAAAGGAAAAGAGAAATGCACCTGTCAAAGGGTATACAGAATCCAAAGGACCTGTTAGAAAATATTGCATTCCATGAAGAAGTTTGGAACATTCCACCAGTTTCTTGAGAGCATATTGATTTATTGAATGTGCAGGGGTACAAGTTATGGATCCTCAAAACCATAAGCGAGACTTGGCAGCTGTTTGAGAGAAAATTTCTGGCTCTTTGGGACCAGAATTGGGGTTCAGGGGATGCATATGTGGGAGAAGTATACAATTCAAAGGAAGTACGGGAGCTTGCCCAAATAGCTTACATGAGTGAGCTTTTCCAGGACAGCCTCGGTTTTGCTGCTGCTAAAATGATCAGGTGAAGGGGCAATTCTCCCAAGGATTAACCTATCTGAATCTTGGTCCAGGAGGCTCGTGTTGCATTTGTAGTAAGCATTGATTTCTAGTTTCAGTTCACCCAGTCCATATCCAAACATCCAGCACATTAACATCCCAATCTTGTTTTGATCACTGCTTATATAGAAATGTAGTGGCTCGGGGTTTATTTTACAATTGCCATGACATGTCAAAAACTGATCTGCCTTACTATGGTTGTGCAGAAGAATAGTTGGGATTGCTCATGTGGAGGATTTAGAATCAATAGAGGATGTGGAGAAGAGGGCTACATGTGAGCGGCGTGCACTCAACTTTGCCAAGCACCTTCTGAAGGAGAGATCTCAGTATTCTGATATAGAGCAAGTGATCAGTGCCATTCAGAGTACCCACTGAGCTACAATTTTTTGTCTCATGAGTCTACCAAGCTACCACACCTACCAAGTTTGTTTTTGTCTTTGGGGGCTTTACAAGAGTCTCAATAAATCTTCTATCAGGATGTGGGCTGTGGAGAATGGCCTTTGACTTGATTTGCTCCGTTGAGAATGCAATTGTTCAGATTGGAATTGAGATACGTGAGCATTTCTTCATAACAAGAGCAGTGTCTATCACATGGTGTAGCATACTATACTGTAGAATTTCCCTGTCTTGAAAAATGAATGGGCTAATACTTGCTACTAGAGGGGGAATGTGCAAGTTTATATTGAATGGAGATCGCCTTGAGGAAGTTGACTAGCAAGATGTACCATCAAGCGAGAGGTGAGAATGGTAGAATACGAGTACCAACAATTGAGATAAGTTGAGAAAGTATTGCAGCCTTCTTTATGATTTTCTTTGATTCAAATGGAAGCTATAGCATCAATTCACAGCTTTGTTGTCAGGTTAGAGTTTGTTGCCATTTGTTTCCAGGTGACTGAAAAGAGAAGTAAAATTATAACTCCAATTCATAACACTGAAAGCTTGAGCAGTTCCCAAAGTGTATCAAGCCAATTGAAATGAACAACTTGGAAGTAAAATTTAGCTCCTATAAGCCTTCAATCCACAACATCTGAGTTGAACACTCTCAACATGCATGAGGGCAACTGAAAAGAGTAACTTGCAGTGCCTGCAACCAACTACCGAAGTACCTTTTCAGGTTTGGCATAAATTAAATTGTTTTCTAATTTGCTGAGTTTTAACACATTTTGTGGTACTTCCTGAAACTTAACTCCTAAAAAAACCCACCATCCCGGTCTCATCATTGTACTGGTCTACTAATGAGACTTTTCTAGCACAGAAATTTCCAATAGTGGGCTGATGATGCAAAAGAACAACCATCTAGGGCTGGAAAAACAACCATCATCCTTGGCATATTTGGCCAGGTCTTGTAAATAATGTCACAAGTGAGTTTAGGTTAGTAATTCCAAGACAACAATGCCACATGCTTGTGATTGTCCTGCAACTGAGAGAATTCTCTCCATCTCAATCTAGGAACAAAGTGTTCCAAGAATTTGCCAAGCCAACATTTGGAAATCTATTGGCCTGGTCCTTCCACCATGTTAAAGGTTTGGCAGCCTCCTCGTCTAGCACAACACTATGAAATGTTAACAACTCAAACATAAGCAAAGCCTTATTGGCCTTCTTAGCAAATGTTGGAGCATCAAAGAAAGAATTTGCAACTTCCAGGTTGGTTATTGATATAGTACCCATAATAGAATATTCAAGCATACAAAATCGTAATAAATATTTGGTAAGGAAAAACTCAATGAAGGCATTCAAATATACCAAGAAAAAACAAGAACATTTTATCTTGCACCATGAACAAGGTTGATGTGAATCATTGAATCATGAACAAGAGGATGTGGTTGCATCCCCAACAATTTGCACGAATGAACCCCATGTCTAGTGTCTTCATGCAAATAAACAAATCTAAACATCAAGTGCAACATCAATAGATTACAAACTTAATGCAACTTGCACGTAGGACATAAATGTATTTCTCCCATGTAGTGCTTATTGCCACACCATATACAAGCATGCACAAGTCATGTATTTATTGTATTATTCAAAATAACACTTGAATGTAAAATCTAGTGCTCCCCAAAAGCTTCCACATAAAATGCAACCACATCCTTTTGTTAAATAATGGCACATCAATTGCTCAACCATACAACTACAAAACTTGAAAAGAACAATTGTCTTTTTAATGCAAATGCTTTTCATATTGTGTGCTCTTGACATTTCACTTGACACTATTGTGAGAAATTAAAACTAAATAACATCATTGCCTAATTTATAAGTACTATGAATGAAAATGTCACAATGTCTTCAAGAGAATGGAATGCTATTATACTTCCAACACTAACATGTACATACATCTATGGATCTTTTTCATAATCATTTCCAAAATTAATTAACACATATTTAACACAACAAGTTGGCAAATTTTAACAAAAGATCAATAGAGCTAATTATAAGTCTATTAAAATATTGATTGACCTTCTTTACTTTACCTAACCAACTCACACCATGTTGGGTGGTACACATGAGTGAGTTGGTTATGAATGTTTATTTCTTGAAGGCTTAGTTTACATGTCTATCAATAAGTCTTAGTGCCAATATATAGGGACCAGGGGGTGCAATGATAAACGAATGAACATTGACGGTTGTGATGAAAATTGATAGTTGTCATGAGCTTTGTGATTGTTTGTACATAATTTAAACTTTAAAATTGAGGATGAAAGTTTGTTGACAACAAGTTTGGACACATGTATGCATATAAAGTTGTAATTTGAAATAGGGTCAATTTGGACTTAATGTGCATGGCCATCTTCACATTGATTAAACCCCAAGTCCTAAACCCTAGACCTTGTCAAACCAAGTTTATTAATGATGAAAACTAGGGAACATGTCAAGTTATAAGGTATGTAAGATTATAGTTCAAAATTGTGCCTTTAGACTAATGTGTGTCCATGACCATTAAGGTGAAAGCATGATTGATTATAAAGTTTTTGAATAATGGTCAATTCATTCCATTTTATTTGAAGGTTTTTAAAAAGCTAATGGAGATAATGGAGCATTCCAATTTCTTTAATTTGATTTGTTTTTTTGAACAAATGGAAATAGTGACATCAACTCATTTCATTTTGAATTGGTTTTAGTTTTTTAATGAATATTGGAGTTAGTAGAGAAGTTCCATTTGTTCTGTTTGGTTTTATGTTTTTAAACAATTCCAATTTTCATGCAAAAACTTCAAAAAATGTGTAAAAGTTACTAAATGGAGGTGACATAGAACAATTCCATCTATTCCACTATAAATGATGTCATTTTTTTTGAATGAATGGAGGTATTGGGACAACTTAATTTGTTTCATTTTATTTGGTTTCATTTAAATGGGACAAAATTCATGCTAAAATAGGCTAAAAACTAATTACTAGAAATATAAAAATAGAATTGTGCAAAAAGAACATTTTAAAGTATGTGACAACTTTTGATATTAAACTCTTGAATGACATAAGTGTATCAAATGAGACAAGGAGAAGTTTTTAGAAATTAAAAATGTTGCATTAACATTCTTTTAAACATATTTTCAATTTACTTTCCAAAATTGCACTATTTTTAATATATCACATTAATGTTTGGACAAGTTTGAAAGTAATAAAATAAATACAAAATACATTTAAACATTTTCTAAAGTTCATAACCAATGTTTTCTTGTTTAAATTCACAATAAAATAATGTAAAAGCACAATTTAAACATGTTATAGTTCAACATTGTTTAAGGATTATTTGATCAATCTCATGTTATTAGATTCGCATGTTAAGATTATCAAAAAAAAACCTTCAAAATGTGTTGACATCTCCTTGTATCTTGTTTGCACCTTTAAAGCATGTTTTATCAAGCCACAAACACAAAATACAAGTTGCATACATATAGAAAATGATGTTTGAAACACCACATCCATACTAAAAGGCCAAAAAATTATTTTTAAAGGGATTCAAATTTTTATAATTCAAATATTCAAGTTCCAAAATATGTGTAGTAAGATGCATGAAAACTCAAACATCAATAACAATACGTTAGTTGAATTGTCTAATTTGAAAAATGTACAATAATAACAACAAAAATAAACTTGCAATAAATTTTTTTTAAATAATGAAAATAATACAATACAATAAGGGATGACCATATGTTGATTTATCCAATAAGGTTTTTACATCCCAATTATTATGGAAAAATGCATATGCAAATTTTGATTGTGAATCATTGTGTCTCTTATTGACAATTGAAGAAAATTTGAAAATATTAAGAGGTCAATATTCAAAATGTTTTTTATTTGCAAAAACCATTACAAAGACCTTGGTTTGTTTAAAATGGAATCATAATATATGACAAAATAAATGACCAATGCAAATACCAAAAAAAAATGTTTTAGGGTGGAAGCATGATAAAATAAACACAAAAAATTAAGGATATCCATTTATATCTTGTATCATGCATATATGAAAACAATAAAATAACATTGAAATGAGAAGAACTACAATAGTAGAACATTGTTTGACACCTTTGTCACACTTATAAAAAATTTATTTCCAAAAATAAATAATTTAATATTTATTATATTTATTTATTTAAACCCCACCTCCAAAAATAAATAAATAAATAAATAAATAAATAGAGCTCCCTCATTGGCTGACCTCAATGGCATCCAAGTATTTATTTCTATGCTGACCTTTTGGTATAGAAAATTAAAAAAACCATTTTTGGCCCCTGGTAAATTATTAATGATAAAATGTCAGCTTTTTGCCAGCTTGATCCATTCGCTCCCTCTCATCCCAAAACACTCATTTATTATTATTTTTATTTTATTTTATTTTCTTTCGCCTTTTGTCTTTGCATTAACTTAAATCAAACCAAACCAAAATATGAAATAATAAATGTATCTCAAATTTTGTAATGTAATTTTAAGGTCTAATTCCCAATTAAATAATTCCCATTTTTGCAAAAAATAATTAGATAGTTGTAATAAATAAAGGGTAGAAAGAAAAAATACTAAAATAACAAAAAACAAGACTAATTGAAAAAACCAAACCATAAATAAATATAAATAAATAAACAAATAAAATAAATACCTAACAATTATAATTATATCTAAATGGTAGTCTACTTCTATTGTTGTATTAAGTATAGGTATATATACGCCTATTGCCTCTATGTATTTATACTTTTACCATACGCCTTATTATTATTATCATTGTGAAAACTATTTAGGTAATTGCAATTAGCAGAAATAGGGAAAAAAAACTAAAAAAAAAAAAACTAATAATTTGAAGAAAATTCACTAATGGAAACCAAAAAATTTAAAGAAATTTATAAACCAAATCATCAAGTGGGATTATAGTATCTAAATTTTATGTAAATTATGTCCAAATTGCCATTATAATGTCATTGCAAAAATATATATTAAACCATAATAGTAATAATAATAATAATAATAACATTTAACTTGTATTTAGATTATGTTTAAATTGCATTATAATGCCAGTGCAAAAGATGAATAAACCATCAAAATAGCATCAAAATTGTATCTAGAAAATTAGAATATGTCTAAATTGGATGATTAGTATTGCCATTACAAAAAGTTTAAACATATATATATATAGCCATTTAAATTGTATCTAAATTATGTCTAAATTATATTATGATGCCATTTTGCAAAAAAAACTATTAAACTATATTGTATCTAAATTATGTGCAAATTGCATTATGCCAATTTGCGAAAAAGAAAAAGAGAAAGTAAAATAAAGGAGGGAAAAAGAAAATACTCGTTGGAAAGTAAGGAAATAACAAGAAGACAATAAAAACAAGCCAAACATAAATAGCCAAAACCAGGAAAAAAAAAAGGAAAAAAACGCCAAATACTAAACAACATAAAAATAGCCCCTTTTTGTTTTTTGTATTTGGTTTTTTTTTTTTTTTTTTTTTTTTTTTTTTTTTTCAATTTAAGAATTTGCCATAAAAATAATTCCTTGCATTTTCAAACCCTTTGAAGAAGAAGAAGAAGAAAACCATTGCCATCGCCATTCGAGCTTTTCCTTCTTCGCTTCTGGTTTTTTCGCCCAAGAAAGTTTTCCAAGCTCCATCTGCTCTCTTTGTGCTCGGGGCTTCTTTCAAGGCTTCCAAGATCCAGTTTCCTGTTGCTTTGTGGTGAGGAAAAAAGGAAAATGCAAGTGCATTGCTATTTCAGGGCCGCCTGTTGACGGACACAACAACAACACCTTTGCTATTTTTTGATTTTTGGATTGCCAGCAGTTGCGGCGACAGACAGAAGAAGAGAAGGAAGACCAACAGAACACAATAGAAGAAAGAGAAAAAAAATAGAAGACAAGAGAACAGAACAGTAGCTCAGAAGAGAAGAGAAGCTCTAAATTTGTCTTTGCTTCGTTCTTCTTCTTTCGAGAAGTGTAGATTCTTACTTCTTTTTGTTTGTTTGTTTGTTTGTTTGCTGTTGTTGTTTTTGGTTTTTTGGTTGTTGCTTTTGTAGGATAAGCTTCGAGGAGTAGCAATAATCTGTTGCTGTTGTTGTTGCGGCATCGATCGTCATTCTTCTCGTTCTTATCAGTCTTCGTCTTCCTTGTTCTTATCGGCCTAGCTCCCACCGCTCGCAGCTTAGTCTATGCGGGGCAAAAGAGAGACAGACAGACAGACAGAAAGAGAGGCAAAAAAGAAAACTGGAAGGGGCGGAGGGTGGCGGAAGGAAGAGCAAGCAGCGGTAGCAGTGGTCTGCAAGTAGCAGCAGTCGGTGAGTCGATGAGTGCTGGGAACGGGGGGATGTGAAGAAACAACTGCTGCAGCAGCAGCATTCTTTTGCCATGTCGCATTCCCAGGTACTTACTTCTTTCTTTCTTTCCTTTCCTTGTTGCTCCTGTGCCCCCGTGGTTCCGTTCGTTTGAAATGTAGCTTTCTAAGAAGCAGCAACATTCTTGATAAGGAAACGCTGGATCTGTAGCTTTCCTTCAAGAATATGTCTGCGGATGCAAGTAAATCATGTTGTTTTTGATGAGTACCATCTTTTTCACTTGGATGGAGCCAAGAGATACTGTCACATTGGAAATCAGTGAATGATTCCCACATGCTGGCACTGAATAGAATGGATACTTTGGGCAACATACACTTAGAGGAATTGGTATCAGATTCCATGTGTTGTTGGAGAGGGATGCTCTGATGGTGGGCTGATGTTGATGTTTTATTTGTCATGTCTATGTGAGAATGGGACTTGTTATAAGATGCCATCTCTGGCTGTTGTGTCTTGAGAAGAAGAATATCATCAGTGTCAGGCTGCCTTCTTTTGATGTTTGTCTTGCACATGATACCAGGAACAAGAGAACCCAAAACTAACTTTGTTAAGGTTTTGTGGATTTGCAATAGCCTGTGGATGGGTGGGAAAGTTGTGAGTTTATCTTTTGAGGATGTCTGAAATGGACACTTAGGGTAATAGTAAACACCTTTCGAAAAAATTGAGTGATTGTTATATTCTACCCCTAATCCATGTCTAGACCTATTCTGGAAGCAGAACTCTTGTGGCAAGATGGCATTCTCCTTGATTATGGAAATTCAGATTTTTGCCTTTGTTGGGATGCAGATCATGGTGGATGATCAGGAAAGGCAACCGCAGACACCTAGGACACCCCAATCTTCTGTTGGCGGTCTACGCATGAGGTATTTTATTTTTTTGCCTGGAATACTGAGATCTTTCATGTGTTTCAAATCAGGCTGACTTCTGATCATTAGACTTGAAAGACATTGCTCCTTGCATGATGATGAGGGTGATGTAGCAAGGTGGACATGTCTGCATTTGCCAGGGACTGGAATGGAGTAGCTGGGATGGAGGATCCAGATGGGGTGTTTGCATGTGTTGCACAATACATTGAGCAATTGCGCTCAGCAACATCACCAGTAAATGAGAAGGAACATGCCTTAAGGCAGCTATATGATTTGGCAGATGGACGAAAGGATGCCAGAAGTGCAGTGGGCTCACACTCACAAGCAGTACCATTGTTGGTAGCATTACTCAGGTCAGGAACTCTGACTGCAAAGGTGAATGCTGCTGCTATCCTGGGAGTTTTGTGCAAGGAGGGGGATCTTCGCATCAAAGTGCTCCTGGGTGGCTGCATACCTCCACTACTAGCTCTCCTCAAGTCGACTTCTCCAGATGCCCAAATTGTAGCAGCTAAAGCACTCAATGCAGTTTCTCAGGGAGGTGCAAGGGACCATGTTGGGTCAAAAATCTTCTCCACTGAGGATGTTGTAGCCAGTCTTTGGGAACAGCTGCACCCAAAGTACAAGCTGCAGAAATCAGTGGGTGGTCTATTAACAGGGGCGCTCCGCAACCTCTGCACAAGCACTGAAGGCTTCTGGTCTGCCACCCTGAAGGCTGGTGCCGTGGATATCTTAGTGGGGCTGTTAGTGAATGGGAGTTCTGAAACACAAGGAAATGCGGCATCTCTATTGGCCAGTTTGATGGCATCAGTAGAAGAAACCAGTAAGCTCGTACTGGGTGCAAAGGCAATGGGGCCCCTGCTGCAACTTTTGACACATAAAGATGTTTCTGTGCGTGCAGAAGCTGCAGGGGCACTCCGTGCCCTCTCATGTCACCTTGAGGATGCCCAGGAATCCATGAGAGCTGCAGGTGCAATAGTGAAGTTGATCAGTGCGACTGTTGCACCATCCAAGGAGTTCATGCAAGGGGAGTTTGCCCAGGCCTTGCAAGAGAATTCCATGGGCACACTTTCAAACATTTTGGGTGGCATGCCTGCGGTTGTGGTCAGACTTGCAGAAAGTATCAAATCCAAGCAATCTGAAGCAGAAGTTGCAGACACGACCGGAGCATTGGCATATGCACTGATGGTTTTAGACGGAGCAGAGGAATCTGTTGATTCTGTTGATCCAGCAAAGATTGAGCAGGTCCTGGTGAAGCAGCTTGAACCTCACACATCACAATTGGTTCGGGAGTGCTCTGTGGAAGCCCTGGCTAGCTTGTATGGCAATGCTTGTTTGGCTAAAGGACTGGAGCATGCGGAAGCAAAAAGAATGCTTGTTGGGTTGGTTACCATGGCGAATGTGGAGCCCCAAGAGGAGTTGATGCGATCACTGAGGGATTTATGCAGTGTCAAGCCAGATTTGTGGAAAGCACTCCGAGGGCGAGATGGAGTGCAGCTTTTGATATCGTTATTGGGTCTTTCCTCTGAGCAACAGCAAGAATATGCTGCTGCCTTGCTGTCAATTTTGTCCCAGGAGATAGATGAGAGCAAGTGGGCAATTACAGCAGCAGGGGGTATTCCTCCACTAGTTCAGCTGCTTGAAACTGGATCTGCCAAAGCAAAAGAGGACTCAGCAATTGTCCTTGGAAATCTTTGCAGCCATAGTGAGGACATCCGTGCATGTGTTGAGACAGCTGAGGCTGTACCTGCTCTTCTCTGGCTGCTGAAGAATGGTGGCTCAAAGGGTCAGGAAATTGCAGCAAGAGCACTGACACAGCTGGTACTGGAGTCAGATGCAAGCACAATCAGCCAGTTGAGTGCACTTCTGACCGGTGACCTTCCTGAGTCAAAGGTCCATGTGCTGCATGTTGTGGGCTGCCTTCTCACAGTTGCCTCACAAGAGGATACATCCCAGGAGGGTTCTGCTGCCAATGAAGCACTGCAAACTGTGGTACAGCTCCTTGAGTCCAAGAATTCTGAGAGTCAGGAACATGCTGCTTCAGTCCTTGCAGGAATCTTTGCTTCAAGACAGGACTTGTGTGAAAGCCCAGCTATCATGGATGCCATTTTCCCTCTGATAACCCTGCTTAATGTAGGAAATGAACAAATTGCCATGCAAGCAGCACGGGCACTTGCAGCACTTTTCTGTTGCATTGAGAAGAACCGGAAAGCTGCAGAGGCAGGGAAGCATGCAATCTTGCCTCTCATCAGTTTAGCCAAGTCATCAAGCATTGCAGTGGCTGAATTTGCAATGACAGCTTTGGCAAACCTTCTCCTGGATACAGAGGTAGCAGAAGAGGCACCTGCAGAGGAAATTATTCTGCCCCTCACCCGGGTGTTGCGTGAGGGAACTCTCCTTGGCAAGGAACATGCTGCTGGGGCTCTTGTCCGGCTACTTCATTCTCGACCTGTTGATGATGTTGTTGCTGAAAATGTTCACCAGTGTGGAACTGTGCTTGCCTTGGTAGCTCTACTTGCAAATACTGATTTGGAACATAGTGCCAACTCTGAATCCCTGGAGGCACTTGCATCACTAGCACGAGCTAAACGAGGTGGGACGCTTAGCCGACCTCCATGGGCAGTGCTGGTGGAAGTGCCATTCAGCATGGGACCATTGGTGAATTGTCTTGCAGTAGGCGTGCCGTTCTTGCAAGAGAAGGCAATAGAGGTCCTTTCAAGGTTATGTAGGGACCAGCCTGTAGTTCTAGGTGACCTAATTGCTGGCACTTCAAAGTGCATTGCAGCACTTGCAGATAGAATCATCCACTCTTCTAGCCTTGAAGTCAAAGTTGGAGGCACTGCATTACTCATTTGTGCTGCAAAAGAACACCGGCAAGTGTCAATGGAGGCTCTTTATGAAGCAGGGTCAACTTCTGATCTCATTCGGTCCCTGGTTGATATGTTGGGATTTAAGCCTGTTGTGGATACATACCTGGGCAATTGTGAAAATGAAGGGGAAGGTGGTTCTTCCACAAGAAAGGAGAATGCTATGGAAGGAGATGATGTAGAGGGATTCTCAGAGCATGATCCTGCTGCCATTTTGGGATGCACAGTTGCTTTGTGGTTGTTGTGTGTTATATCATCTCATGACAGACAAAGCAAGGTGGCAGTTATGGAAGCTGGTGCAATCGAGGTTCTTACAGAGAAACTTGCAATCTTTGCACCCAATGCCCGGCAGGTGAGGTTCATGCTGCTGTCTTGCAGTCTCTGTTATATATCCATAGCTCTTCTGTTTTCCTGGGGGATGGCCAAAGATAAAGTGGTTTGCAGGCATCATATATAAAAATTCTTGTAAATGGGTACTGATTGATTTCTGCTGACAGTAGATTTTGGTGTGTCCATACTACTGAATACATACAATTTATTGCTGTGAGGCATATCATTCTCCAGTGGCATCTATGTGGGCAATACTGATTTAGAGGATTTGGTTGTTTGGAGCAGGCTGAAGTTGAGGACAATGGAAGTACATGGGTGAGTGCATTATTACTTGCTATACTGTTTCAAGACCGAGATGTGACACGTGCACCTGCAACAATGCGAGCTATTCCGTCACTTGCAACTCTGCTGAAGTCACAGGAGGCAATTGATCGTTATTTTGCAGCACAAGCTCTAGCCAGTTTGGTGTGCAACGGTAGCCGTGGTACACTTCTGGCAGTGGCCAATTCTGGGGCTGCTGGTGGCCTTATTCCGATGCTGGGTAGTTTGGAATCAGACATGAGCAATCTTGTTGCTTTGTCTGAGGAGTTTGCACTGCCGCACAATCCAGACCAGGTGGCTTTGGAGCGTTTGTTCCGTGTTGATGACATTCGAGTTGGTGCCACTGCACGCAAAGCCATTCCAGCTCTGGTGGATTTGCTGAAACCACTTCCTGATCGTCCTGGTGCTCCACCTCTGGCTCTTGGTCTCTTGACCCAGGTAGCAGAGGGAAACAACATGAACAAGCTAGCCATGGCAGAAGCTGGGGCACTGGATGGATTGACAAAGTATCTGTCAATTGGGCCTCAAGATGCAATTGAAGAAGCCACAGCTGATCTGTTGAGGATTCTGTTTAGCAGTGCAGAATTGAGACACCATGATTCTGCAGTGGGTGCTGTGGAGCAGTTGGTTGCTGTACTGCGCTTTGGCACCCGGGGTTCCCGTCTCAGTGCAGCCAGGGCACTTCAGGGGCTGTTTGCTGCAGAGCACATCAAGGTTGGGTATGCTGCTGGACAAGCAGTATCTCCATTGGTGGAAATGATGAGCTCTGGAGTTGAGAAAGAGCAGCGGGCTGCAATTGGTGCCCTTATAAAGCTGTCAGTGGACAACCCTCCCAAGGTGTTGGCCATCGCGGATTCAGAAGCGAATGCACTGGAAGGGCTTTGCAGGGTCCTGTTGTCAGACTGCTCACTAGAACTGAAAGAGGATGCAGCAGAGCTGTGTCAAATCCTTTTCAGCAATCCACGAGTGCGTTCCAACCCAGCTGCAACATGCTGCATTCCACCCCTTGTGGCCTTGCTAGATGCAGAGTCAAGCTCAGCACAGTATGCAGGTGCTTGTGCCCTGGATAATTTGCTGGAAGATGAGCTGCAAGCTGAGGCTGTTGCTGCCAATGGAGCAGTGCTCCCCCTGGTAAACTTAGTGGTGGGGTCAAACTTTATGTTGCATGAGGCAGCAGTAAGTGGCCTTATCAAGTTGGCAAAGGATCGTCCACTGTGCAAGTTGGACATGGTGAAAGCTGGGGTCATTGACACTGTGTTGGAGATTCTGCCAATTGCCCCAGATTCACTTTGTGCACTCACTGCGGAATTGCTGCGCATCTTGACAAATAACAGCAGCATTGCTAAAGGAGCAGCAGCAGCAAAGGTGGTCGAGCCACTTTTCTCTACTCTCACACGTCCAGATCTGAGCAGCTCTGGCCAGCACAGTGCGATGCAAGTTCTGGTGAACATTCTCGAGAAGCCTCAACGACTTGCGAACTTGAACCTAACACCCAGTCAGGCAATTGAACCTCTTGTGTTACTACTTGACTCTCCAGCTCAGCCTGTCCAACAGCTAGCAGCTGAGCTCCTCTCTCATCTTCTGGCACAAGAGCATTTTCAGCGCGATGTCTTCACTCAACAAGCAGTAGTTCCCCTTGTAAGGCTGGTTGGGGTAGGTGTCCCTAGCTTACAGAAGGAGGCAATCAGGGCATTGGAAAGTGCCTCCAACAGTTGGCCCAACGCAATAGTTGATGCAGGTGGCATAGAGGAACTTTCTGCACTCATTCTACAAGTTGATCCACCACCTCATGCATTATGGGAAGCTGCTGCACTGGTCCTTTCCAACGTGCTGCGTTTTAGTTCACAGTATTTTCTCAAAGTCCCTGTTGCTGTACTGGTACGGTTGCTACGTTCAAGTAATGAGGCCACAGTTGTGGTGGCACTTACTGCACTGCTTGTGCTGGAGAGGGATGATGCATCCAGTGCTGAAGGCATGGCAGAAACAGGGGCTATAGAGGCACTTTTGGAGCTGTTGCGGTGCCATCAGTGTGAAGAAGCTGCTGCTCGTCTTCTGGAGGCGTTGTTCAACAATGTGAAGGTACGAGATACAAGGGTGGCCAAACTTGCCATTGCACCTTTGGCACAGTACTTGCTTGACCCACAGACATGCACACAGCCAGCACGGCTTTTGGCAGCACTGGCACTAGGAGATTTGTTCCAACTTGAGGGCTTGTCTCGCAGTAGTGATGCTGTTTCAGCATGCCGAGCTTTGGTTAGCTTGCTGGAGGATCAGCCAAATGAAGAGATGAAAATGGTAGCTGTATGTGCCCTGCACAACCTTGTTCTGAATAGCCGTGCCAACAAGCGGGCAGTGGCTGAGGCAGGGGGCATTCAGGTGGTGCAAGAGTTGCTGAGTTCAAGTAATTCAGAGACAGCAGGTCATGCAGCCACATTACTGAAGCTTGTATTTTCAACCCATACAATCCAGGAATATGCATCAAGTGATATCATCCGGGCTTTGGCAGGTAAAATGACTTGTTTTATATCACAAGAAAAATGCTGTTCATTGGAAAATTCTTGAATAATCTTCTTCCTTTGCATTCAACTAAAATCAATCTGTGTGTGGGTGCACAGCTGTGTTGGAGAAGGATTTGTGGGCAACAGCATCAGTGAATGAGGATGTGGTTAAGGCAATTACTATAATGCTTGGTAACTTTGGTCGGTTGCGTGCAACTGATGAAGCCACACAAAGCATTCCTCAGCTGGTGGGTGCACTGAAAGCTGGTAATGAACCAGCACAAGAAGCTGCACTCGATGCACTTTATCTTCTGCAGGAAGCCTGGTCCTCTAGTCCTGCTGAAATTGGCAAAGCCCAAGCTATGGCGGCAGCAGAGGCAATTCCTGTGCTTCAACTGTTGATGAGGGAAGGACCCCCGCACTTTCAGGAAAAGGCTGATTGTCTTTTGCAATGTTTGCCAGGCAGCTTGGTGGTGACTGTCAAGCAGGGTCACAATCTCAAACTGTCCATGGGCAGTACGAATGCATTTTGTAAAATCACTCTTGGCAATGGTCCTCCTCGTCAGACCAAGGCATGTTTCTCCCTGAGTGATTTGATGCACCTTTCTGTTGTTACTTAAGATGGGAGGTAAAACAATAAGACTGACAGGTAGAGTACTACTTCTCTGCTGATGGGTGATTTGTTGCAGGTTGTGAATCATAGTACCTCACCTGAGTGGAAGCAGGGATTTGCTTGGGCATTTGATACCCCACCAAAGGGTCAAAAGCTTCACATTACATGCAAGAGTAAAAGTGCCTTTGGCAAGGTCAGTGGCAACTACAGTGCATCAAACTCTGAATAATTATATTTCTGGAAGTGGCTTGTGTTATAAGAAAAGGCTAGTCTGTGGTTGTGCAGAAACACACTATTTCTGCTATTTGACATCAATTCTTTAATGCATATGGCAGGGTTCTCTAGGGAAAGTGACCATTCAAATTGACCGAGTGGTGATGGAAGGAACTGTAAGTGGACAATACACCCTGCAGCCTGATACCAACAGAGATGGCTCACCCCGAAGTTTGGAAGTTGAATTCCAGTGGTCTAACCGGTAATGAAATGCAGTCCCCTTTTGTTATCACAGAGGATGGGAGTAGAGAAGCATTAACTAACTAGACTTCATGTATGATGAATTGAGAGGTGGTGGCCTTTGTCTTTTGGTACTCAAAACCTCTGAGTGACTGAGAAAGGGTATCTGATAGGTTTCCTGAAGAACTATTTTAGCACAAAAAAACCATCAGCCATTTCATACGTGCAACTCTAGTAACAGAAATTTTTGATCAAAACGAGTCTTGGAGTGCAAAGTTGCAGTACCGAAGACTCGAAACATAGAAATTTTTACTTTCTCTCTTTTCATCTGCTGTCAACCACTGCATGCAGAGTATAGTTCATGTGGGTGGTGGGTCTCTCATGTAATTCTCCCGCGACTGTCAAAATGTGTCTGTTGTCCAGATCTTGTAGCAGATCTGGTTCATGTGAAACTTGATTTTTTTTATCGCATATGAGTTTTTCCAAGATCCAATTGGGTTCCTATTTTCTGTAGTTTTTCTTCCTATTATCAATAATTTTCTATGGCCCTGCCAGCCAATTTTTCTGGCTGGGTAGTGGGTAGTGACATATTCCCCATAACTTTGACTGAATATGCAGAGTTAGGGCAACGTTGCTTTTACTTTGTTCTAGTCAGAATCTTCAGCAAAAACTGGAGTCAGAGGTGTAGTAGAGAACATCACTAAAAAGTATAGAAGCTCTCAAACTGCATTCAATTTTTGTGTTAACATGTTTCTGAATTCTAGCATGAATTCTATGCTTTCAATCTATGTTTCATGCTTTCAGAATGTGCAATGTTTGGAATTGGATCAATGTAAGATCTTTGCTCTATTCTTTTATGGAAACACTTGATTTTGAATCTACAATTTTTTTCTATCATTAACACTATGTTGGATGTGATGAACACTTGTTGGGGCCCAAATAGGGGTCGTGGGTGGCATGGCTCTAACTAAAGTTAGGACTGTAGCCTTCAAACTCTTTTATTTGTTCATTTCCTTTCAGTTTGCTGTTCAAAGAATATTGTTTGGTATTGCAAGTTCATTTTCAGTGTATAACCAATTTGAATCCTTCATGTAAAGAAAGCTATTCATATTCGTCTTTTCATATCTTCACTTTTGAGTCATCACATGTGAAAATTGAATGTTTTTGTTGTCCCAAGTGGCAACAACAATGCCTAGTTGAATTCAAAAGCTCATTTCACATTGAATAAAATATTAATCTCTCCTCTAATTTTGCTCTTAACAATTGACATGGATTCATTAATTTCTTTGTGTAATTGACACACAACTTTTTTACTCTTGTTTTCAAGAGTTGAAGATTAAATTTGATGGTCTAAAATTAATGGAATTGAAAATGATTATATGAAAAAAAATTTACATGGTCATGAAATTTTGTTTTGAACAAATGACAATATATTAATATTCCAACCTCATGGCACTTAAATCATTCCCGGGAATGTGGAGTATTGTGAAGCCCAAGTAATATCATATCAATAAACAAAAAAATAAAGTACAAAATAAAGCAAACAAGTAGCTCATTGGCAAGCTTGTCATGGAATGGCTTATCCTCTTATGGCAAGTTCAAACCAACAACGGTTCGAATAGGAAATGTTCCATTGCTTATCCCCCTTATGGCAAGTTCAAACCAACAAGAGTTAGAATGAAAAAATATTCCATGAATGAAGTCTTGGGTGGAATGGCTCGGCTCCTTATTACAAGTTTAATCTAATGTTGACTTGAATGCAATGAATTTGAGCTTGTGGAGCTATAGAGTGGGGGTGGTGATCAGTGGTTTTGTTTTTTGGGTTGAATTTTTGGTGAAAAAAATGGACCTAATTTGCCAGATTTCAAAAACAGCAATTTTTAAATTGCCATATTTCTACAACAGGTTCCAGCAGTTAGCCAAAATATAAATGCATTCTTTTAAAAAAAAATTTACTTTCATATCTGGTCCATAGCCAAAATTTGGCTAAATCTTCTTGTGGATGATCACCAGTTTGGATATACAACAAAATTTGGGAACAAAGACCCTTGACAGAAATGAATGAATTTCTTGGAGATTTGGGTATGTTGTGGTGCTGGTGTAAGTAGCAGCTGTTGCTGGTCCTGAATTAAAAAGCTTCAACAAAAGTAACCTGCATTTCAGACACCAGCACCATGGGTGTTTTAGAGATTGGGCTTCAACTATTCATGCCAGGAAAAACCAATCCATGTCAATTTTGTTGTTGTTGTTGTTGTTGTTGTTGACAACTTGAAGACACTAATAACTGCATGAATAAGACTTGAAGAAAATGAGTGGGGCAGGGGAAGGCAGGAATAACTATTGTTGATTTAGCCTGGGGTTTAGGGTTTAGGATTTGCAAGTACCTACTTCATGAACAAAGATAAGTGCAAGTGGTCTCATCTCTCTTGAACAAGGGGGTGTGTCACATTGTGGCCTTGCCATTTACATGAAAAAGTATTGTAAGACAAAAGAAGAATTATGGAAACTCAAATATTTCATGATGCAAAAGTATACGTAAATCTTCAAAAAATCCTTTAAAAGAAACCAGAAGCCTTCAAGATATTATTATAACTCTGTAACAACTAATCTCAAGTTTCAACACAAGCCAAAATGATCATCTTTCAAAAATCCTCATATAGAAATAGACCTATTATCATTTCCTAGTAGGGGCCAAAATCCCGTAAGCCACTATACTCTATTAATGAATCTAAACACGATATCCTGGCCTTGGTAGGCAAGGCCAACAACAGACTGGCATCACAGACCCACCCACTAGCATTAGACATCCAGATCATGGAGAGGTCCCAGTTGGGTTCAATGCACAAAAGGATTGCAGCCAAGATTACAAGAATCCAATTAACTTGGCCTCTGCTCCACCACCCAGAAGAAGTTTGATAGTTATAACCTGTCATTTATACAACCACGTAAAATTTCACTTTTATAGCAACAAGTTTGAAAATGTGGTATTAACAGTATTGCAAATTCCATACGGGACTGAATGTTGTACAATTATGTTGTTGAACCTCCCCACGACTTTTATGCATAGTACAATGTAGGTCTATATATATATAGGCGGGAGGGGGGTTGTGTAATCTACTGGTCTCAAGGCACAGTGAAATTACTTCTGGTGCAATAGATCACTTACAGCTGGTTTGTTGCCATCCAATCTTCATTGCAATGCGGTCGAAAGTGATGCTATGATTTGTCATTGAGTTGTCTGCAAGCTTTTAAGGGAATGTTCAAAACTCAAAATGAAGAGAAAGACTCTCTCACTCAGTCCGGCATTGAAACTGATGATGCCAAGTGATGCTGCTGGTGCACTTATCTTCAACACTTGATCACAAAATTAAAAAGTATAAAGAAGTTTTTTTCTGGACTTTGTGAAAAGATCAAGACATGAAATCTTCACACAATGCAAAAATTGTGGGGGAAGGGTAGAGAGCAATTGGAAGTCTACGTACGGCCAATTATGCTGCTTACAGGCGTTGAAGTCCCACTATCCAGGATTGCCAAGCAATAGCCAACTATCTGATTCTGCAAACAGTTACAAGGGGGAAAGTGTGGTAAAGTAGACAACTTCTTGATCCATGTCAACATGATAAATGGAGTTCTCTTGAATGGTTCTTAGTTGTTCTTTTCCATGGTCCCTTGCTCCAAAATATTACATTTTGACACTAAAGTTTGATCATCCAACGATCTGAAAATACACAAATGATGGACATGGTCTTTTGGTGAATTGTACCCATATCCATTTGGCAAGGTCTCCAGGAGGCTAACCATTTGGCAAGGTCTCCAGGAGGCCAACCATTTGGGATTACCTATCAGGTTGATGTTATGCCAATTTTCATGAAATTTTCTTGACACTTTTACATAAACGTGCTCACATCACATATATCCCAACAAATCCTTACCAGAACACCACTAGTTTATTTATCATTAACCCTAACCTAAAACCCAAAACAAGAATGGCACATACCGTCGAAGCAGTAACGACATTGACAAATGGGAGAGCAACATTTAAGGTGGCTTTATTTGAGAATTGCAAGGCTATACTTGGTAGAACACCTGGATCACTTCAACAAGTCAAGCAAATTCATCGTGTATAGGTCAGATAAGGATACAAATATCAAGAGACAAAACAAAATTTGCAGCAAAAAATGTGTCTTTATCTTTTAGCACTTATACATCTGAACAAGGAAACTTTGAAGCAAGAAGACTTAAGAAGCAAGCATCAAATAAAGAAGAGGAGCCACCACTATTAGCTTCAAAGTTCAAAAATTTTGGATGTTGGTTGACTTACGCCACTGTATAGCACAACTCAAAAATGTCTATTGAGAAACTGCCTGATGGTGCTTGTGAATGATACTGCCATAATAGTACATTGAGGACAATTTTGTCAGTCTCCGTGAAACTGAGATTTAAATTGTAGTCTATGAAGACAAAACAAAATCACCATACCAAAGCAACATGAAAACGGCAGCTTTATTTTGCTAATCAAATTCACAAGCCTTTCAAGAAGAAGGACCCAACTATAAACCCTAAACCCGTATAGCATATTTCTTCATGGCATGCTGTGTTCAAGCCATGAAGAGGAGATTGATTACAATCTAATATTTTAAACCCATATCATTTGTTTGGAATTATTGTTAGAGTTTGGAATTACACCTTGGATAAACCCTCCAAATACAACAAGGAAATGACCATAGTTTCTGCTGTGAAAAAACCAGAAGTACTTGATAGTTTATTTACATGCTCCCAAGAAATACCAAAGGAAAACATGAGATGAAACACAACACAGTCTACAGAAGCTCAAATAGAAAATCGAAGATCAATTGCAAAAAGAAGAAAAGAGACTTGAAAAGGAGTGATTGAAAAAAACAGGAAAGTTTTGAAACATGTGTGACTGAAAACACACACAAGCAATAAAAGTTTAGAGAAAGTATGCTTTTATTCTTACCACCTCTGCAAATTGAGTGTACACTGGAGTAGAAAAGTATGTGAAGGAAGTTCCAGTGTCAACGATGGCTTGAATGTTGGCAGGAACAACAATTGTTCCACCCACAACAATCTGTTGAAGGGTCACAATGTATGTCTTTCTGCATTCATTTGCCAGCCAGATTACATGATATAAACAAGCATAGGTATGTAAGCCTCACACAGAAAGACAAATTACAGACAATTTGGTTGAGGAAGGAGGGGAGGTAGGCATGGAAACAGGAGGTAGGTATGTAACCCGGAGCTAGTGAGGTGGTAAGTATTGATTGGGAAAGCTCACAGGTTGCTGATCTTCACGAGCGGAGTGCTGGGTTGCTTTGGAGGACCTCTGTCGCCGAACAGGATTCTTCCTGATCCATCCAGCGCAAAGCACATGGAGAAAGAGTTCTGTGCAACTCCTTGTCTGGCCATGGTGCTGGGCACTGAAATATCTGCGAGTCCCAGCCCAAGAAGCCCGTCGGAAGCTGAAGAACCTTGTACAAAACCCCCTGTCTGGTTTGTACCGCACCTGCATTGCAGCAAAAGAGCATCGTGCAGCACCAAGACATTGCATAAGGATCAGAACATACCCATCACGGCATCTTTGTATCACCATCAGGAACTCAGCTGATCAGGTTGTCGTCTGACGATCATGAGAGCTCGCATAGCCATGAGTACCAAGACACAAGAACAAGAAAAACAAAAAAACAAAAAAAACAAGAACAACAAGAACAAGTTCATACCCAAATGTGATGGTTGCTGTTGTCTTTTGAGGTGATGATCCAGAACTGCTGCTGTTGTTTTCAGGCATGAATTGCATGACATCCTGAACCAGAATGCCTGAAGTACTGGTGTTCGGCGACAAATACTGGATTTCATACCGGCAGTATTGCTGATCTTGTGTCCTGCTGCTGGGATTAAGACATTGCACCGCCGAGGAAGAACACAGCGGATTCTTGCAGGTGACTGTTTGGTAGGTTGAGGAAAGAGATGGGCTGTACACACTCAAGCTCTGGTTCTGTTCTTCCCCCCACCCAATGAAGAATATAAATACAGTCAGGTCAGGTCATAGAATTCGCAGTCTTTAGAAACAAACTTCTTGAAGAATTTTGCTGGCAAACAGAAGCTAGAGCACGGCTGGCGCAGGCCTGCATCATCATCATCGTCATCATCCGCAATATTGTGATCTGCTGCAGCTACCCATTGCTTGAAGATCAACTTACGTATATAGGCGAGAAGACTTCAGTGTCCGTAGGACCACAGGAAACGCAGTTTGCGCAGGGTACCCACAGAAGATCACTCCCCGTATCTAATGCTACAAAGTAGGCTTTACTTGGAGTTCCGATATTCACCACAGCGTACTGCAACCTGCAGATCCAAAACGGAATCAAAAGCTAGTCGTTGGAAATGCGCTGAGTCGCGCATTGCAAAACAGACCATGAATGCCATGCACAATGTGGGGAAGAAGAATATTGATCTAGTCTCAAGTGACGAGACCGCCACTGTTGTTCCTACCCATCGCTCCATTCTTCTGTAAGATTGCCTGCGGAGTATGTGAGGAGTGAATGCTTGCTGGGACTCATCAGAAGTCGACCACGATGACGACGCCAGTCACGACTCCACAGCATGTTATGGTATTCCGCACTCCCAAGAATTGGCCATGAGGACCACCCGAGATGAACATGATGACCGACTCCATGATACCGCTTCTCCTTCAACTCGATCCTGGCTTTGTCGGAGAATCGGTGCGTGATTTCCAACTTGAACAAGCTGTGGCTGTAGTTACTATTGTTGCTGCTGCTGCTGCTGTCGCGGGGGGAACGAGTCAGTATATGAGAAGAAGAATCTTGTTCCAATCCACGAACTAAACCCAAATGGAAAAACGAAAAGCAACAAAAATACCCATACACCAGAAACCTCAGCAATCTCAGAAACTTCATTACAATTACAAGAACACGACGATGAATCGTCAAGCTACCTCTTCATCTTCTTTCTCTTTACTACTGCTGCAACCAGCTCCAGCTCCTTCTTCCGAGATTGCTGGAGCTGCCATCATATGTAAGCGACCCTGCAAATATTATTCCATCGATCAAAACAACCACACAAGTATGTGTACAAGACCCTTCTTTCTTTTCTTATAAGAGAATTTAAACTGTGTCCGAGTTGAGCACTACCATTCTTCTGAATCAAGCCTTCTGCAACAACAGATCATGATCTTCTTCTCGAGCTGCAAGAAAGAAAAGACGGAGAAGAAAAACAACAACAACGCAAGTGTCGAAGAGCAGCAGCAGCAGCAGCAGCAGCTGGTGAGGGGCTTTGAGAACCGGCGGTTAGGTTCCATGGACATTTCCTTGAACTAGGTGCTCACAAGGGTATAAGTAGATGAAAGTCTTTTTTTTTATTTTTAATTTATTTAACACTAGTCTAAGGTATTATCTTGTCCACATCTTTTATAATTTTTTTTCATTTTTTAATGTATTATTATAATTTTAAAAATTACATTTTTGTTTGCTCACTTCATCATGTCCTTATCTTTAACCTTTTATGATTTTTTTCTCGGTTTTTCTGTTTTGTGTTTGAATTAAAAAAATTATTTTATTTTTATTTTCATCATTTTCATCTTTTTTGTGCCCATGACACATTTTTCTTATTCCCATTCCACTTGGACTTTATATCCTATGTGGATATTTGTTTTATGGTGTGATAATAGGTTAGCTAATAATAAAAGGTATTTCATAATACACCCTTAATCAATTGAAAATACTCTCTTAAAACAAACAAATTAATTTTTTTCAAAAATAACACCTAAAATGAAACCCCCAAAATAATTGAGAACATAAATGTTAAAACCCTAAACCCTGAAAAATAATAATAATAATTAAAAAAAACTTTAAAAACCCAAATTCTAAAAAAAATAACCCATTAAAACCCAAGATTTTTTTTAAAAAAAATAAAAAACTTAAAACCTAAACCCTCAAAAAACTAAAATATAAACTCCTAAAACCCAAACCCTAAAAAAAGCAACCCCTAAAACCCAAACTCCAAACAAAAAAATTAAAACCTTAGAACACAAACCTTAAAAAAACATAACCCTTTAAACCCAAATTCTTAAAAAAAAAACTAAAAAATAAGTCTTAAAAAACCCAAACCCTAAAAACAAACAATTAACAGATTAACCCAAAAAGCTAAATATTACACCAATACAACTGCTATATACCTATAATTGAATAACTCAACTAAGGTACCCTTAAGTCCCTTTAACAAATTTAAAATTAAAGTGAGTCCTTAATTGATCTGTAGTTTAGAAATTTGGTCCCCAATTTGGGGTGACTTTAAAAATCCTTGAAAAAGTGAGGATGAAAAATAAATCAAAGGAGGAAACTAGTGACAAATTAAGGACCACTTCAAGGATACCTTTGTACCTCAATATTAATACTCATTACATGCTGAAAACTCAAAATTTCAAAATGCCCATCTGTCAAAGCTAAAAGAATTCAAAATGAATTTAAATATTCAATAGGTCCTGATCAAATTTTACAAAGCCAAATAACTGGGACCCAAACTAGTTTGTCCACCAATTTTGGTGGTAAACTGAGTTTCATCCTGTCTTTCCTTTTTACTGAGCAGCGCCTCCACTGCTGCTACATCTGTTTCTCACTGCTTCTACCTGTACAACTATAGTTACTCTGGAAGCTTGTGCATTAAATGCTGAGTTTTAGCATTTCGTACTGAGATTTAATAAAATTTCCTTACTTTGCGGATGTCTCTCTGAAAGAGGGGATAGGGGGTGAAAGAAGGCTCAAAGACAGGGTGAAGACAAGATGACTTTACGGATAATTCTATTCAATAGAAACTTTTTGCCACATATATAGATGCACCCTCGATAGAAAATGCATGTTTTGAAAACATTTGCTTGAACCATAACATTAGGAAAGCATAAAATAGAACTATGTTCAATGTTGCTCAAGTTCAAAAGTTTTTTTTTTTTTTTTTTTTTTTTTTTTTCCGAATTGTGTGAGGTAGTTGATCTGGCAATCATCACATAGCCAAATTTGGCTACACATCAGACAGGAAAGCAAAAAAAAAAAAAGGATTTCGGTGACATGTTGAAAACTATTGTCTAAATGTGATAATTTTAGAAAAAAATTTCATCAAAGTCTGGAAAATTGGGACATTTTTTACTCAAAAAATCCTTTTGTT
>Ga0209611_10001627_pt1 | contig 38724 bp, 28 predicted proteins | sample S1TSphgellanicum_3_FD_187693 | JGI IMG/M metagenome (GOLD analysis project Ga0209611, IMG submission 187693) | Host-associated microbial communities from peat moss isolated from Minnesota, USA - S1T2_Fc - Sphagnum magellanicum MG (SPAdes) (version 2) | ecosystem: Host-associated > Plants > Peat...
CCCCCCACTTTTAAGGAGTAGACATTAGATTCCTTCTCATTTCTATGAGGGAGTTTCACAATTACAAAGTACCTTTCAAGTCCATTTAAGAAATTTCTGCAGTGTGTGTTAGCAGTGCCAAACTTTGCTTTTGGGATCAAAGCTGAAATTTTCAAAATCTTCAAACAGATGGCATCTTCCTTCCAGTGTGTGTGCATTTCAATTGGTTCGCACAGTACGCTGCCTTTTGACTATTATCACAAGAGGGTCAAGATTTTTTAAAAATTTGTTTGTATCTGGCAATTTGGTCTGCTTATAGTTTACCCTGCTGAAATATGCCATGTTTCTCCCCTGTTCTGTGGGGCCATGAACCTTACATCTTAGTACTTACATGACAAACATTTTGAGCAACATGGGTGATGGGTTACAACTACAAATTGATGGCTCCATTCAAATTCTAATCTACAGTTTATTTTGTCTTAAGCACTGAAAAAATCCTTGTATAGATGCTGTCCAGTGTTCTCAAGTCTAGACTCTTGTGTAACTACCAGTCTTCTTCTTCAAATGTAGGTTCAACGACTGAACAAATGCTAATGACCATTCAACAGAGTTATTTCACTGGCCATGCAACGGTAGCTACTTTCAGTCCAGTAGAAGGCCCTATGATGATGAGACCATTACCAGCACAAGGGCCTGCAAGAGGTGAACCCAATCCACGTGTCCTGATCCTAGTAATGCCCCTCATCCCAGGACCTTACTTGTTTTACAAGAAAGAGGCCAATACACGAGATCAAACAAGCCAGATGTTGTAGAATAAGTTCTTGAGATAATCCCGGATGACTTTATGAACCCATCTAGAGCCCACATTGCAAAAAGTAAGAACTTTCACAAAGTCTCAGAACTCTTGAAATGAAATATACCCTCCCTACAATGGAGGTAGATAGACATGCATCCACTTTACACTACAAATTTGGTGCATAAAATGTGAGAACCCTCTTTAAATTGAAGTGTTAAGGACCTGCAGTAAGAAGCATATACCAATTGGTATTGCAAAAGAGAGTTCATTTTTAGATAAAGGATTTGCAAAAAATCTAATGTAGAGAGTCATGACAAGCTCTTATTCATGGTATCCTCTGGATCAAATTTTAAGATGCCAATACCAACAGCACTTCATTCTCTTTCATAGAGTAGGAAAGATTCTAGTGTCCATAGTTGCTCTTATTAGAAGAAATTTCACAAAAATGTGGGATTTTTTTTTTTTGAGGTTGCAACCCATTCAAAGGTTTTCTTCAAAAAATTCTTAGAGGACCCCAGCCACATGGAAACCAACAAAATTCACAGAGAAGGACATCAGCTAAGGCTTGGCTTAATTGACATGGGCTGCTTCCTAAGTGCATTAGCAAGTCACTAGTTGTTAGTAATGTGCATGGTACTAGCTCTCTTTCCTGAATTCAGATCTCCAAGCTTCTGGAGGGGAGGAGGGTACATTATCTATGAAAGGCTTCTTCCTCAAATCAGATTGGAGATTTTTCCAATTTTGTGTTGTTCGGAGTTTGGACCTTGTTTTCATACCATGCACCAGATCAGCTGCATCCTTGGATCATTGGAATCTAGGGCTGGTACAATGACTAATCTTATGTGATCTTATAGTATTGAACACTGTGTTCTAAAATGTGATGTGGTCATGGTGCTGTAATAAAATCATGTGGACTAACTAATTTTACGGCTTCACTGAATCTACTTACTCTCAAACTGAGAGAGTCGGATTACTAGTGTTTCTGTTGGCTTGTCTTTCATCTGTAGTTCACAATAGTATTATTTTATAGTGTGTATCCTGTACAGATTGAAGAGGAAATCCACATAGCAACAACTTTACTTGAAGGCTGAATTGAATTGACAGATGGTGTGATGGTCGCTCTAATAATGAGTTGTAGTAGATAGGTGGTAGTTGATCCATCATCTCTTTTCTAGATAGACAAAATGTTCACAAGCTGTTTGTGACAAGGCTCAACTTCCCCTCCTTACGATCGCATGCCATGACACCATTTATGAGAATTCAACAATGTCTCTTTCATTCAGCCACCCTTGTGTCATGTGCTGCCAGGTGCTACCCATGATCCTTCTTCTTCTGACATCATGGGGATTCCCTTGTGAGTGTGGGGCCATGTATGCTCATTCATATTTGCCTTTTCTCTTGAATCATTCATTCAATGGGTCGACCAAGACTATGCTAATTTTTCCTCTAAATTTATTTTAAAAATAGTAACACAAATCCATGCAACCCAAGGCAGCCACCAAAAACAAAAGTGCATTTGCAAATCTCAAATTCATGGTTTGAATTATGTGAGTTGGGTTAGTGTTAGATATATTCTTGTGGAAGCATTTTACCTGCCTAAAGAACCACAAAGTGCTTCCCTACCTACATAAGAATCACTTACATTCCCTAGTTTTTACTTACCTATAATACTTAACCACTTAAGGTGCTTTCAAACCTAATCTTAAGTCAGTGTTAAGTGAAAATCTAGGTGGCACACAATGTTAAATGGGTGATTGTTTAATGTTAAGTGAATATTAACTTAAACATAAAATCTTCATGGCAAATAGGTTTAGGTCCGAAATGACTAGCTTGGTGTTAGGGGACTTAATACTAGAGTCCTTCACACCAAGTGTGAATGCACCACACTTGTGTTTGGCAACACTAGAAGAGCAGGAGTTCCCCAAAATAACCATCCCTTGATGCCATATCAGGGACTCATTTAGGAGTTGAGGTTTGGAGCTTCTTTCAGGAACACCCCCACACTAAGGGAAATTTACCCCCAGGTAAAGCATTGGCAGAATTCTTTTTCAATTTTTTCCTTGTGATACCCAATGGACATCCACCGGGTATCATGAGAAATTGATCTTGAACTCTAATCTCTGGCCATTGAATGAAACCATCCCCAAATCACTTCATTTTCTCATTTTTTAATTTTTAATTTTAGGCGAAATTTCTCCAGTAAAAAAGAAAAGGCCGCCAGTTTCAGGATTCAAACAAGAGAGAGAGAGAGAGAGGAGTCCCAAGAAACCCTAAACCCACAAAACTGGGCGCAGTTCACTACTAGCTAATAGAGTTATCCGTAAAGTAACCCTGTCTTCACCCTGTCTTTGGGCCTCCTTTCACCCCCTATCCCCTCTTTCAGTGGTATCCGCAAAGTAAAGACTACTGCAAACTCTTAAGTAGCCATAGATGCTGCTGCTGTGTCAGAGCCGACGGCATCTCCTCATCATTTTACCTTTGAATGCATTTAGCATGCACAACTTGATTATGTTTTGCCCTGATTTAATGTTTGCTGGATTTTGTTGTTGTTGTTGTTGAGAACAGGAATTCGGTGACTGAATATTGGAAAGCATTTATTGGCTCTGCTTTCTTGTAATGGGGGAGAGAGAGAGAGAGAGAGACACTCTCTAGAGAACAATGTAGTTAGTTTTCATTTGGGCTTACATTTTGAGGAATGTTCATTAGGTGTTAACACTTTGAAATGTGAGTTTCATTTTCTGGGAACATCATTGAACATTTCTTATTATTCTGACCTTTTGCTGGTTTGAAGTTTGAACCTGCCATAAGGGGGGACTGATGATACATTTTAGGCTGAATGATGATATTCAGCTGATGATAGGGTTTCCTTAGGGTTTAGGGTTTAACCATGAGGGGGTTTATGATAAGCCTATTCCTGAGCCACCTGGTAAGTAGTTGATAGAATAAAAAGGGTCATTTGGACAAAAACAAGATTTTTTTTTTGGGGTGGGCGAGATGGGCAGGATAAATTTATTGTCAACATACAAGATATGTGAAGAAACAAATTTTTTATCCCATATTCATTTTTTTAAATGCCTCACCTCTTTCTGTTTTTTTCCCATGATTCGTGCCCTGCCTCATCTTTTTCATTTCTTCATGTCATACGAGCTGGGTATCACAAAAACAATTGACAAAATTGTTCCCTTGTGCTTTACATTGGGTACCACCCAAAGAGTGAGGTGTTCCCAAAATAAGCACTACCACTGGTTCTGCATTGGGTGGGCGCTTATGTCAGGAATGCCCCATCACTTAGGCCATATCCTACAGTTTGTGCTGTGAGGGAGACATGGTCATGACACATGACTCATCATCCATAAGAATATTTAACCAAACATGGAATCTGCACTCAACTCATCCATCTACATTTTTCCACTAAGTGAAAGATATATTTGTTGATGTTTCTCACCAGTTATATATGTTAAGTTATAATGATTTAGCATTAAAACAAGCTTCCTTAATCTTCTTTTAAATCCACATATAATCAATTTTCCCCTAAGATTTTAATTGCCATTAACACCATGCATCAAGGCTGATCCCAAAAGGGCAACCGGATGGTTGTTACTTAACTACCCTTCTTGTTTGGGGAAAAGAAGCATACTTTGAAACAAGTATATTCAATTCCCCTTTATGGAAGCCCACTTTGATAGCGTCAAAACCCAAAAAAACAGGCAGGAGGAGGACATTGCAGGAACAGTAAATCTTTAGCCACCACTAAATATATCCCAATCTCCTTTTGCGAAATCATCCTTTATAAATCTCTTCTTGATTAGTTTAGATTATTAAGTGGCATTTAAGGAGCCTATTAGTTACTTTGGTTCCCTGACAACCTAACTTACTTAACGGCAACACGCCGGCCCATTCAAACTAGAGATGAATGAATGTACCACATCGTTTTAAGTAGAGTACATTTAATAGAGATATCCTGAAATTTACCCACTTTTCACCCTATCTTTGAGCCTCCTTTCACCCCCAAACCCCTCTTTCAGTGGTATGCGCACACTTAGTAAGGAAATTTTATTGAATCTGGATACGAAATGCTGACACTCAGCATTTAATAAACAAGGATCGAGCGTAATTATAGTAGCTGGACAGGTAGGAGCAGTGAAAATATATGTAGCAGCAGTGGAGGCGCTCAGGAAAAAAAGGAAAGATGGGATGAAACTCAATTACCACCAAAATTGATGGTATTTTGAGTTTGAACACCCCGCCCCCCGCCCGCCCTTCCCTTGAATGCTAACGTACATTTTTGCTAGTGGCTTTTTTAATATCACCCTGTTTATGACCAAACTCAGGGTTCTGGTGCTGTGTTTCCCTTACTTTACAGATATCTCTATTATATTAACAAAATTAAGCACTGATTATGCTCCCCTGTCTGAATTGAAATACAAAATTGTTGAAAATTCCTAATACGAAATCAATGAATTCTAATACAAAAACATGGCCCCTTATAACAATTGGGTTATGAGTACTTTTGGTGTTGTGTACAACTTTGACTCATGTAGGATGGTCATTACTTTTGGTTTTTCTGCACTCAATTGAGTCTTGTAGGATTCAATTTTGCATAAGTCATTTCAGCGATTGATTGAGTTGGTCCTTCGACACATTATTACTGAAGAAACAAGTTCAATGACAAATAGCATGCATACAAATTTATGCTTTAGCAAAGTATTGTGCATGCTATGTACAATTCAACATTAGATCACCCAATCAGTTTGTTCTTCCTCTTTGAAGAAGTCGTGGTAATAAACACTTTCAAGTGGAAAGAGTTAATGGTTTTGTTGAGTTGGAGCAAAACATTGTCAGTTATGATCAGCTTCGCTGGGGTGCTTGCTGCTCTTGGGGACTTTGATTACACCCAATCTTGCCATTTTTCAAGTTAAATTTTTTAAGTGCAAGATTCGTCTTTGTGTATTTTTGCAGACAACAAAGTTATCCCTAAAGTCATCCTCTGTCTGCCACCCAGTCTGAATCCTCTGTACAATCCCTTGTTTTTGTTATCTGTAAAGTCACTAGATCTAGAGATGAAAATTAAAAACTGGGGATCAGTCCAGAAGAGCAGGGTCCAAGTAAATTTTTTTTGAATTTATTTTTTGAAACACATCTGTTTGTTTGTTTATGGATCTGAACAAAATCTACAAAAACTTGTCTTCTGTGCACTTTCAGCACTTTTTTTTTATGGATTCCGCTACAAACCTTGTTGTAGAGTTCGTTTTTTTTTTTTTCAATTTAATTATGGGCTTACTCAGGATGACTTTTAGGGTTTCTTTTATATCGAACTATTTAACTGAGATTCTTTCCACTTAGATTTTCATTTTCATTTGAATGAGCTTTTCTCTCTTTTTTCCTCACCTTTTCATGTGACTCATTTTTTCTTATTTTCACTTTTGGGAACTCTTTTCTTTGTCACTATGGGGTTTCTCTCTTCTTCTTTTTTGGGTTTTTTATTTAGAGTTTTTCAATTTTTCTTACTTTCTTGTTTATAGGGTTTTTCATTTTTGCTTATGTCTGACACCATGTGCATGCAACATCGTATTGTGCTTGTAATTATAATTATAATTGTTAACACAAAAGATCTATTCAATGCAAATGAACTAGAAAACAATGTTGGGCAATCAATTACTTGAGGTGTTTGTCCAAATTGACGACAAGCAAAAACTAATCAACTTCATTCTATGGATGAAACATGACAATGTTACAATGTATGATCTTTTCATGTGAAATCTTATATATTAATTCACTACGTCCGTTTGTTTGTCTCACGAGGGTTTTGGGGGGTGGGGGAGGGAAAGGCCGGTGAAGCAACGGGCGACCGGTGTTAATCTATGACGGGGGTTGGACCACCACGGTTTCTGTGTACAAACCATCTCCACAAAGCATTGCAGCCATTCGAAGGGTAGGAATGACGGTTAGATCGCATCCCTCTCCCATCGCACCAGAAGCAGATATAAAAACCTTCCCTTCCCCCCCCCCACTACCGAAAGAACCGGCGGTTATATAGAGGAGCGTGTTTTTGAAAATTTTCAAAACTTTCGGGAACCAAGGTTCAAAATGTTAGAACTGGGGTTTTGGGTTTTTTCACGTCGGGTAAGGAAGTAAATACCCGGATTGATAACCTGAGGGTACACACGGCTGGTTTTGATACCCGCACAACGTCGGTCAGGACCACTGCGTGTTCGGGGTGGCTGGAGTGGCGTAGCCACGAGTGTCCGAAGGTCATGGGTACCACTAGTTGGAAGAAAAGTGTAATATGTAATGATGTAATTTCATTCCATTCTACATTAATGAGCCTATAAGTGATGAAATTTGATGGCCTACTAGCGAAGAGCAGGCTACCCTTTATACACATATCCCAAAGTATTGATTATATTAGGTTCCTTGATGGGATTTTCATCACAATCTACAAGCCCTAGAACAATAAAAATTGTACAAAAAACCATTTAACAAACATGAAGATGTATTGTATGAACAATAATATAATTGTTTAACCAATGTGGATTTTTTTGTACATACTTAAACATCAAGTACCTTAGCTCCTACCATGATGTGACCATCCTACATTAATCAAAGTTGTACATAAATTGGCATTAATTTTGTACATGGGGATGAATATTTTGAATGTTTCTTAAGGGTCCAAGGTATATGGGTGAAGAGATGTTTGTGATGCAATGACTTGGGAGGCATGAGTTTCCATTTGGACATGATTTCGATGTAACATACAATAAAATTAAAGTATAGGTGGAATGGGGAATTGTTAATTTGAAGTAGAAATGGAAAACACTCATGAAATGGTTTGCTTCAACAAAACTCAATTATAATCATTTGTTTGGACATTAATTTGAAGTAGAAATGGAAAACACTTGTGAAATGACTTGCTTCAACAAAAATTCAATTATAGTCATTTGTTTAGACCTACAACTCTCTTGACTAATTTCATGCACAAACATTGTAGAGACTTCACATATGAAATCATTGAGGACCACAAAATGACCTATCTTAATACAATTCAAATCAAGGCTTCTAATTATAAATCCAACATTTTTTTTCACCTTTGTTTTAAATTTTACATTCGTCAAAATTTCAAGGTCCTTAGTTGCCTTGAAATTGTTAACATTAAATTATTTCTTCTTATTTATGTTAACTTCAATTTTACCCTTGCTAAAGTTGTATGGTTTTCATTATTGAACTACATCTCTTGCACTATGATAATAATTTCTTGGATTGCACTTATAACAATATCACCTTCATCATTGTTTTGTCAGTTGGAATAATCGAAAAGCTTGGGCTTAAGATAATTCATGGGGTTGAAGCAAACTTCATCTATTAAGTCAAATGTATAAATAATTAAGAGGGGTTGGTACAATGGGTGGGCTAAATGTACCATCAATCAAAATTTACCACATTTTGACAACATTTGGGTGTATGTCCATATTTTATCTTTAATCATGCTAATGCATCATCACACTCCAACACCACCTTTTCCCAAAATTAGTTATTCAATTTGTCCTTTTGAAACAAATTATCAAGATATGCACAAAATTAGGTATGAGCTATGTCATTTATTTCTTGTCTCTTGAATATAAAGCAAAATGACTATTGTAATTTGTGGCCATGGTGTTCAAATGGAAAAATTCCATAATCATTCGTGAAGCTTTTCCTTACGTGTCACCTTCACCTTCAATTGATTAACCACAAATTTACGTTTTGCATCCAAATCGAATGAGCTCCCTTGCACCATCATCTTCATCTTTCCATGATCATATGCCATGCCTAAAGTCATTTCCACACAATCGTTTTTTGCAAAATGCACAAAATAGCCTAAAAAAAACTTTACGGATTCATTTACCTAGATGCATAATTCTTTTAAAACATTGTCCCCTAAAACCTTAATTTCTAAAAACATGGCTTTCTAAAAACATAAGTTTTTGAAATTTTGCTCTTTGGAAACATAATCAAGATACATAGCAAAAAACTTCTAGCTTACAAATGAGGCCTACAAACCTCACAACTTCATTACATAGCCCAATGCAAGTCTATCCAAACAAAAGGGTCTATCCACATTCTAAAGAATTAGAATTCAATCATAAAAAAAGTTTGCAAACCTCATAATTGTATTACCCAGTTATGAATGTTTAAGCAATACGGTCAAGGTACGTAACAAAGAATCTAAATTCAATCACAAATTTAAGGTTTCCATACCTCAATACTTAATTACATAGCCCAATTACAATCTATTTACACATCAAAAAGTCAAGATTTAATCACAAAGAGGAGCTACATATCACCAATTAAAAGAAAAAAAAGTCTATCCATTCAACAACACCTTCTACAAACATATCCAAAACTCCATTGCCTCTAGGTGCATTCACATTATTAGGAACCAAAAGCAACACAAAGACAATGTCTTTATAAAGAATGGATTAAGAAATCAAGTTGACATGGTATAATGCAATTGGTCATCCATGGACAATATTTTTAATTTCATGATAAATATAATATAATGGCAAAAATTAATTACTATGACCTAAAAATATGCTACATTATATTATTATGTAAAGGTTTATTAAAAAAAATTCTTATAATATGTCATTTTCAAATAAATTCAAGACCTTTTTAAAATATTTTAATCGTCAAAAATACTAGTTATAAACAAATATTGTGTTTTTGCATCCCATGTATTTGTTATTATCATCTTTTGTTTTGGATTTTAACAACATTATACACAAATAAAGGACCTATGCAAAAAAATTACAAGATTTTATAAATGCATCAAATTTCAAACCATATTTCCCAAAAAACAAAACAAAACAAAACACAAATGGTTTTTTTTTAATTTAATAATGTGAATACGCCCCATTTAGAAAACTTCAATTCAAAAGAAAAATTGTATGTCCAAGTTATTACACCCTAAAATGTATTATCTAAGACTCTTAAAGGTTTATAAAGTTCCAATTCACAAGCAACAAGGTTTTTCCAAATTGGTACATTGTAAAAAATATTATTGAAAATTCATCAACCTTTACATAGTTCCCATTCACAACGAAAAGGGTCTATCCAAGCTATTTAATATACCCTAAAAAATATCCAAAACTCCTCAACCTTTACAAAGTTCCCATTCATAAGCAAGAGGATTTGTCCAAGCTACTACACCCTAATAAGCATTATCCAATATTTTTCAACTTCAAGAAAAGGTCCAATTCACAAGCAAAAAAGTTTGACACATCACAAAAAAATGGGTATTTTCGCCACTCTTGACATATTGCAAACTACCAATTTGACAATTGAAAGTGTTGTCCAAGCTACTACATCCTAAAATACTTATCCAACATTCCTAAGCATATATAAATGACCAATTTCAACAATGAAGGTGTTGTCCAAGATATTAGTGCTTGAAATGTCATATCCAACATTCTTGACCAATTGTAGTTTCCAATTTGACAAGTGAGGGTGTTGTCCAAGTTATTAAAGCCTAAGATGTCATATGCAACACTCTTAACCCTTTATAGATGGCTAATTTGACAAGTAAAGGTGTTACCTAAATTATTACACCTTATCTAAAATGTTATATGCAACATTAATTTGAACTATCTACAAACCACCAACTTGACAAATGAAGGTGATGCCCAAGCTTTACACCCTAAGATGTCATATGCAACACTTTAAACCTTAAGTACACCAATTTAACAAGTGAAGGTGCTATCAACCTTAAACTATCATACCCAACATTCTTAACCTTCTACAAATGACCAATTTGAAAAATGGGGGTGTTGTCCAAACTAATACAACTTAAGATTTCCTTTTCACCACTTTAGATCTTGACTTTTTGTAAAACACCAATTCTACCCTAAAATATATATGTCCAAGCTACTACACCCTACAACCACCTTTCCACCATTCCACTATTTGTAGATAAGGCCCATCCTCGTGCATATATTTTATTTAATTATTAAAGATGAAATCAAACAACAAACAAATAATTTATCCTCACACCTTGGAATAATACCTTGTGTAATACTCGCAATTCACATGAAGGCCAAATTTTACAAAATTGAAGGTTCATAGTGCTTTAAATATACACAAACAACATTAGTGTGCATAGGGATGCCATTCTTTTGGATGGTTTGGGGTTCATTTGACTCATTTGGAATATTAAAAATTATTTTTTAATAAATTGACTTGAAATTTCAAATTTTAAATGACTTGGGTAATCTTTTGATATAAAATTTGAAATGAAAAATCTTTTTTAAATGAGTCCTAAGTTGTCTTAAAGTTGAATGCGTCTCATAATTTTGGTGTGTATGTCGTAACCCTAGCCTTGAACTTGCGACCAAGGCAAGGGTTTGCAAAGGTGCGAACCAAGATTAAGCTCGGGAATCACATTTCATGTTCCCGGAGTGCAAAAGAGTGTGAGGGAATGAACACTCACACTCCCAAGTGAACTCCCATTTTGGGAGTTGGAGTCCCAATGGACTCTTAAATTTTCAGAGGGCGATTGCAAAGATCAAAATTCATTGGATTGAAACATTCCTTATATTATTAAAAAGCTCTTGGAACATAAATGTATAAAATGGGCTTGCATGACCCATTTGGACACCTAAAACATAAGTTATAGCCAAAAAAGGGCAGGAGTCATATTGGCAATTTGATTCTTGACCACTAAAAATTAAGAATCACCCTAATTTCCTTGCGTGCAGTGGGCGTGAGACATAATGTTGAATTTTTTTTTACGAGGGTTACAACTGTGCTTTAGACTTCATCTCAATCGAAGGTTTTCAAACAAAGTTATGGGCCCCCAAACTCATGGGAATCCTAACTTTGGGAATTTCAAGACTCCCACTTGGGAGTCCCGAAACAAAATGCCATTTGGATGTTAGTTCCGTGGCCAAGCATAGAATATACTATAAGGGGGAAGGTGGTGGCTTCTTCCAAGTCTGGGCCGTGGTGAGTTTTGTGAGTCCGAGTTTGCCCATGGTTCATCCTAGCACCAAAAGTGTTCTAGCTGTCATGCTCGTACATGGCTCCGTACATGGCCTCATACATGATGGCCAGTTCGGGCATGCCCATGTGCACTTTTAAGGTTGATGTACAGTCTTACGCGACTGTACGTTATTAGGTACTTAGGGTTTCAGTTGGTTGGCAGTAGTATAAAAAGCAAAGCCCTTCCTTTCTTTCTTTAGTTTTTTTAGAATTCCTTTGTTAAGAGAATTTCCTCCATAATAAGCTAGGATTTCTAGATGTTCATGGCAGCCATTGCATGGCCACTGTCTACATACATTTCATTTTCTTCTTTCTTTACAATTCAATTCTAGAAAAACTCCATTTTCTATGCTTCATGTTGAAAGCCACATATTTCTTTTGCTTGTAAGTTTTTGAGTTATCGTTGTTGTTGTTACTATGAGTGTTATTATTGTCGGAGGGTGTTGGTGTTGCTGCTACTCGAAAGAACTTGCGTTGGTATTAGAGGGAGTTTGCATGTTACATTCCTACCAACCAACAAAGTCGAGTCTTTGAACAAGTTTCAAAACTCCCCCTCCCTTTCTTTTTTTTTCTCTCATGTGGCAGCTAAGAAGTAAAAAAAACAAAAATTTAGGCGGCAGCGGCTGCCATCGCTGCAGAATAATTAAGCACCATTTGCCATCGCTACCGCATTCCCGCGACGTGAACTTTAGCGCCACAGCGCGTAGCATCGTGTTATAGTGTCGCAGTGTTGCAAGTTGTGGCAGTGCTACAGCTTGTAACATTGCGATGCTGTGGCATTGTCGCAACGCCGTAACAAATTTCAGTAGTGTTGCAACACCATTGTTGTGTTGCAGCGTTGTGAATTGCAGCACCATTGTTGCATTGTGAGCAGCAATGCCACCATCGCAATAGTAACGACCGACCTTAGTTCGTCGGACGTCCATCCGACTTCCATCGGATGTCCTTTCGACTCCTGTCTGATTTTCGTCGGACGTCCTTTCGACTCCTGTCCAACTTTCTTCAAATGTCCTTTCGACTGTTGTCCGACTTCCGACTTCCATCGAACGTCCATTCGACTTTTGTCCGATTTTCATTGGACTTTCATCGAATGTCCGTCCAACTTTTGTCCGACTTTCGTTAGAATGCCGTCATGCATCTTGCCGTCTGACACTTTGTCGTCCTACCACATTAACGTCTTGCACTTAGCTGTCCTGCGCTTTGCCATCCTGCATCCTATTGTTCTGTCATCCTACCTTTTCATCCGATGTCTGTTTGACTTCCGTCCGACCTTCGTCTAATCTTCATCCAACTTTCATTGGACATTCATTTGACCTTTATATGACGTTTGTTTGTCACGGGTCATTCCGAACAATGCACTGTATTCTTCAAACTATACGTTGTGTTAGAATTTTGTAGTTAATGTTTTGTGCTATCACAAGATTTTGGGGCATGGGACAACACCATGTTTTCGGATGACAAGAGCACTACCGCTCAGCCAGAGCCCAGGTATCAACTACGAAATAACACATAATCCTTTGATTCAATTTCTTTAAGTTGACGATTTTCATGACAGTACCATCAAGTGTTTATAGCAGCACAATCATCTAGTACAACTCCTACCAGGAATTTAGGTTGAGGTTACACTACATCAACGATACATCAAAATCCATTAGGAAAGGTTCATCAGTGGGGTACACCTGTTGCCGCACCTATTTTCACACCATCACCGTATATTCCGTTAGAAGTTGTGACGTCAACACCCATATACACCATGGAGGTCAGCAGTTCCTCTAGGAGAATTGAGAAGTTCAACGGAAGGCCACGTACTATTTCTTTGAGGGAATTCAAGGCATCTTTCTCAACTGTGGTTTGTGAATTAAAGTTCAAATATGGCGTTAATTACACTAAGGCGTTTGCATTCAAACAATTTGCCCGTTATGTGCACTATGAGGCATTGGATGTTTACGAGTAGCATTCTGTAAGGATTTTGGGCGTCACCCAAATTTTCAATCCAGCTTACGCCATAGCCATTGCCACAGCCTCTCAAGCCGCATTGTAAGTTGCAATTGCACATCATGGCACTCTGCCTAATAATGCAGACCCAATACCTACCTTAGTAAACCTTTTTCCTCAACAACTCATTGTTGCTACCGCAAACATTCCTCCCACCACTGATGCGCCAGCTTTTGCTAATCCAGTGGGGGAATTCTTTCGAATTTTTGACCTGGAATTTCTAGTTAAAAGTTTTGAAAAAATTCTGCAGCTCGCCACCTTCTCTCGGCAGAAAGATGAAACCCTCAAAATGCTCTAAAGGAGGCTTCTCAAACTCAAAAAGGATACCCAGAGCATCACAGACCTGGAAGCTGCCCACCGGTATCTTCATTCGTTGGAAGGTACTCTAACACTCCACGCGTAGGTTTTGCAACGGGTTTTTGCAAAATTTGGAAACTCGTACATTTTGCTGGATGTGTACAACATTTCCGAAAAGCTGGAACTAACTCATGCACACTATGAGGCCAGTACTATGAGGCCAGCATCATGTTCAAGGCTTCAACCTACACCAGCTACGCCAACTAGATCATCACATTCTTCTTCAAGGACTAAAACGATGCACTCGGCTACATCCATCTTACTTTCTTGCAACTACTATGGCAATCCTGCCCACAAAGCTAGTGAGTGCAACATTCCTTTCGAGGATCTCTTTTGTGATTATTGTGGGAAAGAGGGACATCAGGAATTTGTTTATTTTGCCAAGTTTGGAAAGCGGAAGCAATTCTGATTACAACGGCAAAATCTACCAACATCTTCCGTTGTCCCTCAACCAAAAGCCAAGGCACCTTAGCCTTCCACTCATGTTTTGCCCACCAAAGGTAATTCTAATAAGATGTTAAGAAGAAGGAGCATAATGCTAACAAGAGGGAGGTGCTTCAAGCCCATGCAATTCAAGTTCAGACTTTACAAAATGAACTCGAATCATTGAGGGCCCAACTTGCTAATTTAAAAAGTAAGTCCTCCCAACCAACTAGTCATGCCCAACCTGTGTAAGGTTCAGGATCACGAGAAGGACCTCCTAGGTCGTTCTATAGCCTTCCACACGATGCCATGGTTGGGGAGTATGTTATTTCCACTCCACATAATTTTAGTCTCACACCAGAATTTGCTACTTCTTTTTGCCCTTCCTATGTCGCGGCACAAGAAGCTAGTGTGGCACCCAGAGTTTCTACCACTAAGCAAGTAATTCAAACTGATGGACTCACATCTAGTTCAAGTCCTATTACTAAGGTTAGAGGAGTTCGAGCAGTCATGCCATAATCTTTTCGTCCTCTCAACGTGGAAGAAGAACGCACCTTGTTGGCGAGGGGGGAGGACACTACTACACCACAAGCTGTTAGGCCATCAAATTCTCATGTCCCAGAAGTACATGTACATCAGGAAAACACACAATTTTCCACTGATCAGCTTATGGAATGCCAATTTCAAATGCATGAAGTGGCGCAAAAACTTGTGAATACACCATTGTTTAGTTTTCAAGATTTGAAGCTAAGCATCAGGGACATAATTGCAATATTAGAGGGTACCTTGAACACCACATCAGGTCTTCTACCAATCCCTGATCCACATGCTACAGAGGTCCCATCCAACACCTTAAAGAAACATTCAATTAGCTCACATGTTGCAGATGGCGTTCGTAATCTGGTCGCTAGTTTTAGCATGGTTAAACTAATGGGCTTTCCTACCTCTGATTCTACATTCACATATCAAAAGGGAGTTCAGAACACCTCACTTGTGGATTTGTTACTCAGCAAAGGTGTTGTGGATAGCCATTCTTTCCATAAAGTCTTTCACTCATTTCCGAAGGTGGTGCTTAGTGAGAGAACTTCCATTGCCACCGTAGTTGCCATTATCGACAATACTGGGTCAGCAATCCAAGTGGGAGGACATACACCCAGAGTGGTACTTCTTGAGACAAATGCCCGACTAGTGATTCTTGGAGTTTAATTCGCTAAGAAGATGGGCATGCTGGACTCCAAATTACGGAAATCTATGTGGCAGATTTGCACCGCTAGTGGGAGCGTAGAGGAGATACTTGGGGAAAGCTCGGACTTGATTGCACTTAAGTTCAATGAAGGTATAAATCAGGAGTTTTGCTTACAGGTCAGATCTTTAGTCACCAATGCCACTAGTTATGATCTGCTCATTGGGCAAGAGGCCCTATTTCCACCAGGTTTCACAATTGACAACTGGTTCGAACATGCGTACTACCAAGTGGATTAGGAAACTAATGGCCACCACCTAGGATACATACTCCTTGATTTTACATGGGAACCATAGTCCTATGGCTCACCATTGTATGCTCAAGGAAGCACACACCATTTCCTACATCCAACAAGCTTGTCATGAATGGATAGAGGGAGATGAGGAGGACATAGCTTACGCTCAAGCTACTGAAAGCTTGAGGGTGGTTCCTACTGACATTCAACATGGACCAGAGGTTTTACAGAGGTTCAAAATAGCCCACAAGCCCTTGGTCAAAGCTTTGTTTAGTTTTGAGAGCATGGAGAGCCATGGTGAACCAATTAAACCATTATTTCGTCAGCTAGTCACTTGGACACCACCTAAGGAAGGGAGTACATTACTAGAGCTCTTTGGTGGTATTGGTACAAGTCTCGAAGCCTTACTATAGTCAGGGATGGTGGTTCGGAGGTATTCTTACGTAGACATTGATCCTATTGCAAAGTAAGTGGCGGCATCAAGAATGAAGGAATTCACAACAAGATTTCCATAACAGTTTGCAACCACCGCATGGAAAGCTAGTTTCACATTTTTGCCCTCTGACATATAACTAATTCAGAAAAAACATATGGAATTACTTAGCCCTGTCAACCTCATCATTTTAGGTTGGGAGTGTCAAGGATTTTTAGCGGCTAGATTTGGAGAAGGCTTGAGTGACACAAGATCTAGTCTTTTCACGAACATGATACGATTGATCACCTGGGATCAACCCATTTCTCCTACACTTAGTTATGTAATTGAGAACACCCCTTTTTAGCTTGATCAAAGGGAAAAAGTCCAGGAGCACTACACACTGGTCAAGCATTACCTTGGAGAGTCGCTCCTACTTGATGCAGCACAATGCGGTTCCTATGCGCACCAGCTGCGCAACTAGTGGACCAACTTGGCACCACTCTTAGTTCTGCAACTAGCTTTGAAATACACTATCAGAAACCCCAACCTACATGTTTCTCACATATTGGATGATCAAAGTTCTTGCCAACCAGTTACAAGGCAAGAAAAACCTCCTTGGTTTCCTATGAACACAATAGGAAAACCAAGAGGTGTTTGGCCCACCTTTGTCTCCTTCCCACGAGCACATGCCTTTCAAGGAGATGGACCAGGCCTGGTGTATTGTCATGCTTCAACCACTTGGGATGAACCAAGCCCAGAAGAAAGAGAAAAGGCTATGGGGTTCCAAGCTGGCACTATTAGTCACATTAAGGTGACTAGATTGGAGCGTAACGCGCTACTAAGGAGAGGCATGGACCTGAACTCCCTTACATGGTTGTTGGTAACTTGTGTATTCTTTCAAATGTACACAACACCAACACTGATTCAATCAACTTGCAGTTCTAGCAATACAGCCACATGGCACCCCAACCAAGTACACTTGCCTATCTTCAACACTCTACATTTCACTCTTAGTGTTGGGGGGGAGGAGGTACCATGTAATTTGACTCAAGTTGTGTCTAATACACCTGGAGGTACATCAGCTTTTGGAAAAACAATTACCACCTTCTACGAATCTATGCAGTTGGATAATGGAGAACCCAATACACCAAGTTCTTCAAACACACTTTCCAACTCCATTCCATGTGTTTCCAACTAGCCTTTTGTTATGGGGAACCAGCTCACTAAGAAGGAGAGAGACTAAGTCACAAACTTGCTAATTAAGTATGAGAATGTGTTTGCATTCTCAATGAAAAACTTAGGTAGGTGTAAGACCATGCAGTTCTCTATAGACCTTACAGATGAGACACTCGTCTATCGAAGGAGGCATAGGTTGAGCAAGCATGAGTGGGAACTAGTAGATGAAAGATGCAAAGAGCTCCATGAAGCTGGTCTCATTCAGCCATCAAGTTTTGATTTTGTAGCCACTATAGTAATGCCAGCAAATAAAGATTCAACTGGATTATGGACTGAAAAAAGGATGTGCGGGGATTATAAGCCTTTGAACCTAGTTACACCTCATGATAGGTACCCCATGCCCATCCTTGAAGAATCGTTTGATAACATTGGAGATTCAAACATCTTCACAATTATGGATTTGAAGCAAGGTTTCAACCAAATTATGTTCGCTACGAAAGATCACAAGAAAACAACATTCCATGGAAGCAACAAGTTATGGGAATGGCTTGTGATGCCTCTTGGATTGAAGAATGCACTCGTCTTCTTTTAACGAATCATGGACCAGGTTTTCAAAGGGGCAGATTTCCTGAAGTGTTACATAGATGATGTCTTAGTGCATAGCAAGGGACTCCTGGAGCATTTGGCTCATCTTGAGGAGTTATTCAAGAGGTTCCACGAAGTCAATATGAAGATCCATCCTAAAAAGTGTGAGTTTGTTGTCACCTTAGTAATCTACCTTGGACATAGAATTTTGCCAAATGGTATTATGGCTCATTGGGCCAAAGTAGTAGCCATTTTGGAGATGCCCAATCCTACTGATGTCCACACATGGAGGAGCTTCATCAGACTATGTAATTACTATAGAATTTATGTCCAAGATTTTAGTACTATTGCTCATCCTCTCTATGCATTGTTAAAGAAGGATGTTGCTTGGACATGGAATGATGAGGCTCAGGAAGCTTTCAACACACTCAAGGAAAAACTTTCAGAGTTCCCCATTCTGAGAAGGCCTGATTTCAACAAGGTCTTCATTCTACACACTGATTGGAATGCTTTTGGTATTGGAGCTATTCTTGGCCAACTTGATGAGGAAGGCAAGGAACATGTTATCACCTATGCATTTCAAAGCAACAACAAGGCTGAGAGCAACTACTCTTCATACGAAGGGGAGTGCCTTGCTGTTGTATGGGCTATCATACATTTCAGGCCTTATTTTTATGGCACTAGTGTCATTTTGTATACCGACCACCAGCCTATCAAGTGGTTGATGACCAACGATAAGCTTACTGGTAAGTTAGCTCGTTGGGCGCTTATATTTCAAGAGTATGAGTTCAAAGTTATTCACCGACCTAGTATTACACATCAGAATGCGGATACCATGTCACGAAAACCCCTCACTACCTTTAAAGATTTTTTAGAAGCTAGGCAAGATTTTGACTAGATTCCAGCAATACATGTATCTAAGGCATCTAATTATCTTGCACTACTGCAATGTAACATGATTGAGCATCCCATTCTGGATATATGGGAGGACTTGGACACTATGAAGTTTCTTCAACATGGGGAATACCCTCCCCAAGTTACATCAAGTTAGTGGGATCGCATACAACAATGGTCCAAACACTACTCATGGAGGGATAACCACCTCGTCCAATGCTTACCACAAGGCAACAGAGTGGTTCCACCACCACATGAACGGCTTGATCTTATTCAAAAGGTAGACTCGGAGCTTGGACACTTTGGAGTTAACCGTACTTATAGTCTTCTCGCTCCTCATTACCATTGGAGAGGTATGTATGTTCAAGTCTGAGACATCATTACTAGGTGTGAACAATGTGATAGAGTGAGAACTTCTTTCTCCTCTCGACAGCTCACGCTTTCTCCACTCCCTATTCAGGGTATGTTCTATCGTTGGTCATGTGATTTAGCTAAAGAGCTATCATAAACCTCCAGGGGTAATGTTTACATCATGATTATGATTGAGCATTTTTCAAAGTGGGTTGAGCTTGTTGCACTACCGGACAAGTCATCACACAACACTAGCCAAACTTTCTTACAACATGTTCTAAGTAGGTTTGGGGCTTGTGCTGAGTGCCTTACTGATCAAGGATCAGAATTCAGGGGAGAATTCCAAGACCTATTTGACCATGCTCTCATTGACCATCGTCGGACTTCAAGAGATCATCCCCAAGTTGATGGCCTTGCAGAAAGGATGGTTCAAACGTGCAAAAAGGGACTTCGAAAGATTTGCCTCACTAAGAACAAAGAGGATTGGGACCTGGCCCTCCCGTACATCGCCATGGGTTATAAGATGTTCAAACATGCCTCTTTATTTCATTTCTCTCCTTACTTTTTACTTTTTGGGAGACATCCCATTCCACCCTCTTCCATTGTTGCTCAAATGGACTAGGTTGTGGACTTGAACTCCCCAGCCACTTGGGCTAGGGTCATTGCAGAAAGGGCTACTCTATTCAAAAGGGTTATGCCCATGGCCATGGAGAACCTGTCCATTGCACAACATCGAGACACCTTATGGTATGCACACACACGAGGTGGTAGTTACAAACTTAAGGTGAAACAATTTGATGTTGGTGATTTTGTATATCTCCAGCGGCAACCAAATGATACTCTAGATACTTCTTCCGGTCGCACTATCTTTAGGATTAAGGCGATCAGGCTTTCATGTGTGTTGGAGCTGCAAGGAGCTAACAGACGCACAATTCGAGATCATTCCAAAAATTGTGCGCCCTGCCACCTGCCGAACTTGGATCCTACCATCATCACATCGACTTGGATTCCTCCACTTGATTATCCATGTCAGGTATGTCAGAGGACGGACGATGTTAATTAGATGCTGCTTTGCAACAACTGTAATGGTGGATACCATCTCTTCTGCCTCAAGCCAGAGCTCATTCAAATTCCCGTCGACAAGTGGTACTGTTCATCGTGTTCTCCTACGTCACCTTGATTCCTATTCAGACCATTCCACGCTTTTCCCGGCTCAGGTCTGGGGGGGGATACATGAGAATTTCATCTCAGCCTCCTCGTGTGCATTATATATATGTGTGTGTGTGTGTGTGTGCATATCTTTTTGGTTGATTAGTTTATACCTTTGACTGGCTTTAGTCTTTTTGTTTAGTAGAATTTATTATAGATTTCCATCCTTACGACACCGTACGTCACGACATTACACGTCACGACAACTCCAGCTATGCACTAACCAACTTGTTGTTTGATTTGTGCAGGTCCGTGTGAGTGAGTGATTGCTTGTCATTCTTCCTAGTCCCATACCAAAACTCTAGCACACCCCTCTACCCCCAAAGCGTTGCGAGCCAGGGAGCGTGCCCCAACTCTTTACTCTTCTGTTGTTTTCATTTCATATTCACATTTGAGTTTATCAAGGAGTTTGGGAGTGCGTTAGTGTAACATTCCTAATGGTACCACCCAAGGAGTGTGCCTGTGGTCTACTACCAAGCCATTTATGAAACCAAACAACAAATATGCCATAATAAGAAAAATAAATTTTGCTAAAAGTTGAATTCCACATCATAAACAATCATAGAAAATCTTGTTGAATTCATGAAAGGTTTATGTTAATGCGATAATGTGAATTAGAAATGGAGATTGGAAAGAAAATAAATTTGACCTTCAAAATTTGAAAAATTGTTATTCATTCCTTTCTATAGTTCATATTTGTTTGATGAAACACACTAGCCCAAACTTCTCCATGCCCACAAACTCACTAAAGCTTTAACCTCTCAATTGTTTTAATATAGAAATCCAATATTAAATCTTGGATCCTATTCCTTCTAAAAGATTTCTTAACTATGTTCATTCACGTTATTAAATTTTCACATTCAAAAACCTTCACACTTTGTTTGACTATTCATGTAACCTCTTTGGGTCCCTTACATTTAAGTGTTCCTTTCATGCATTCATGAAAATTTATTCCTCAAACCTTCACACATTTACATCAACATTGTGTTTAGGTTTGAAAACTATCATGCTCATGGTAGCTCCTTTTTATGAACATTGGTTTTTTCATGTAAAAACAAAAACATGGGACAAAATTAGTTTCACCACCAATTTTGGTGCAAAATGCAAAAATTGGTCCCTGATTATTCTTCTTTTTGTAGTTGTCACCCCCTATTACAAGTTTCATCCTCAATTTAGCTCAAACTAGTTTTTTTAATACCCTAATTTGAATATTTTTGGGATAAGTCCAAAATGTTCCAAAAATTCCACAAAATTCATGACCAAACTAAATGATTAACCAAACTTAAACACACCAAGTTGAACTTGTATAAAATTTGAATATTTACAATTTTGTCTATAGGGAGCAATTTATATCCATTGCCTACATGTTTATAATCCTTTTTGCGCAAGCCACATTGTAACATTTTGGAATTGTGTGGTGTAGTTGATGTGTTGTGAATATGTTATTCTAAATAGATCCAAAATTTGATTTACTAACAAATTTTACCCAATTCCAATTCCCCACCAATTTTACCAATTTGCTCCCTCTAAACTTGGAAAATTGGGTTGATTCACCCAATTTTGATTGGCTTGACTAGGGGTTAGCAAAGGATGTTCATAGAAAGGAAACACTTCTTGCTATTGTCTAGCCTTTGATTGCATGATAGATGTGTCCAATTGTTCCTCCCTAGGGTTAAGGTTTATTAAAGTTTGTCATCCTGGACCTAAATCAAGAAGAGGGAGTTTCCATTTTCATTGATTCCAACCATTCCTATTGCAAGATTTGCATACATAGTTTGACATGTCATCATGTGACTAGACTTTGAAGAGGTGGAGTTTAAATCACATGTTGTCATCAATTGTTGCTCATGCAAGCCTAGAACCTTAAGGTCAATGTCAATTATGTGGTTGTTGATTTAACCCAAATAAAAGACGATGTGGCCATTAATTTAAAAAAAAAGTAGGTTGTATGAATTGACTTGTCATTTCCAAGACACATGATGTATAAAATCACCCTGGGTAATGCTTGTTGTAGGTGTTAATAGAATTAGGGTGCACCGAATCAAATATAAAGTTTGTTATATGAGTAAAAGGGCAAGAAAAAACTTATGGTGCCAAATGTAGATTTTATATTGAAATATGTTGTCCAAAGGAATGCAAGTGGGGACATTATGTGTTATTTTCCTTATTATGTTCCTTAAAGAAGGCATTATTTGGGGGTTATTATGTGAAGGAGTTTGTTTTTCCCACCCAATTATTATTTTAAAAATTTAATATTCACATATTTAAATCACCTAACCATTTAAAATTTTTTATCTTTGCATTGAATTTTGGCACCATGTATTTGTTTGAATTTTTGGTTTGAATTGAAGGTATGAAGAGTGCAAAAAAAAGAATATGATTGTTTGTGATTAAATAAACATCTTTCACGAATTGTTCAAATTCAATTAAAAAAACACATCAACAAACATTTAAGTACCAAATCACATTTTAAATGATGAAAAACATGTTTAACATCTAGAAAGTCATTAGAAACAATGAACATGGGGGAAAAAAATCAGCCTTTTGGATTTTAGAATTAAAGTGAACAAAATGTGCATTATAACCCAACTAAGTGAACCACCAAGTTGTTATATCCAAACCTTCATTAGCTTACTTTTTAAACTTTGAACCTACAATGTAAATTACACCATCTCTAGCCTACTAATTGAACCTACTAACAATTAATACCTAATATAAATATCTTGTATGTACACATTATTATATTCATTTCTTAATACCTAATTAATGTGTACATCATATTAATTATATTTGGATCTTTAAAATAAATATAATCATATTATAAAACTAATTGAATTATAATTTTTACCCAACAACCAATTTATGAAACCTTATATAAATTTTAATTACAAAAACACTACACCAATATGTGTCCAAATTCATTCTTTATTTTGTTATATTTTAAGTGAATAATTTGAACAAATTTACCATGACAAAAATGACCAACTTTTTAAGAAATGAAGACCAATTGTTATAAAAAATAAATTCATTGAAATATAATTCAACTCATTAATAGTTAATTCACTATATTAGCTTCTTGATTCATAACTAAATTAAACTAAGATTCTAAGTTATTCACCTCGGCTAAAAATTTAAACTAGGTTAAGACACTTAAAAACTTAGGTTAAACTAGGCGCCTCAAAACCTAGATGATTCAACCCATCAACTTGAGGTGAAAATGTGGAGGTTTGAATCCTTCACCTTCCTTCATTTCCATCCTTAAGAAACAATCCTTAACCATTTGATCATTATTTAAATAAGTGAAATCATTTGTTACCACACATTATTATGCACATTTTAGGCTATTTTTTGGTTAATTTTAGTTATTCCACCCTAGGTTATTTTAGATTATCCTAACTTAATTTATTTTAATTTATTGTCTTTTCATGTATCATCTTTGCATTTTGATATGGGCTTGGTTGTTGTATTGTTTTTGCAATTTCATCATCAAGGATGGCCAATGGATGTGTGTTCATAGCTAAACATAGAATGCAATTGTGTTTGCCTTTCTTGTAATCCAATCATGTTTTGTTCATGTGTTATAATTTACATTAATATAAACTAACTTTGTTGGTTGAAACAAACATTTTGTGTTACAATAGGTCTTGGGTCCTTGTCACCATGTTCAAATCCCACACAATGAGTTTAAAGTTAGTGCTTACATTTTAAAAATCTACCTACAAATGCCACATGTTGCTCAATTGCATAACATAATTGTATGTTGGAACCTTTTAAAAACGAACATCTCTATTGACTTGGAACTTGTTCTTGTACACAAAGGTGTGGACGTAAGTATCATTCAAAACTCTTCACCAAATTTGCACTTTTGTTGTCACATTTTTTAATCACATACATCACACTATGTTTTTAGGCAAGTAGCCATTTGAGCACTTGTCACATCCATTGCCACTCATGCTACAAATTTAAAATATTAAAAAAACCCTTGGCTAGATCATGTCTCCATGGCCAAAGTGAGCAAATATCCACCAACACATTGTGAAGGATGGATGGTGAGTGAATAAAAAACATTTTTGCATTGGGTTCCTATCCCCTAGCTAACCATGGCAATAAACAAAAAGGACTTTCAACATTCCCCATCGAACTTTGCAAGGGGTGTAAAAAATGTCTATAACATATGCGTGGCTTTGTCACAAGGTTTGAGAAATAACTTAACAAGTGAATAATGAATAAATAATTTGATGCAAACTTTTCAAAGGATAGGTAATAAGTAGATCCTACTTCAACGTAGTGGTGAGTTCAAACCCTACAAGCTCATGCATAATGTATTAAACTTATATTTTTGTGGAACATCAAAACATGAATTGCACAGTTCCCTAAACAACAATGCAATGCACTAAACAACAAGCCTGCCTTAGGAAGTTCAAGGTTTTGCATAGTTAGACCAATTTCTCAATTTTACTACTTACTAACAACACTGCCTATGCATGACCCATCTACATGCATCTACCTACCTAATAATCATTTACTATCCTACCTACTCACCTACTTGACCCATCCTTTACCTCACATGGAGTCCACCGAGCACCACCTTGATTTGGCTAACCATTCATTATATTTTGGTCAATACCCAAAGCTTACCTTGATTTCTTGTTCTCAAACCCAAGTGGAGCAACCAAATACAAAAGCCTGGGAAAACTTTCTCCATGACTTGAAGCAAGCTGGATATGATTTCATGCACATCATTAGTCTTCAAGGTTCAGGAAGAGTACACTTGTGAGACAAGTAAAAGTGTGCACCTGATTTGTAAATTTTGTAAATTGCTGGTCCCTTGGGTGGTTTAGGCTTTTTTTGTACACATTAAACTTCTGTTCAAATCTAATCAATTCCATACAGAGCAATCCATAATCGAAAGCAGTTCATGCAAGGGGTTGTTTGATGGAGTTCACATGGATGAGGTTGGAGGAGTTTTAGTGCATCCATCCACAAAATTGTCAAGCACTTCTTACTCATGTTATTTCATCCACTTAAAGCACTTGGAGAAATTTCCTGCTTTCGGAGAGCAGCTTATATCTATACATATCCGTCCTAGAAAAGACGAGAGATATTATTCCTACTCAAGAGTGAGAGCGAATGTTCACACAGAATCCTTAAGAGTGGGAGCGAATGTTCACACTGAAGATTCTTCCCACTCTTAAGGATTATACATAAGAATCCTCCCTTCCCCACGCCGTCGTAAGCAGGGGTTTTTTTTTTCCTTCTTTTTTTGTCTATTTTGATATTTTGAAAGTTTGGCAAATTTACACCCAAAAACAATTCCCAAATTCTTTTGTAGCCACAACGCAAAAATTTGCTTTAAAAAAACATGGATTCTTGTAATCTATGTATGTTTAGGTTCATGGTAACCTTTGCATTGTGCTTTACAATGGGTAAAACCCTTGGGTGGGGGACATTCCCAAAATGAGGGTAGACTCAGCTACCGCCTCATGCTTGGCCTCATATTTTGGAATGCCCTTGCGTTGGGGCATCTTACTTGGGTTTAGGGTTTTAGGGTTTACTTACAATAGAAAAACATGACAAACCCCAATCCATGCTTCTACCCCAAAACCTGGAAAAAACACCATATAATCAAGATGCTCGTTCTCTGTTTCTCCATTCTGCCCCCACTAGTGTTCTCCCCCTCACTTAGTCTCCTCCTTAAAACCACTTCTTTCAAGCATGCCAAGCAATCCTCCAACCAAGCTTAAACACCAGTTTACATTAGACATGAAAGCTTAAAAACAGCAGTCCCCAATCATATAATGATTTCAATAATACTTCTGCGTCGTCACCCACAAACTTTTCTACATGGTAAATTGATGAATGCATGAGTTTGAGAATGGGTGTGTGTGGAGAAGACTGCTCTATTAGCAGAAAATGTTCACATACCAAAGAGGAAGTAATTGCAATCCTACCCTCAAAAGTGTTGTTACAGTATTGAATCTGCAACTCTGGTGTTTGAAGTGGTGGGCTCTTCCAGTGATGTATCAAAAGGCTCTACTAACTACCTACCTTAAGCCAGATATCCATGCATTAAAAAGAATCTTCAGATTACCTAGTTTTCCATGCCATTGAACATCACTCAAGGAGGTCATTTCAGTACCCCACAAAGCCTATGACAGTGGGAATCTGCATGCTTTACTTAATGGTAAATACCCATATGCAATAATCCTTGAGTGATATCCCAGGGTGTAGACATACATCAGCTGACATAGTAGCTCCAGAGTCACAAGGAGCATAGACTGTTTGGCCTGGCAACAGCCTTCACCAGAAGGTAGTTTATTGAGAAGCATTTTGCACATTCGAAGAACATCACTGTGTGAGATCGTAGGCAGCTGCAACCCCCGCAGAGAACCGAATTGTGTGCTCCTTTTTGCACTATTAGTGGAAAAACAAAATGATGATAGACAGTTCTGAGGATCCTTCCATGTATGGTCATCATTCACCAGGAAGATTCAAACATGTGGTGTCAACATGGCATAGACAAACCAGACCTACAAATTCACACACACACACACAGAAAATACGAAACACTTGTGTCTCTGTTTTACTTGCATTTCTTATGCAGTGCTGAAGTCATCATATGCTTGTCCTATTTTCCAAAACAAAATCATTGAAGAAAAATAAACCACATGATAAGTACCATTCAAGAATCAGCACCACCACAATATCATATCAGCAACTAACCAAGTTCCGCATGCCAAGCACCATGCCACACAAACCCCACCTGCCCTCTTTGTATAGAAGAATGGAAACACTAATACAGCACCTCCTGCTTAAGCCAAAAAAACTTGCAATCTGACTAGGGGACAGATATACAGAATACAGTATTTGCATTTGTTACACCCTATTTCCCATTAAGAATTGTTCAGTGTGCAGGTCTGAAGAAGACAGTAATACAATATTCACCACATTTTCCAGAGCAAACATGGATTTTTCCAATGATTTCTTTGCCTACTGGGACCACATCTGAGCAAATGAAAGAAGAGCATCACTTCCACCATCACTAGATTTGAAAGAAACCTCATTCAAAACCCATGCCCTAATTCAGACTTGTTTGCATCTGTTGTACAACCAGCAAAAGTATTTCACATGATATAGAATCAAATTTTGTATGTACATACATGTACGAGCGAAAGGGGCAAGAAGATCCACAATTGTTGAGGCTGACATTAATGGCCCTGAACTAGAAGCTGCTGTAATCATGAAAGACTCTCGTTTCCCCTCCTACCTGTACAAACTGCTTGGGAATAATTACCACTGATGATGATGATGATGACCCATACCTGGAAGCTTGTTGTGTTGAAGCTTGTTTGTGTGTCTTGATGAATTTCCTGTACAAAGTTTCACCAGAAGTGCTGAATTTGGTGGCAACAATCCTACAATTGTGAGCATTGTGCACAAGCCCGAGAAGCAGCTCCCTCATTGAACACATAGAGTGAGGGTGAAGAGGAAGGACTTGGAAATCAGCCTGCTGAGCTGCATCTATGGCAAACTCATAATCTAAGTGTGTTGGTAGATTGTTTGTTTGTTTTCTGGGGGAGGAGGTGCAGTTGGAGATGGTTGAGGGAGTGAGATAAGGGATTTAAGCCACAATAGAGGCACGAAAAGAGTTGTTGTTGGAGGAGGAGGAGGAGGAAGCACTCAACTCTCATGTCTGTGTCTGCTTGCGATTCTTGGAGCGGAGCTGCACGAGCTCGTCACGAAGCTTTGCAGCGTCGATGTACCGCTCCTCCACAGCAGCGATAAACATGCTTCTAACCAGGTCGAATTCCATGGCCTCCTCGCAAGCTCCTGTCTGCGGTTTATCAAAATCTGTGAGGATCGAAGCTGCTGCTGTCGACCTCAAACTCCGAGAGGGAAGACTCTTCTCTGGCTCGTTCTTCACAATCCTGACCCCATCGCCGATGGCAAGCTCCTTGTTCACCTGAATGGGGATTTTACACCTGACTGCAAGGTTGATTGCATCCGAAGGTCGAAGATCCAAGCTCAATGGCTCTTGAGCTTGAGCTTCGTCTTCGTCTCCTTCACCCTCCCCTCCACTTCCCTCCTTCTTCACCAGATAGACTCTGGCATAGTAAGCTTCATGAACGCGTCTCGTCACTCTTACACGCGTGGCTTTGTAGCCCATGAGCTCCAGCATGTCGCGCATCACCTGGTACACCGTGGGCCTGGCTACTTGCACGTTGCGCACGGCTTCCAAGAGCATGGTACTGGGAAGCTCTAACACAATGATAGGGAGGAGGAGATTGGAGCCGTCGTTCATCTGCAGCACAATTGCGGGTTGCGGAGCATAATCAGGGAGCCTACCTCCTTCCTCCACCTTGTTGTGCACACACTTGACATAGCATCCGTCCCTCATCTTGATGAGAAAACCTTCAGGACCACTCTTGACCTCCACGGCTTCCATGATGCTGCAATCCACGTAGTTCTCATCGTTGTCGCTGAAGGCATCTGCTGTGCTCCCCCCGTTGTTGTTGAACGACATACTTGAATTGCAAACCGTCGTGGTGGTGGAGAGCTTGGAGTCACCGCCACTACCACTGCTGCTGCTACTGCACGGCCTTACAGACGAAGGGACGGGTGCAAATCTTCCCCCTCCTCCAAGTTTCGCAATTCTCTTAGGCGGCGATGAAGCTCTTGTACAACTCATTGCCATTGCGAAATTGTGATGCAACCCCGTGTATGTATGGCTGTGCATCAAACTGACGGCTGCAGCAACCGCCGCCATCTCCTCCTCCTCCGCTTGCTCTCCCCCTTTTACCTCCTCCCCTAACAACCCCTTCCAACTGAAGAAACAAGAGTCAAAACAGTTGCAGATTTCTCCAAACACACCAAAATCTTGCTCACAGCACAAAATCCTTACCAGAAATCTCAAGCCCTCAAGATCTTACGGAAAACAAACACACACACACATCCACAGAGAGAGAGAGAGAGAGAGAGAGAGAGAGAGAGAGAGAGACAACAATAACAATAAAATTCTTACCCGGAACCTCAAGCCCACAAGAACTTACAGGAACAAACAAACACACACCCAAAGAGAAAAACAAATCTTTCCTTCGCTCCCACAAACCAAATCAACCAAAATTCTTACCCAAAATCTCGAGCCCACAAGATCTTACAGTAATAAGCGCACACACACACACACACAAAGAGAAAAACAACAACAAAAGGCCTTCCTTTGCTCCCACAAAACCAAATCAACCAAATTTCTTACGCCAAATCTCAAGCCCACAAGATCTTACAAGGGAAAAAACACACACACACACACACAAGAACGGCACATACACACCATCCAAAGAAAAAAACAAAAACAAAAATCTTTCCTTTCCTCCCACACAACCAAACCAAATCAAAAACCCAAAACAAGATCTTCACCCACAGAAGAGAAGATCGATTCAAAGCAACTACTTTACAAGCTAGGCTACTAGTACTGCAGCAACTCACACTCTTCCCAAAAGGAAAGCTGAGCAGCCACAGCAGTAACAGAAAAAAAACAAACTCTTGCTTGAAAGAATCTACAGCCAAGACAGAATGGGGAAGGGTAAAGGAGGAAAACAAAGAGTGAGAGAGAGAGAGAGAGAGAGAGAGAGAGAGAGAGAAGAAAAAAAAGGAAAAAAAACACACACCCACACAAACAGACAAGAGTGTATAGAGATGATGAATTTGAGAATGAGAGATGCACCTCAAAATGAGTGCACCTATTATGAAAGCTGATGATGGTTGTGTGGGATGTGTGGAAACAGCAAAATAGAGAGACACACACACAAACAAAGAGGGAGGAGGAGGAAAAAAAGGGAGTGGTAGGTCATAGTGATTTTTGGACAAATTTTGTTGTTCTTTTTCTTAATAACGAGAAATTTTTTTTCCCTAGTGTAAATTCCACTCATTTTCGCTAAATTATTTGGAAAAAATCACCAAATTTTTTATGTCACAAAATTGGAAATAAATATTTTTAAAAAAAATATTATAAAAAAACCCTGGTAGGTCCTACTAACTAGTAGTACAATTACTGGTAGTTTTTGTCGTTTTGGGTATAAAAGTCATTATTGGGGATTTCCATCATCAAAGGAAGGAAAGAAGAAAAAAGAAAGGAGGAGAGATGAATGGCGTGTCAAAGAAGAGTTTGGCCGACAAATGGTGTTATTAGGTTCCCCTTTTGGAACAGATTCTCTGTCTCTCTCTATCTTTACTTTCAGGGTCTGATTTGTTGGCCTTGCCTACCAAGGCAAGGGTTCTAGAGTATAGTAGCTTAAGGGATTTTGGACCCTAGGTAACAACAATAATAGGTTCTATTTTTATGTGAGGTTTCTTGAAAGATGATATTTTGGGTTGTGTTGAAACTTGAGATTAGTTAGAGTTATAATGACTTGAAGGATTTTGGTTTCTATTAAAGGATTGTTTTGAAGATCATATTTTTGGATGGTGAAATATTTGAGTTTCCATATTTCTTCTCTTGCCTTCAGATACTTTTTTAATGCTAATGGCTAGGTTATAGTGTGACACACCCCCTTGTTAATTTGCTGTTGGTTTAGCTTCTTCACTGGGGACTTATTACTTTTGTACTTATTCCATCTTATTTCTCATTTCTTAGAGCATTTCCTGGGTTACCCACACAAGGGCAGCTTCAACACAGGTCTGTTTAGAATAATAATTTCATTTTGAAGGTTCCATGCCCAAAAAGAGAATATTCTTGAACCTCCCAAAAGATTCTTTATTTTTCTTGACATTTTTTCTTCTTTGAAATTCCTTTTTTTTATAAATTTTCAACATTTTTGCAAATAATGTAACAAGTGTCTCACCTGCCAAGGTACTATCTCTATACATAGTAGCCATATGAACAAAAGCACAAAACAAACAAACCCTGGTCCAACCCAATAGATTTGGTGTGCTTTGTAAAAGGCTTATTAGCTGAGGCTAAAAAATGGTGGCAACCATGTCTAGGAATAGAATGTGCATGTGCCAATGAGATGACGGAACATACACTCAGGACGGTTCATTTGGGGGGAGAGGAGGGGGGCTAGGAATCTTTTCATTCTTGTGTTCTCAGCTTGTTCCCAATGTTGTTCCCTAAGTTCTCAATGTGTTCTCAAATATCACCTCACTTTATCCCATGTTCTTTGCCCAAAATCCAATTTTTTATATTAAAATAATTATTTTGAAACACCCCCAAAATCCAATGATAAATTTCCCCTTCTCACCGATATAGCTGACCCAAAGGGTACACACACCATCCTCACATAGAAACAGCTATTTTGGGGAGTCTCTGGAGATTCAATTTTCCTTTGGGTGATTGGAGACATCCAAAAAGGATCGGATGTGGTTAGGTGTTAGTTAGTTATCTCTGTGTATGTGGGGAAAAAAAAAGTCGTTGTCCTTCACGGTTGCAACTTGGGGCTTGGTTAGGCTTGTTGGTTAGTTAGAATAGTGTTGGAAAAAGGGAAATCATCATCTACTTTTGCAAGGTGGGACTTGGTTAGGTGTGGTGTTCACAGCATGTGGGGAAAGGAAATTGTCATCCACTTTTGTGAGTTTGTAGTTTGTACTTGTTTTTAAGCATTAGTTATCAAAATGTTTTTAAAAGGAAACATTGTCTACATTCAAGTTTGGCCTTGTGTAGTAGTAGTATGCAAAAATCACACTCACTTTGTGAGGGTGATATTGCTCCCATCTGCACTCTTTTTCAGAAAGTCCACTTTGGGAAATGTTTTGGAGCTCGGGCTTTTGTTGTTTCATTGGTTGCTTTCGTATCAATTTGTGGCCAGTGAATAGAATACCATCTAGGTCATCAAAGTCCTACTGACCTAAATTTTAGCCCTGCATACAAACTAACAATTAATGCCTTACTTATCTTGGTAAAACTTTTATCTTTTCTTGGTTAAACTTCTATCTCTTGACTAAACCTATATTTTTTCTTGACTAAACTTATAATTTTTTTTTGGTTAACTTCTATCTCTTGGCTAAAACTATATTGCTTCTTGGCTAAACTTTTATCCCTTGACAAAACCTACATATCTTATTGGTTAAACTTCTCTCTTGGCTAAACCTATATATCTTAATGGCGAACTTTTATTTCTTGGTTAAATTTTCTATCTTTTGGTTAAACTTATATTTTTTCTTGGTTAAACGTATATTTTTTTGGTTAAATTTCTATTTCTTGGCTAAACCTATATATTTCATTGGTTAAATTTATATTTCTTCTTGATTAAACTTATATCTCTTGGCTAAACCTATATTTATTCTTAAACTTATATTTCTTGGCTAAACTTCTATCTATTGATTAAACCTATATATCTTACTGGCTAAAATTCTATCTTTTCACCAAACTTATATTTATTCTTGGCTAAATTTATCTCTTAATTAAAACTATATTTTTTCTTGGCTAAACTTATATTTATTGGTTAAAATTTTATCCCTTGGCAAAACCTACATATGTTATTGGCTAAACTTCTATCACTTGGCTAAACCTATACTTCTTATTGGTTAAACTTGGATCTCTTGGCTAAACTTATATTTGTTCTTAGTTAAACTTATAGTTTTTATTGGTTAAACTTGGATCTCTTGGCTAGAGCTATATTTATTCTTAGCTAAACCTATTTCTTTTAGTTATACCAATACGTCTTCTTGGTTAAACTTGTATCTTTTAACTAAACCTATATTTCTTTTAGTTAAACATATACTTCTTATTAGTTAAACATATATTTCTTTTAGGTAAACATATATTTTTTATTAGTTAAACCTATATTTCTTTTTGGTTAAACTTTTATTTCTTGGCAAAATTCATATATCTTATTTGTCACAACAAGATAGAGGCCCGAGAGGCACATCTTACACTCTCGGGAGTGCAGGAGAGTGTGAGAGAATGAGCCCTCACACTCCCAAGTGAACTCCTTGGGGAGTTGGAGTCTCAATGGACTTTCGAATTTTCAAGGAACGATTGCAGGGGTCAAAACCCATTAGATTGAAGAGTTTTTTATATCATTGGAAAACTATTGAAACTTAGATGTCTAAAATGGACATCTAAAACACAAGTTATGGCCAAAAGAAAGGCCGAAAGTCAAATTGGTAGTTTGACTTTCGACCACTAAAAGTCAAGAATCGATTTGATTTCCTTGCGTGCAAATGTCATGCGACATAATGTTGGAAAGTTCTCAACAAGGGTTACAACTTTGTTTTAGACCTCATTTTAATCGGAGGTCTACGCACAAATTTATGGGGCCCCAAAATCGCGAAAGTCCCAACTTTGGGAATTTCAGAACTCCCATTTGGGAGTCTCGGGACAAAATGTCATTTGGATGTGGGCCTCATGGAGAGGCACAAAGTATACTATAAGGGGGAAAGTGGTGGCTTCCCCCAAGTTCGGGCCGTGGTGAATCTTATGAGTCCAAATTTGCCCGTGGCTCATCCTAACACCAAAAGTGTTCCAACTATGCACTAACCAACTTGTTGTTTGGTCTTGTACATGTCCGTGTGGGTGATTAGTTGCTTGTCATTCTTCTTAGTCCCATTCCGAAACTCCAGCACGCCCTTCTACCCTCAAAGTGCTATGAGCTAGGGAACGTGCTCCAACTCCTTATTTTTCTGTTGTTTTCATTTCAGACTCACCTTTGAGTCTATCAAGAAGCTTGGGGTGCATCATTATTGGTTAAACTTCTACCTAATTCCTATTCTATAAATTGACTAAAAAAATAGATACATTTTTTGATAACGCCACTTTAATTATTAGCAAAACATTTATTTATTAGCAAAACCTACCTATGCACTTACAAATTACGGACTTTGATTCCAAAAATTATAATGTAAAATGTGAGTATTTCAATTGTAGGAATTTTTTTGGTGGTGGTCTTTTACCTCCACTTCAGACCATTTAATGCAAAATGTACTTAATTTAATTAAGGAATAGGCTTGATAAATTTAGAGTTAAAAAAAATCAAACATTTATGAATATTGCACAATTTTTAATATTAATCAAAATTAATGTTAGGTTGGATTTTGGGGGGAAAATTGGCCAAATTTTCACATACAAATATTTTTAACAAGATTCATTTGATCTTTTTTCAAGGTGAATGAAAAAGGTCTCAAGTTTGGCCTTCAAGTTAGAATGACCACACTAAAGGTAAGAAAATAAACTTTTATTTCATTCATTTGATTTTTTCTTTTCATTGTGTTTCAATTTTAATTCATCACTGACTCCTAGAAGATTATTTTATATGACATTTGTGTATGTTTATATAATTATTAATTTTTATGACATTTATCATTAAAATTGTTTAGGTTAATATATAATATTTTGGGGTAATTAATTTTAAACTCAAGAGTAAGTTTAAATGTAAAAAAAAAATGTAAAAGGTGTACCTTGTTTTGATGTTGCACCTTGTGTTGCTCACACCTCCTACAAGATTTTCACTTTTTATATCAACCTAAGGGGTTGATTTTACCTCAATTATTTTAACTATTTCTTAACCTTGATTTTTTTGACTATTAAATTTGGATTCAACTTTGATTTTGATATGGGTTGGAAAAATAATATTATTAAATCCTTGTAGCACATATTTGGGAAAAGTTTTTTAATAAGCATTGATACTTGCCTTGTACAATTATTAAATTGTTTATAACAGTTGTTTATTTTTTAGAAAGTTTGAAAAATCTTGTCCTCTTACATGTTCCACTAGTTAATCTTGGCCTTGTTGACCTTTTGTCAATAAATAATTAATTTTCCCTTTTTGAAGGCTTGTTCAACTTGTAACATGTAATATTCTTACATTTGATGATGGTAAAAATCAACATCTTTTGCCTATTTACATAAGGCCTTAACTTTTTCTTCTCATCCATTAATCTCCTCTTAGCTCCAAGGAGCATCATCCTTCATCTCCTATATGATCTTATGAGATGTTCCAACTTTTCAATACATTCCTTCAAAATATCATCATATTCAACCAACTTTTGATCATGATCATAGTATTAACATATTCTCTCTATAAATCTCTGAATAAGGTCATAATTATTATTTAACTAATTTTTTTAAAAATTCAAGTTTTTTCTAGTGATCTTTTTTTAGCTAATTCTTTTGCTATAACCAATATTTCTCTTACTACAAAGCTTCAATAGTGGTAATTTGAGATTCCAAGTCTTGAAGTTTTTTCCTCAATTCTAGTAGCTAAGTAATCATATTTTGGCTCTCTTGTTTAACCTAATCAAATTTGGTCTATGCACCTTAGGAGTTTTACATTTCAACATGCAAGCACTACTACATATTGTGCCTTTTTGCGAAGGGCCAAACAAAAAACCTGAAGGGTTTGCGAAGCAAAAACAACTTGCGATGCGACACGCATCGCACCTTGTGGTGCACCACCCATCGCTAATTTATAATGTACCTTATTATCATCGCAGCATTTTTGCGACATATACCACAAAGAAAACTTTGCGACCCGCTCAGTCTCCGTCCACCCTAGTGATATTCCACACTTCGCAACGTTTAATCATACTCAAAACATCACACATTTTACAATACAAAAAGTATTGCCAAAAACTTTGAGAGTCACAAGAAATCACAAGCTTGCGTTATTCGGCGCCTCACATTTTGCGTTTGAATATGTATCGCAAACCTCATCACAAATTTTTACAAAACTTTCCGGTGGTGGACGTATCGCAAGTTGTGATGTGCGATAGCTCGCAAATTAGTGAAAGGGTTACTGGAGAAGGCATTTTCGCAAAAGGTTTCACAATGTCATCTGATTTATCACAGCCTTTTTTAAGTCACAAAAAATCTCGGTGACATTGAGGTAGTACATGCGGTAGTGCAAAGGACAGTAGTACAAAGTTCCTAGAGGGCCTACTTGCAGAACTATAAAGACTGAAATTGTTGTGAACAGTTCCATTGTGTTAGGATCCCTTTAGCATTTGCAATTTCTTTGGGAGAGAGCTTAGGAGGAACGAGAGGGTTGGCAGAGATGCGAAGGAGGTCTAGGAATTCAGTTAGGGTTAACAGTAGGTCACGAGATTTTTGGGTTTAGGGTTTTGAAACCTTTTTGCGTTCAGAGATTTTAGCTATGGCTGAAGATTTGGAGGCCATACCTTCATCCTTGTCAGTGCAGTATCCGACTACTAGGGAACTATAGAGCAAATTGAGAGAGATTTTGAGAAGGATGAAACTAGAGCATCTATATTTGATTCCTTGGGACATACAGGATGGCACTTACCTTGATTTCTACAACGGGAAAGTAGATCCAAGATTTTCTGCAACAGTGAGAGGTAAACCAGCTGAATGGGACTTGGAATTTGTAGGAAATTCATTTCAATTACCTTTGGAGGGGCATGGATTTTTGTCACAGAAGGATCCTTTGTCTGAGAGGTATTTTGCATAGGATAGAGTAGTCTTACATGGTTACAAGATCTCACAGTGCAAGGATCCCTAGCTGATGATGCTCTTTCATTTTTTGATACCAATTTTCCATCCTAGAAAGCCTAGTTATACACCAGTAAAGTGGGCCAATACTGTCATAGCTTCGTGGTCAGGAAAGAGGGAGATCAATTGGGCTTTCATCATGCACAAAGTGATACAGGATGAAGTTAGAGCATTGGGGCCTAAGAAGCTGTGTTATTTACCCAGTTATCTGGCTCAACTCTATGCTTATGGGGACTGCCAGCTAGTAATAAAGAGGCATCACAGAGTTCTGGTTAGAAGAGTAATTAAGGAAGTATATGGTACTTCAGAGGATGAGCTCATTGATGAGGAAGAGGCAACTTATGAGGAGACAGAGGAGGAGAGCACTGAGGTACCATTAGAGGATTATGGTGAGACTGAAGGAGGAGACCAGAGTTTTTACATGAGTTCAGATCAGCCACAGAGTACAAATATGATGGAACCTTTGATGGCAGCAGTAGTAATGGACTCACAAGTTTCTAAACCTCATCAGAATGGGACAGACACCACAAGACTAGTCAGTGCTTTGCTGTATTTAGGAGAAAGACAAGAAGAGGGACAAGGACAACATAGACCAGATTCTAGGGTCGAATTAGTTATAAGGACAAGGGATATGGAGACTCAAAGAGACCAGGGGAGTGAAATCCAGGGGAGTGAAATCCAAAGAGGAATGGGGACAACTTAGATTCCCATAGATTATATGGATACAAGAATGGAGCAACTGTATCCAAGTCCAAAGCTGGGTGATGAAGAGGAGGAAAGGCTAGCTGCAGCAGAAGTTGAAGAAGAGGAAGGGGACTATGTCCAGTAGCCTCAACCAGAGCCAAATCTAGAGCCATTAATGGAGGAGGAACCAGTGGAGGTAATGGCCAGACAATTTTTACCACCAGAGCCTACTCTTGAACAGAGGTATGAGGCATACTTAAGGAACAGGAATGCTAGCATTATACAAAAGGTGGCTGGAATGTTAGAGCTAGACGATCTAAAAGATATACCAAAGGCAGTAGCTCAATTGCAATACTATATACATGGACATTATACGTGGTCATCATCCACCTCAGAGGTTGTAAACACAACCTCTGGTTTCTCACCTAGAATAGAACGGGACCATGGCACATATGTGACAACAAGTGACCACTCCTCTGGGTCTGGGGGATAAGGAAGATAAAAACATTGCTCTACATGACTAGGAAAAGTAAATGGCTCTGAGGTTTGCCAATGAGATGGCTGATAACTGGTGGTAGATGTCTTTAACTGTGTGTGTTCGCACTCATCCTGAACTACAGTGCGATTTGCACCAGCAAGGTTCACTTTAAACCACTTGCACTTAAACACATATTCTTCAAACTTCGAATGTGCATCATAAGATACCACCAAGATCTCTTCGAGCTTTCCATAATGTGGCACAATATCTCGAACAATATTCCTGTCATGCCGATTGCTTCTAGAGTCCTGAATGAATTGCCCTTGAACTCCACAGTCAAAGGTGTGGCCTCTCTTTTCATCCAAAATGGAAATCCTGAAATTAATATTGTGTTAGGCATTGTGAGTCAACAACTTATATGATAATAGAAACTTCATGCCCATAAAAATC
>Ga0209611_10001628_pt1 | contig 38718 bp, 31 predicted proteins | sample S1TSphgellanicum_3_FD_187693 | JGI IMG/M metagenome (GOLD analysis project Ga0209611, IMG submission 187693) | Host-associated microbial communities from peat moss isolated from Minnesota, USA - S1T2_Fc - Sphagnum magellanicum MG (SPAdes) (version 2) | ecosystem: Host-associated > Plants > Peat...
TATTTGTTTTGACACAAATTTGACTAAGTTTATTTTGACTTAAAAGACTAAAGATATTAGTTGACATGGTAGTTGTTTAAAATGACTAATGACCAAAAATATTAATTGATGTGGAAACATTGAATTAATTTTTTTTTAAACCATTATTATTCAACTTTTTTAAAAAAAATGGATTAAACTAAGAACAAGTTCAAAACACTATCACACTAAACCTATGTTTCCAATCAATTTAATTTTTATTTATTTTTGGGTTGATTGCAAATTATAGTTTAGTGAACCCATGACATGTCAAAATGATGATGATAATCGCAACATGTTCAAAGTGGGGGTTTGGACACAACCAAGGGAAGGCCAAGGGAAGGGAGGAAGGAGGAAAAGACATTGTGTGTGTGGGTGGGCATGCTAAGTGTGAATTTAAAGAATTTTCTACTTGTCAATGAACTTTGTGCTTGGGGGCAAGGTTTTTTTCTTTTTTCTTATGCCCTCACATGCATTTTTATCACAAATACATCCAAGGGTTTCATTCATGTGAGCTTTCATTGCAAATATTGTTAAGGGTAGAATTGTTCTATCACCATTAGACAAAGTGGATAGAACTATATTACCATTATTGGATGGAATGGACAAAAAGGTAGTGTCATTGTAAGACAAAGTGGCAACATAGGGCTAAGTGATTAGGATTAATTAAAAGTTCGAATTCATGTTCTTGGTGAGAAATCATGAAGGACTTAATGAAAGAAGTTATGAGTTTGTGATCATTAGGACATTGAATCTAGTTTCGAGGATGAAGAAAAGCTTATGATAGGAGTGAGAAAAGAGTTTTGATGGAAAAGAACATTGATACTACATTGTATTTTGTTTCCTTTTTTTCTTTTTTTCAATTCCATATAGTTTGAATCTATTTTCAAATTACTACAAATGTTGTATTGTTGCAAATATGGATTTTGGAAGGGGATTTTTTGGGTTTACTCTTTGATTTTTGTAGTTGATTAACATTGCAAAATCTAAATGCATGCATAATGATATGTTAAACCATAAAACTAAAATAATAAACTAGTGATAGAATATTAGTATTTACCAAATACATATGTTGAAGTTTTGTGACAAGCACCAAACTTGGGACCAAATTCAAGAACAAACTCAAGTGATTTTGAATTTTGGTGGAAAGTTAGTATAGCACCTTGTTGATTTTTTAAAAATCACTTTCATGTGAAGTTTTGCATTTTGACACAAAATTTGACAAAATGGGGATTTTTATGTGAGTTATATGACTTTATTGATAATTCTTCTAGGTAGTGACATTTTAAAAAGACATTACACTTGTTTTTATATGATTTGGGCATGATCTTTGGCCAATTTAGCAAGAGTCATTATAAGGGACTTGTGATGGGTGCATAATAACAATTGTAACATCATTTTAATTAATATATCCTTTTGTGTAGTGGATTGTACTGGCCATAAAATGAAAAGGTTTTTGTTTAACCCTTAAAAGACTTAGCCCTTGGGAGGCAATTTTCTATATCAAAATTAAAGCCCCAAATATATTTTTTCATGGATTTAAACACATATTTAGAGATACAAGAAATGCACTGTTGAATTTGAAAAACATAGAATAAAAAACAATTGTAAAATTTTTAGAACATTTGATAAAAGAGTGAAAGCACACTACGATGGTCAAAAATTGTTGTCACAGATATCACTTTTTGAAACTATGTGTTTTTGAACTTTTACCAAGCTAATATTAAAAAGGTTTTTTGCAAATGGTACTTGGAATAAGGTAGTTCAAAATCCAAAAAATAATATTGTTAAAAAAAATCTCAATTTGAAATTGATATTAAATGATCAAAATATATATTAATGAAAAAATTGCGATTGTCACGATATACTACAAAGTGCAAATATACTTCTTTAAAACCATTCAAATGATTATCAAACTTGATGAAGTACTCCATCATATATTACATATGACTTCATTGTCCCATTTCAATTCTATATGGAAAATTCCATTCATATGATTTCATGAAAAGCTTATGGATGAGGTTTAATTTCATTCAAACAAACATAAATGTGTGAATACACAAAAGTTTGTTTTAAAAACACTATCATTTGAAAAGTAACAAGAATTGTGTTAAAGGCCTCGTGTCAAAAATCCATTTTATGTGTTTATCAAAATGCTAAATGAAATGAAAAAAAACTTGCCCCCAAAAAATACAAAATGTACCCAAAAAAATACATTTTCTTGCCCAAAATGTACAATCGTAGTGTGCTTTCACCCAAAAATGTGAACAATTAGTAGGAGAAATCTTATATTTTACAACCATCAAGTTTGCAATTACATGTGACAATTCTGATATCAAATTGCCAAATTTTGATTTTTCCATGGTCCAACCAATGTTTAACCAAAATTTTAATTTAGCTTATGTTTTGCCAAGTTTCAGCCAAATTTTAATTTAGCCAATGTTTTTGCAGAGGTTTAGCTAAGTTTTAGTTTTGTCAATGTTTAACCAAGGTTTAACAAAAACAATTGTTAATGTTTGCCTGAGTCTTAACCAAGTTTTAGTCTTGTCAAATGTAACAAAGGTTTACCCAAGGTTTAATCAATTTTTAATTAGTCAATGTTTAGCCAAGGTTTAATCAATTTTTACTTTTCTAATTTTTAACCAATTTTTATTGAAAGTTTAACCAAGGTTTTGCCAAGGTATAGTCAAGTGTTTTAAAAACCATGGTTTAACTTAAATCGAATGTGGCATATTTGGTCTAAGCATAAATACCATGTGTGCCTAACCTAGGTGCAATGTAGATTCCTTTGATAAATAAACAAGCTTAATTAATATGTAGTCAATTAAGTTAAAAGGTAGTAGGTTAAGCTAGGTAATAATTAATAGGTGATACCTAGGTTAATAGGTAATAGGTTAGGTTAAATATTAGTAACACCTTAAGTTAATTACTTGTATATATGTGTATATGTTAATTAAGTAGATAGATAGGTTTAGAGTAAGTAGGTAGGTATGTAGGTAAAGCTTAAGAGGTAGGTGATTATTTTAGGAGAATCTTATTTTAATTTGGGATTAAAAATTTTATTGTACACATCTAGTTATATACTTTACAAGATTGAAATGGAAGGCAAAAAATATGGGATAAATTCTATAGTTACAACCTAATTACAAATTGGTTATAACTATAAAATTTATCCCATAGTTTTTTTCCTCCATTTTAATCTTGTAAATTATATAAGGACATGCATTTGAAACTTTAAAATAACACAAATAACATTTTTTTTAAAATGTCATTTGGGATGAACCAATAAAAAAGGTTTAATCATAAAGATTAAATTTTATTTTTAAAAAAATTACTTAACTACTTACTCCCAGGGTTGTTAAAACCAATGTGACATGCCCATTTTGCATTGAGCGTTACATTGGTGTCCGTCTTAATACGTCTATCACGTCCATCAGGATGAACATAGGAAAATCCTTGGTCCCATTTGGGCTACCCTCGTTATGATTGGTGACCGAAAACGGATTTTGGTCACCAAGCTTGTGACAATAGAAAATTTTCAATTGCCATATTTTTTGTGTGTCATTATGGCCTTGCCATTTACATGAAAGAATATCTTAAGGAAAAAGAAGAATGATGGAAATTCCAATATTTCACCATGTAAAAAGAAAACCAAACTCCTTCAAGATATTTCAACTCTATCACTAATCCCAAGTTTCAACACAAGCCAAAATATCATCTTTCAAAAATCCACATATAAATATAGACCTACTACATGGGGGCCAAAATTCGTTAAATTACTATACTTTATAATGAATCTAAACACGATATCCTCATCTTGGTAGGTAATGCCAAAAAAAAATGAAAACCAAAACAAAAGTATACAAAGTGAATACCTCAAGTAAAGTTTACACTAAGAAATGTTGCTTAAAATGAATTTTTGTTAATTCATTTTCATTATTTAATGTTTATAAATTATGAGCATTTATCGAAACAAATTATCAATGATAAGTTCAATCATCCATAATTCAAAAAATTTAAAAATAGATGGGCAATACTTGTGTAAAATTGTAAATGATCATTGTATCTTATGTTTACAAGAAACCCATCATCATTATAGAGCATAGATTTGGGCACAAATTTCAAATGTGTAAAGAAGATGAATTCACAAATCTCAAATTTGATTACACATGACAACATGATTCACTTACAAAATTGGGTTTTATAAAATTTGTAAGTTTAAAACATGTCATTTTCAAAAGATTATGCAAATTACACCATATTCCATATCTAGCAACTACAAATTGTCTATGGCTACTTTCGATAACACTCTTCAAGTGCATTCCAATGGGCATTTGCCAACTTCCCACTGAATATGCTTCAAACCTCAAAGTTGTGGCATGTTGCTTAGCCATTCGTTAGGGGAATTTGAAGTTCCCAACTCACTAAAAACAATTATGGGGCAACCCACCAACCCATTTTTTTGTATTGGTGGCCTTTTGCTCCTTTGCAAACCCATACAATGATGGTGTCACCTCTTGTAAGCGCTCGGCTTCACCCCAATTGCACATGCCTATGTACACAACATCTAGTTTGTTTGGTGAAAAATGCAACATAATGTTGTCCTTGGACAAGTCGTTGTGCAAAATTCCACAATGATGTACTACATTCACAATGTTTATGGATGCCCATGCCAACTTCACACGATTTTGCTTAAAGGTGACAAGTCATGTTCGCCCTTCCATATCTGGCCCCTTGCCATAATAAGGTACAATTATTCATAATGGGGGAATATTTCATGTTGTAATCCAACATTTTTCAAAGAGTTCCCTCATTCCACCACAATGTGTATGCCTCCATGGTTTTTGTGTGGATGGCAAGGAATTTGATGACACTTGGATGTTTGCACATGCATGCCAAGGCTTCCATCAATCGTTGCTTACATATTTCTCGCTTATTGTCCATCTTCAACGTCTTCCCCGCCAATTCAATCATGCTTGGGATGCGATCGAATCTTTCGATTCACACCTTGCGCACCATTGTAATGAAAATACTTTGACGTGCTAGTAGTTAGAAGAATAGATAGTAGAAAGGAAAGGTAGGACAATTCAGCTACTTAAGCAAGTCAATAGACTATTGTAGGTTGTAATGTTGTAATTAGTCAACTTGATAAATATGATTTTTGCAACAAGTTGATTTATCGTGTCAAGTCAATTTGTAAAAATGGTTAGAGAATTATAATCGCTTATGTATTATTTAAGGCAAGAATCAAGAAAGTAAAGGGGTTATTCTATTGAACATTTGATTATGTTTGGGAGTATTTTCTATCTATTTGGGTGGTTGTGAAAGGACTAATAGAGGATTATAGGGAAGAATAAAGGTTTGTACGCAAGGAAAGTTATCAAAATATGAAGAATAATGAACACAAATTCAATGTAGCATTTTTGTTCTTCCTCGTTATCATTTTGTATGCTGAGATTAATTGTTGAAGTTAATCTTAGTTAGTTAAATACGTGGTATTTACACTAATGGAATAGACAAAAACCCAACAACGATATATGGAAATGATGAATAACAAAATATTTATTATTTAAATCTCTACAAAAATTATTGCTAAGATTTGGTGACCATGTTGGGGAATTAAAAAAATTCAATATGGAAACTTTCTTTAGTATTTAGAGAGAGTGAGGAAAGTAAATGGAACAAGGGAAAGTGGAAGTGGATGAAATAGACTTAGGATTTTGTTTAATTCATGTGCTTATTGTGTTTTTGCCATGTGAATTTTCAGATGTATTAAAAGTATATAGACTTTAAAAAAAGATAATCAAAGTAGAAAATTGAGCGAATTGGGAATGGAATATGTGGTAGCATACCCAAATTTGTTCACTGAATATGAGCAAGACATGGTTAAATCTATTATAATTTAGATTATTACCACAATGTATATGAATGATGGTATGACTGTTGGTAGATCAAATGATTGCTATCAAAAGAGAAAAGGAATGGTTAAAATAAACAATATCAGTTGAAGAGGGAAAAACAAGGTTAAAACAACATAATAATAATGGGTGGACTTTGGTAAACTATTTATACACACTAAGAAATAAACTAGAATGTAGTGAATGGAGTTATTTTGTGGAAAGATTTAAACAATTATCAAAGAATGTTCAAGAATTAATATTAAAAAAACTACATGGGGTATTGAAATCTAATGTATGCAACATAAAACATTGACAATTGATGCTTCAAAATTAACTAAGTATAGGAGGTGGCTACCAATGATGGTATGCTTATTTACTTTAATACCAATCAAGAAAATCATAGCAACTCATCACAATATTAATTTTTTTAACAAAAAAAAGTTTACAAGACCAAACATCAATGCTTTAATAGAAAAATGGATGCCTTGTGATTTATTATGGGCTCTTAGATGCTTTAATTCTAAATATGTGTTGAGATTGTGAAGCAACAAAGAGTGTTGTTATGGAGAAATAGTGTCAAAAGAATTTTGGTTGGAATTATTGATATCAGATCCACATGAGAAAAAACTAAGTTGAGAATAGTAAAAGAAATGGTTGTAGAGGAGAGATAGAAATGTATGTTTAGAGCCTATGATGGATAAAAATAAAGAACGATAATAACAAAATAGATTGAAAGATTGGAGAAAACATAATTGAGAGGAAGCTAAAGAAATAACCATATTAAAACTCAACAAATAGACAAATCCACTAAATGGAAAGCATTAAGAACTATCTTTAATCCAACAAATATTTATCAAGTACTAGAACCTCTAGAGGAAGAACCTATAGTGTCAACAGTTTAAGCAAATGTTGAAAAAACTTTGTCATTGCCTAGTGAAGAAACTAGACAATATATTTAATTTGGCTTGCCGACTATAAAAATGAAGAGCTATCAATTGCAACCAATATACCTAAATTGACTACACCAAAGTCAACTTTTTAGATTGGGTGGCAAAAAAAGGATGGTTGTTAGTATCAAAGCATAAAATTAGTGACAACTTAACAATAGAAGCTAGTAATAACAACAGCAAAGTAGTAGAGCAAAATTTGTTCAAGCTATTCACTCAAAGCATTAATTTTGTTACAACAAATATTCAACCAAATGTGTAGACAACATTGACAAAGTCAACTGGCATACTAACTATGAAGGTACCTCCCCTCATGGCTATGCACTTGTTAATGTTTTGAAAGTCTAATTACCAAAGTATCATGATAATGACAATCTAGTATTACACATTCGATAGTTAACCAAAGTATGTGTAACTAATGGTGAGGACATAGATGCTCATAAGATAAAATACTTTCCCAATTCTTTAAAAAGAAAGTTGCCAACTAGTTTATTAAATATGAAATTGCACATCCAGTAGCAACATGGAATCAAGTACAATGAGCATTCATTACAAGATTTAGTGAAATTCCAAGCGAAGGGCAAGTTGTTGTAGCTTCATGTTATGCCAAACAAAAGAAATATGAATCAATGGAAGACTATTATGATCGATTCCTACAATTATGTACAATTATTCCACAACAACATGATGATATTTGTTTTTGTGAAGCATTTAGAAAAGGATTATGGACCAAAGTAAAAATGGTTATCATCAGTATGTTGCAAAAAACATTGGTAGAAGTAACAAAATCTACAATAACTATGGAAGAAGAATTACCAATGAAGCGGAAAAATATAACAAAATATCATCAAACTAATTCAGATAGTGAATAATTAGATGAAGAAGATGAAGAATATCACCGTAAAACCAAAAAGAAAGATATTAAAGTACAATTTGACACTATCAAAAGAAGTGTTTATTACTAGAACTATTATAATGGACACTTCACCAAAAAATGCAAATTCTTCGATAAATTCTATCAAATATGTAAAAGCAATGAACATAATATAGATCATTGCCCAATTAAAATAGTAAGTGGAAGATGTCCATCAAGGGAAATTGTACTAATACACATAATGTAAGCTAAAGTGCCAGTAATTCAATAACAACAACAAAGTTATGAAGCACCACCATAGCATAATTGATTTGGTAATCAACAATACAATGGACAAAATTAATGTGGACAACATAATTAAAAGAATCACTATAATTAGCATGCTTATAACCAAAATAATGGATTCAGACAAAGAAACATAAAATGTTTTTGTTGTCGTAAAAGACATGTAAGGAAGGATTGTCCTATCTAGAAGAAAGTTATGGAGGAAAAGAAAAAGAAGTCCAAACCAAAGGTTAAAGTGAATGTTGCTATGATTGATTGGGACCAACCAATATTGGATGTTTTTGTGACCACAAGAGGTCAGAAGGCTTGTATGCTTGAGGAAGAAATTCAAAAAAAAGAGTTAAGTCCTATGATAGGACCATGAACTAAATGGGGACAAGAAAAAAATGTTCTTCAAGATGTAGTAAGAGAACTATAATCCATACAAGAGTTTGAAGACAAATCGTTGGAGTTATCGAAATGTAATAACTTGGAACCCACCAAGTTACAACCAGATGGGTTGAACATAAATGCATCATTAGAAAAGTTTTTGCCCCTTGAGGTGATTCACCCAATGGAAGTTGGTCAAGAAAGATGACCAAGGAAAGAAATCAACTAGGAAACCATGTTAAGACGACACGGTTAAGCATGGTGGAAGGAAAATCAACAAAAGGTGTTGAAATGACAAATGTTGTGAAGTTGACAAGGGAAGTTGACATGAGCCAAAAGAATAAGTCGACAAGTGAAATCAATATGACACAAAAGAACAAGTTGACAAGTGAAGTCGACATGAAACAAAAAAAAAAGTCGACATGGTATAAGAAAACAAGTCAATAAGTAAGGTCAACATGCCACATATGTATAAGTTGACATGATTGGGAAAAACAAGTCGACTATTGAAGTCGACATTATGGATGAAAACAACTCATCAACTCCAATTGACAGTGCTAGAGATGACAAATCAAATTGGAAAGAAAGTATGAACAAGCAATTCAAATGACTAAAGGTATTGTTATGCCAAACACTAATACCCAAAGGAAGGGCATTGGTAAACCCACAAGTCAAGGGAAGATGCTTGAATAAATTATTGAAACAATAGGGATAATGTCTAGGGAAGACCAACATGGTTGAAAAAAAATATAGAATTTTTCCCACAAAAGCAATTGGAAAAGGGACCATTGGTAAAGAAGGATGCAATTGAGAATTGTTGTGAATTAGAAAACATTAAAGAGTTACCAAAAATGGATGAATTTAAAATTGGAAGTTAAACTAGGACAATTACTTAGGATTTGTCCATAATTTAAGTTGAGGAAATATTTGTTGAAAATGAAAGAACCCCAAATGACTGATGTATGTAAAGTAACCACAATGAAAATAATTTTTTTTGATGAAATAATGCTAGTAGTTCAAGTTCAAGTAGGAAAATTTGGAGTTTGAAATGTATTTTTGGATGGAGGGTCTGATGTAAATATTATCTTAGAGGGTTTAAGGAAGAAACTCGGGTTGAGGAAACCTCAACCAACTATGTTTGTTATAAGAATGGCTAACCCAATCTAACCATTGGGCTTGATTACGAATTTAAAAATTGATTTGGCACCTTATGTTTATAAAATTTCAATAATAATACTAAACTTAGATAATGGATTTGAGGCATACTCCATGCATTTGGGAAGACCATGGTTAAAACAAATCAAAGCTCATCATAATTGGGGCGATAACACCTTTACTATTACTTTTGTCACACTTAGCACTATTAAGCTTGTAAATATTAAATCATCACAATAACCCAAAAATTTGGATAATGAATTTGATTGGGAAGAAGGGCTTTTTGAACAAGAAGAAGAGGAACTATATAGAACAATTATAAAGTTATGGCCTATAGGAGACGTAGCCCCAAAATAATTATACTTCTTACCTAAAATTGATTGTGGAATGCTACAACCAAAAGAGAAGAATGCACACCCAGTGATTTTTTATGAACACCAACCAGGCAAAGTATTAATTCTTGATGAAGCAGTAGATCTAATCATTAAGGACAAAAAGATTAATGGCTAAACTATCACTACTAAAGAACAACTTGCAAAGCTAAACTTAGGAAGTGAAGAATAACCTTGAGATGTATTAATTAGTGTTCTTTTACCAATTACATTTCAGTGTCAAGTCAAAGACCTGTTGATTGATTATAAAGGCGTATTTGCATGGAGTTACAAGGAATTGAAAGGAATTCCTAGGGAAATATATGAACATAATATTGAACTCATGGGAAATACCCAACATATTAAACATAAGCAATACATAATGAATCCAAATTACACCTTGAAAGTTAGAAAAAATTTAGATAAATTACTTGATGTAGGATTTATCTATTTGATTGAAACAACACCTCAGTTATCACCATTGGTCATTGTGCGAAAAAAAATGGTAAATTACATATATCCTTGGATTACTGAAAATTAAATGCACAAATGAAAAAAGACCCATTTCCATTACCCTTTTAAAATTCAATATTGAATTATGTTGTTAGACCTGAAATGTATTCATTCATGGATGGCAAGATGGCTAAAATGGATAAAGAGAAAACAACTTTTATTTCGAAATGGGGTGTTTATGCATACAATGTAATTTGTTATTTGGCTTATAATGCTCCAACAACCTTTCAAAAAGTAGTAAAACAATTTTTAAAGAAATATTTGAATGATTTCATGGAAGTATTTTTGGACAATTTTAGTGTTTATGGTAATAAGGAAGACCATTTGCAGTAATTACAAAAGTGTTTGGAAGAATTGTTGAGAATTCAAGCTCAACTAGTTAGGTTTCATTAGTTACTGGAGTAGGAAAGTAACTGGGTTACTTTCACAAGGTTGAATTACTTTCGTTACTTATTTTAGTTTGGTTATTTGTGGTTTGGTCTTTTAGTTAAATACCTTGGTGTTGATGGTTTGGATCTCTTTTCTTCATTACACAAGTTTGTGTATTTCATGTGACAAGAACCTTGGAGAGTTCTTGATGTTGTGTTTTGTGTTGTGAACATTATGTTGTAGTTTCCTTTCAATAAAGATTTATGTTTGCACTTGAGTAGATCTCTTATTTGTTAACAATAGGTTCACATATATTAACTATGTAATATAATGTACATTTTATTCTTGTATCTTCCATGATACTAGGACTTATAGGTTCTTCCACATAATACCTTAGTAGTTGTTTCTACCCATCAACATTAATTCTAGTTATAGCAATTCATTTGTAGTGGTGGCTATGTTGATTAATTTTATAATTGTTCCATCTTCACCCCAGCCTTCAGTATCATTAATTGTTTCATCATAGTTTTCTACATTGTCCTCATCTGATGTGATGTTGCAATCAATATTGTAGAGTTCATTGGGCTTAGTCCTTCCATCCATAGCCTTTGGATTAAAAGGCCAAATTTTTATAACCTGAAACCCATTCTTGTTGTTTCTTTTGGACAAAACTACATCTAATGACTTATCTACCCATGCTACAAATGTAGCCTTGTTTAGCTCATTCTAATTGTTTTTAAACATGTTCTTGTCTTTTTCTTTTCTGAAAGTTGTTTTAAAAGGCTTAAAACAGTTCACATCTAAAGGCTGCAAGGCATGGGAGGTGTGTGAAGGTAAGGTAATCATATCTAGACCAAATTGTTGTGCATGTTTTATTCCCTTTAGGCTAACATGTGAACTATGTCCATCTAGAACTAATAGATGATAGTTATTTGGAGAGATACCACTTGGAATTGACCTCTTGAAAAATGACAAAAAAACTTTGAATAAAAAACTTGTCATCCATGCTTTGGTCTAGACTGCCATACATGCTCTAGATTTGCATAACGTAATCACCTCTTATTCTTTCACCCTTGAATATGTAAAACCTTGGTATGGATTCCCTTGCTACATTCACTACATAGTTGATGGTCAACCATTCTTTAGATTTAAAAATAATATTATACACTTGATAACCTTTCTTTGTATAATTTTAGCTTTTAATTGCCTCCTTGCTTGAATCTAAATCTCATCACAGTTCCATATGTGATCTAACCTATATTGATGTTGGGTGTATAAGGATGTCAAGTTTTTGTAGAACAAGTTACAAGAGTTGGTGGTCAAACTTTGAGCTATACTGATGTCCAATCCTTCTACAAGACAAATGTTCAACTCTGGATGCCTACGTTTAAACCAATACCACCATGAGTCCCTAGGCAACCCATTTTGAAATCGAGTTTTAATCATTTTTGCCACTTTCAATTTGAGTTTATTGCAATGTTATGGAAAACCCATATTCCTGCATACTCAAAACCCATGCAACAATAGCTTCATCTTCTTCTTCTATTAGTACACCTTATGGACCAATTTCCTTACTTTCGGTCTTCCCATATAGGTGGTCAAAGAGTGAAGCTATGGGTGTGCCCCAAAACTTGTTGACCCCCCTTTAAAAAGTTATGCCTCTTTCAACTACATCCATGGCTACTTCTAATGATTCACTTGTCCACTTGCCTCTTGGATTTGTAGCAAGCACCCTATTTGTTCTTGATGACCTTTGTATTGTGTTTGATATAGTTTGAGGAGGGACATTCTCCTTGTCCTCTTCTTGTTGGTCTAGCACCCCACTTTATCTCTTACAAAGGACATTGAACATCATGATGTTCCTACTTTTCTTGGACCCAACCTCCAAAAGCTTGTTGGAATGCAATTAGGCCCCACTAATGGTACTCCCTTATCTTTCCTATGTTTAGACCAAGAAAATAAAAAGTGTGTTAGTTTAGGGTATTTTTACAATCCATATTCATGTGTCAATACATTAGTGTTGATTAGATAAAAAATGTTTGCAAAATTAATCTGGTCTAAATATTCATATGTTATTGTTGTGTAGGCTATAAAAGTCTATATAATTGTACGTTATGCTTGAACTCTAAGAAATTTGCATCGACCCACTGTTTTTGTATTTTTTCTTACTATAAAGACAGCTAATTTAACTATCCAATGAAAGTAAATGAACTTGTTGAAACTTTCCTTGTAAATATTGTTAATATATGCAATTATGGTTTCATTTTAGTGATTTTTTATCTTGGGTAGCTCTAGTGTCTCCTCTTTCAGAACTACAGCATTATGTTATCTTTCCCTTTATGTTATAGCTCTTTGGTTTCTTCCTTCTTGTTGTTAAGCAATTCTATGATCTCTTCTTTCACTTTACTAAGCAACTCAATTTTTTCCTCTTTGAGTAGTATGCTTGAAATCTTTATATTTCCTTAGTCATTTGTGATTTGAACATTATTGCACCAGGACATAACAACTCTAAGAATGTTTGAAGTTCATATTCCACATATTGTGGTACTCTAGACATGTCCATTTGCAATTGAGTTAAGTTAAGTTGAATGTAATACAATTGCATTTAAACTTTCAACATTTTGATTGTGATGAGTTGTTTTGGGGAAAAAAAAACTTAGGAATTTTTTAGATCCTTTGGTTTATAAACTTTGTAGTTTAATTCGATGTTAGAGTCTTTTAATGTGTTGTACCCCTTTCAACCCTAAAAGTTGTATTCATCACCAAACACTAAAAAACACATAATGGAGTTCATTTTTTGTAAATTCACCTTACATTTTTTTTTTCACCAAACACTTAAAGCCCCAAGTACATTTGATTTTTTTTAATTTGCAAGCACTACTACAAAAGCAAGATGTAGTACATTAACTTAAATCATTATGGGACCTTAAAAGTGAAATCAGTTCATTGCACTTTAGTGATTACACCTTATTTATAGTTATTTCATTATAATATCATTATGTAAACATCGTGTCTCACTACTAGTTGACATAATTCACTATTATAATTTACTATGATAAATAGGTTTTTTTTATGTTGTTTAAAATACCCTATGTTACTTCATGATATACCCCATATTATTTTAAACTACTTTAGTTATTCTAACTTATACTTTCAGCTTACTTATTTAAAATTAATATATGTTATTTCAAGTTATACTTTAAGTTATTCAAGGTTATTTTATCATAAGTATAACAATTTAAAATAATGTAATATATAATATAATGACCTAAAATAAAATAACCTATAATATCTAATAATAGCATATGATAATATAATGTAAAATATCCAACAATAGCTTATAATAAAATAACCACCAATAATCGTAATATAACCAAAAATAATCACCAATAGAATAACCACCAATTGCCATTAATAAAATAACCAGTAATAGCCACCAAAAGCCACCAATAATCATTAATATAATAATCACTACTAGCTTATGATAATTGAACTTAAAATAACCACCAATATTCACCAATAAAAAATTCACCAATAGCCATTAATATAATAATCATTAATAATCACTAGTAGCCTATGATAATTGAATTTAAAATAACCACCAATATTCACAAATAGAAAATCCACCAATAGCCATTAATATAATAGTTATTAATAATCATTAATAGCCTATGATAGTTGAACTTAAAATAACCACCAATATTCACCAATAACATATCCAGCAATAACCATTAATAACTTATGGTAATTTAGCTTAAAATGACCACCAACAGAATAATTACTAATAATCATTAATAAAATAGTCACAATAACCATTAGTGGAATAACCACTGATAACCACTAATAACCACCAATAACCATTAATAGCCATTAGTGGAATAACCACTAATAACCACCAATAAAATAGCCATTAATGCCACCAATAAAATAACCAACAATAACAACCAATAAAATAACCATTAATAACTTATGGTAATATAACGTAGAATAACCAATAATAGCATAATGTTAAATAGCTTTCAATAGGCAAAAATAACCAACAATAATTTCACATAGTTGAAAATAGCCTAAGATGAAATATCATAGAATAGCCTAAAATAACTTATAATAGTCGTAAATAACCTAAAGTGAAATAACTTATAATAGTCAAAAATAACATAGAATAGCCAAAAATAACTTACAATAGTCGAAAATAACCTAAGGTGAAATAACCTAAAATACCAAAAGTAATTTAAAATAACCGAAAATAACCTAAGGTGAAATAGCCTAAAATAACCAAAAGTAATTTAAAATAACCGAAAGTAACCTAGGGTGAAATGATTAAAAATAACCAAAAATAACTAAAAATAGCCATAAGTCACCATACATAATGTAGGGTGAAATAACTTAAAACAATGAAAAATAACCTTAGAGTAGGTGAAAGTAGCCTAACATAAGTAATATTATTTTAATAATAAAAAATTCCATTAATTAAACTTTTTCTTTTTCAAAAGAATGGTCATTGAAATGTTATTGAATAGTGATATTCAAAAAAAAATTGTTCAAATGATTTTACACTTTCAAAAGGAAATACATGTAATCATGTACATTATTGAAAAAAAATTAAACTATATTTTAATCATTTCATTTGGACAAAATCTCAATAAGATATGAATTTTCAAATTTTATGTTTCTATAATGTTTAAAATGAAGTATTTGATAAATAAAATGCAATGTAACACATTATCACAACAAGTGTGGTGGTTTGATGATAGAGGTGTTTACTTACATCTTAGAGGTCAAGGGATCAAACCTCACAAATAATGTGTTTGTGATGAACAATGATAAGTTGATCGAATAATTTTTTAAGTAGTTCTCGAAAGTAAGAGCTTACTTAAGTTGATTACATGGCCTAAGTACTTAAGCTAAATTTTAAACCTAACATAAGTAGTGACACATGTTAATGATTCATAGGTTGAAAATCATGAAATTATCAATAATATTAAATATTACATTAAATAATAAATAATTTAAATTTAATTGATTTCCATGCTACCTAGTTAATTAATTAACAAATGAACCTATTCACTATCTATAACAACTAATCCTTGTTCACTAGGGGGTTGGCTAGTTTCACCATGGCAAAAATGTCCAAATTCATTCAAAATCTAATAAACCCAGAGTGAATTAAGATGCATTTTGGTGTAGTGAAAATGTATGTGCATTACTTTGTGATGTATATGAACCCATGTCCAAACATTACCTTCAGTCATAAAACAACAAAACTTATAATTCTGATTTTAAATACCCCCTTCACTAAACAATTTGTTTCTAATAGTGTGGTTAATGGCCATATAGATGTACACATATATGTATGTTATCCTATTTTTAACCTTTCATCACCAAACACCTCCCATTAAATAAATGAACAAAATATCTTTATTAATATGCTCTAACATTCCCATGACTAAAAATAAATTGAATATCCTTAGTTGGAACTATAAAAAATGCCAAACATAATTTTTTATCACTAAACATTTGGCGATAGGGCAACATATGAACACCAACAAGGCAATCCTTATTTACTAACCCCCCTAGTAGTGATTATTTTGGATGTTCAATCATAGGGCAAGTTGCCCTAATATCTACTATTCAATAATGTTTAGTGTGTGATCTTGCAAAAATATTTCTCAAACCAAGTTTAGTTTTTTACTATCTTCCAACTCCACCCATAAAATTAAAACAAGGACCAAATTGGTGAGAGACTACTAATAGAAAACCACCTTGATTCACCATTATGATTGGCCAATCAGAAATAGGGAGTAGTAGTTAGATTATATTTATTACACCCTACTTTGGTAGGTTTTAGGCTTTGATGTGCCTTTACCAGCTTCAACAAACTATGCAAGAATGTTGTGCCAAAACCATGTAAATTGGCATGAAAACATTTCTTCGTCCAATTTCAATATGCAAGGTCACATAGTGAGCACTAGTGGGGTTGCTTTAACAACAATATCAACTAATGTATCAAAGGGCCAAAATGAACCAGCACCCATGAATGCATTAGTTGGCCATTCTATCCATAGGATAGGTTGCCTTTTCTCATTTGGCTTCTGACCTTAGATTAACCAACATTGTACCATAGTCAACCTTTTGTAGCTAGTGATTTTGACCTAGTTTTTGGGCCATTTTTTTCCCAACCTTGACTTCCATTCTACCTTGTCACATAAGGTAGCTATTGACCTATATCTTGGCCCTATTTATTAAATAACAACCAACCCGTCCACCTATTTGTCTTCTATTTTTTCTTGGCAAAATTTCTATATTTTTCTAACTAAATTTTAATGTTTTGGCAAAGCCTTTATTTTTTCTTGGTTAAACCTTTACCTTGCAGCAAAACTCCTTTTTTTTTTGCTAAACTTCTATTTCTCAACAAAACTTTTATATTTTCATGATTAAATTTCTACCTCTCAGCAAAAACTTTTTATTTTTTCATTAAACCTCTTCTTAACAAAACCTTATATCTTCTTGATTAAACCTTTACCTCTAAGCAAAAAAATTATATTAAATGGCTAAACTTTTGTTTTTTTAAAAAAGCTTAATAAATTAATATTTATTTTGTATGTGAATATTGTACATGATTCCAAAAGCACATTGTGCTTTTAAATACAAAAACAAAAACAAAAATATTATGAATTTTCCCTTACATCATGGGATTTTGTAAAACATTATGTAAATATTGCCAAAAAAAATTAAGTTCCAACAATGCAAATGTGAAATTATAATGAAATAATAGAAGATGGTTTTGAACTTGAAACAAAAAGGTTTTTCAAAAATCAAAATTGTTTTACGTATATATAGATGTCAAAGAGATGATGTCCTCAAATGCAAACCATTATTTCTATGTGCACAATAGGTGGACAAAAATTACCAACTTTATAAAATTGTGAAAAAAATGTTTCCATTCCATACAATCCTACCCACACTCTAATCCTTATCCAAGAGAAAACCCTCTTTAAAACTACAATCTACATTGCCCATCCCACGCAATTACTGATAGGTTATTATCACCCTTGCCACTTTCTTTGCATGTTGGTGAATAATAACAACTCATGGTCATGTGATGTTGATGTGGCATGCCGCATGGCAATGAGGTTGATTAGTAGTTGCAACACCTCATGACTTGTGACACTAACTTCGTATCATGCTTCATGCCATTGATTTGATAAATTGATCTCATTTATTAACTAGTTGAAAATATTGTTGTCCTTTATGATTAATATCAATTGGTCTTCCATGTGATGATGACATGGCATGCGATTTGGTAACAAAGTGTCACAAATTTTCATGGGAATCCATGATTTTTTTGTGACATCATAAATTTTTGTGTGTTTTGAATTTATCGCACCAATATTTGTCATGGCATGTCGTATTTTTTTGTGTGCCATGAGGTTTTTGAAGTCATGAATTCACATGCATGTGTATGTGGACTAAACAATCTATTGTTAATTGTAATTATGATTACAATATTAATAGTCGTTTTGAAAAAGGAAACACATAATTCCTTGATTTTTTAACTACTTAACACACTAGCTTAGGTTAACGTACCTATTTAATTAACCTATGTATGTAGATTACCTAGTAAAAACATTAGAAGAAATCGTGTGCTTTATAACCAATAAATCAATGATTAAAAGTCCTAAATAGTTTTATAAATTACTAGAGTCATATAATATAACTTTGAATCCTACATGGATAAAACATTAGTCGTAAATTAATTGAATAAATGATTAGTGGATGACAATATGTACTAGAATGTAGGATGTCATCCTTTTGTTGTTTACATTTCATCCAAACATCATCCATATCAGAACATAAAGTGACATGGAAGTCCAATTGTCAATAATGAATCACAATAGTGATGTCGCACACTATTCATGATTGCAATGTATGACTATGACTATGACAAATGGACAATCTAACTTAGATAATGTGGGAGGTGTTGTCCATGTGTTTAAGTGTGCAGTATGGTGTGTCACCTGTGGTTATGTGTGCCATGAAGGATTTACTAGACATCATAAATGACTAGAGTATGACAAATAATCATTATTTTCACCTACATAATGACTATGACTTTTGATGTGGATGATACACGTGACATTTTAATGTGACATTTAATGACTTCAAAATGATATGCTTAACTACAAAATGAATAACATGCAATAAGGACCATAGATGATTCTCATTTGACCAAAAAAGTAATTGTTGTTACATTTTTAGCACTATCCACATGGCTTAATTAAAAATACTACCAACGTTTATGAAAATGATTTAGTAAGGTATGACCATAATTTCAGTCCAATTTCAAACCTCCAAAAACATGGGCAAAAAATGTCATTTACTTATCAAATTCACACCTTTAAATGAGGTCTAGGTGACATGTCTTTGAAAATATTAAAATTTATTAATGAACTTTAAAACTATGCACATGCCAAAAGATTGTCTTTGTTTGACAATTCAATGGCTCCCATCAAAGATGGTACTTGGAGGTGGGGGCAATCCCATTGGAACATTTAGCCCACCTAGTTTTACTATTGTTGTGATGAAGACATCTTCTACATTTGCAAACTCTCTCCTAGAATAGGCCTCCTTCTGTAAGACAACCTTCCAATCCAATTTTTTCAAATCATCAGAAAAAACACTTGCATTAGTTGGTTTGGAAATATGAAAGGTTCAAATGTCATTGGTAGCCTATGTTGAAAATTAACAATGGGGAAACCAACATCATCTTGTACATATGTTGGGTTTCCTTGATTGTCTTCTTGTTTCAGCCATTCATGTTTAAAAATCACAATAGGAATTTACATTGGGCCATAGTCTAATTTCAATGTCTTTTAAAATTCCTACATATTGGATAGACATTTCTCTAGCATCAACAATTTGTTGCTCAAACATTGAAGCAATGCCACTATCATAGGTTTGTAAAAACTTATTCTCTGGGTCATCCACTCTAAAGTGGTTACCATAGGCTTTCATTATAGTGTATCATAATGCTACTTGTGATGGTTTACTACATAACAAAAGTGCACCCAATGTTAAATGGGGACATAACTCAATGTTAAATGAATGTTAGCTTAACATAAAATTTTCATGGGAAATGGGTTTAAGTCGTAAATGGAGGTAATGTGATGATTAATCCCAATTTAAGAGTCACTTTTGGGGTTGGGTTGGGTTTCATTTTGGACATAACTCTGGTTTTAAAATCACTTCTTCCAAGTTGTTCATTCTATTAAACATTCAGTGCGAGGTCCATCCTTCCCATGCAATGCCCAAATTAAAAAGGGATGATAATTTTGCCAGTTTAATTTGAACTAACAAGGTCTCTTATGCAAGCGCCTTAAAAATATTTGGTATAGCCAAAATTGGACAAGTTCCTCATTGAAAAGGAGCGTGAAAAGGAGATGATTCATGGCCAATAAGTTCCATCACATTCAATTTTCACTTCAAATTCACATTATGTTTCAAACATGTGTTTTCCAAATTATATTCATTGGTTTGTGTGTATGTCCACTTTAGGATTTGAGGTACCATCAAATAGGTCTTCATAGCTAATTTGGTGAAAACAATTTTGGCAAATTGGCAATTATACATATGACAATACGTCAAATTTACACAAACTACAATGGCACATTATCACAGTGCAAATGGCTTATCATTGAAATCTATTAGTGAGAGTTCTAGTGAGAATGAGGGTGAGAACAACTAACTTGAAATTCCATTTTTGGATTAATACACATTTTGTACCATGCGTATAACATCCATGAATTTTCCATGCCACATTTTTGTAGATTAGTTTATTTTCCATGGATATCTACTTGTAAAAGGTCTGAATTTTATTTGTAAAGAAACAAGGTTACTAAGATCCATATATAATGTATGTGCATCTTGCATCAAACAAAAAATTGATTGGATGTATTGTTAATACATGAGGGTATTGTATTAATCCAAACGTTTGTGGTAGTTCCAATAAAACCTAAAGGCATGATTTTGTGCAATACCCTCATCATAACAACAATCCCTTATTTCATAGTTAGAACTTTGAAATAATTTATACGTGCATGATGATGATATTGCATTTACACTTGTTATGCACTACCCTCGAAACAAAACAAAACATATTCCATCAACCCTATCCTTAAACTTAATACGCCCATAATGGTACTGCATAGGCTTTTATCATGTTTTGACCATGCAATATTTTAACCCCTAAACTTAACCTTAATACGCCCATGATAGTACTACATAACCCTAATAGGAATAGGGTGAACCAAATAAGGGTATTACAATTGAAATAAATTTCTTTAACTTAGTATTATGTGAAGCCACAATTAAATATTAGTTAATACCTATATGAAGGTATTGCATATAGGGTCAACAAAAGTTATTTCCAATATGTCTTCAAGGTATTGCATTGTTGAATTAAATGATATGAAATATAACCTAGGCATGAAGGCATTGCATAAGACCAAAATAATTTAGTAATTGCATTTTTGAATCAAATGAGGTGAAATATATTGTCTTGGGCATGAGTATTGCATAACAACAAAATAATTTAGTGCATTTGCATCATTTTGATGAGGGTAATGCATGTGTGAATTGAGCTGGATTTTATATTGTCAATGTGTCCATAGGGTATTGCACAGATGAAATAAATAAATTACAACTAAGCCTACTTGGGTATTGCAAAACAATAAAATGATCCAATGCATTTGCACTACGTTGACAAGGGTAATGTATATGGGCATTAGGTTAGATATGTTATTTCCAATGTGTCCTTGGGGTATTGCATTGTTGAATTAGATGAGATGAAATTAGTTTAATAATATTGAAAGTATTTCATTATAATAAATTTGTTGTGTTCATGCATTAGTCTGATGAAGGTATCGAATTTTTTTTTTCAAGTGCAATATGATATTTTCCTTTTGCCCTAGCAATATTGCATTTCAATAAAATCATCCAATGGGTGTGCATTACCTTTATGAAGGCAATGTGACAATTAATTCATTTATATATATTTTTGCAAGTTGTGCTAAGGGTATGGCACGAGTTTGAAATCTAATAATTGTGAGGAAGTTCAATAAAGGTATTGCAAGAATGATTACATCAGTGGATTGATGTGGCTTGAGTACAAATATCAAGTTCATTTGCAATACCTTCATATGGGATTTAATTGTTGAGTTTTATAGGGCTACAAAAAAGAAATCTAGTTTAGTTGCAATACCTTTAGTTGGGTCATTGCAATTGCAACATTGTTTTTGATAATCATAAAGTTATAAGGTCTAGTAGGGAGGTGGGTAGGAAGGAGAACGAAACAACCTACTTGGTATATTGCAATACCTTCATCGACCTGCATCATCATTGGCTTGGTGGAGATTTTGTGTGTAGGTACATAGGTAGGTAGGTTGATGGGAAGGTAGGCATATGGGTGGGTAGGTAGATAGATGGGTGGGTAGGTGGGAAGGTGGGTAGGTAGGTGGGGGAGGGAGGAGGCCAAGGTGCATACGCAAGTAGTCTAAATGTAGGTAGGTAGGTGAGACCTGGGCAAGCGTGGGGGGTGAGGAAAAAAAAGTTCCCAAAAAAAACCCAGGTTGATAATTGACGAGTATCTGTCCCTGATTTTAAGGAGAATCGTCCAACATGGGAATTTTATGAAAATTGTGATGAGTCCTATAAAGCTGTACCATGCATATCATAATAACTATATATATATAGAATGCTTATCATCACCCAACAAGTGATCCTGGACTAGATAGTCACTTTGATCTCCAGACCACATAATGCCAGGGGAGGAAAAGCAGCTGCCTGCCAGGGTCCGCAATGATCATCAGCTTTTCATGGCTTTGCATATGAGAGAAGCATGGGAGGAGCAATTTGGATAACCCACCCACCCACCGCTCACGTACCTGCTTGCCTGCCTTTGTAAGTACTTCCTCTGTTGGCCTTGCCTACCAAGGCAAGGATGTTGTTTTTAGATTCATTATAGAGCATAGTAGCTTAAGGGATTTTGGCCCCTAAGTAATAATAGGTCTATTTTTATATGTGGATTTTTGAAAGATGATATTATGGCTTCTGTTGAAACTTGAGATTAGTTATAGTATCTTGAAGGATTTTGGTTTCTTTTGGAGGATTTTATGAAGATTATATTTTTGCATGATGAAATAATTGAGTTTCCATAATTCTTCTTTTGCCTTAAGGTACTTTTTAATGTAAATGGCAAGGTCAAACTGTGACACACCCCTTGTTTTATGTATAGTTAACAATGGCCTTCAACAATCAACTTGTATTGCAGGAAAAGAAAAAGAAAAAGACTAAAAGTGCTTCTCTCTCTCTTCCTCTTATTTTTTAATCTTGTGATATTCCATGAATTTTGTGATTTATTCATCTATTCATCTAATGAATTTCTTCAACTGAGAGGGCAGTTTTTGTTGTATCGAGCTCATGTTATCTTATGACACCACCAAAACCAATCCGTTGTGTGGTATGAAGATTTGGGGTAGAGGTTCCCTTCTATTTTCAATTCAATTAAGAATTGACCCACAGATTAAACAACAGATTTTGTGTGTGTGTATGTTTTGTTCAATATACTTTGTACCCAATTCTCAAATATTAAGACTTTGTTGAAATCTAAAAATAGCTAAGTAACCCTAATTTTGAGTACTATTAATTTCCATTTTCTCTTGAACAACTATGATATTTTCATTTCTTTGATTTCTTTCATGATTGCACAGTCTATCCTTATGAACACAATTGTGAGTGGCAAGGATAAAATGTGTTTAGGTCAATTTTATCCTAAACTTTAAATGAACATAAAATTGACCTTAAATGACCTTACATGAAAATTAGAGGCAATGGTTAGTGCTAAGAACGATTTTCACAAAATCACTCTCATTCATTCATGAAGAAATATAACCTAGATATTAACCTAGAATTTATTAATTTATTAATATTTATTTAATATAACTTAGACAAACAAGTCAGGAGAGCTCCCATATTTTGTAGGGTCTACCATCTAATGGGTGATTTGAACATGGAATCATAGTACAATCATATGCACAATCATATGCACAAACAGCTGGGTTTACAGTGCAGCAGCACCTGCTTAGTGCGAGCAGAATCCAAATTAGTAGTATTGACTTATACTAGTGCTTATTGAAGCATGAGCTCAGCCTCAAAGAAATTGTCATCCTTGGAAAAAGAGATCCATAGAAAGCACCTCCAAATAAGATTTATCTTTTCGTATAAGTGGTATAATACATGTTGTTGCTTGGGAAAACAATCAAAATTAACAGGAGTCAAGTACCAACACATTTCTTAACATGGATTCTCCTACTTATACAAGGAGCTAAAGTTGGGTAATTTGATCACCATGCTATTATCCTATAGATTAAGGTTTTGTGTTCTGAAGCTCATTAGAGTTTCGGTTTGTGGAGTTCATTATATGGTTAGGGTTTTGGGTTTTGGAGCTCATTACAGATTAGGGTTTAGAGTCTAATTAGGGTTTAGGGTTGTGGAGCTCCTTATGTTCAGGATTCTGGGTTGTGGAGCTAATTAGAGACTAGGGTTTAAGGTTGTGGAGTTCCTTATGGTTAGGGTTTTGTTTGAGATTAGGGTTTTGGGTCTGACTAGAGTTTAGGGTTGTGGAGCTCCTTATATGGTTAGGGTTTTGGGTTTTGGAGCACATTATAAATTTAGGGTTTATGGTCTCATTAGGTTTTTGGGTTTTGAAGCTCATTAAGTCTACACCTGGAGGTTAGATTGTGTTGCATGCCATAAACTTTTGGGACCAAAATGGAACACCCTGTTAAAATCAACTTTGCCCAAAGTGGGTTGTAAAAGATGGCCAAGTGCAGGTTTCTAGTTCAACAACCATTTTCAATAATTTCAACCCAATGGAAACCAAAAGTCAGAACAATTGCTTTATTCACATGCTTTGCAAACTTTTGATTGCTCTAGTTTTATTCCTATATATCTAGTCACTAATGTTTCATGATGGTGTGCCAGTTGATCCAGGGAACCAGTGAAACAAATCATCATTTTAGTGTTTGAGTTTGAAAATTTCCAGTTTAGAACATGCTAGTTTGAATGAGTATAACACTTTGTCAGCTCCCCCACTTGTCCTTGTAGTAAGGTGACATTCAATTAGTCAAACTGGGACTATTTAGACAAGGTACATATTTGTAACACCAATTAACATAAAATTGATCACACAAGTTACAACGCCATTTCATAAACTATATTTCACAAGTTGTGAAATTTTGTATGTTAATAAAGTTATGCGTAAAGTAGTCACACTGTCTTTCAGCCCCTATCCCCTCTTTCAGTGGTATCTGCAAAGAAAGGAAATTTTATTAAATATCAATATGAAATGCTTAAACTCAGCGTTTAATGCACAAGGTTTGAGAGTAATTATGGCAGTCGTACAGGTAGGAGCAGTGAAAATATATGTAGCAATAGTGAGGCGCTCAGGAAAAAGGAAAGAGGGGATGAAACTTAGTTTACCACCAAATTTGGTGGAAAAAACTAGGTTGGGTCCGAGTTTTTTTGTTCTGTAAAATTTCATTCCGAGTTAAGCTTTCGATGCCCTATTATGCCGAAACTGGCTGTTCTCACCCCCTAATCGCCTGACTTTACCTATAACTATAATGAAAAATCATCTCTTGCTCCGTTTGTCACACTTATATATAATTTCTTTTGTAGTTTAGCCATTATTACACCAAGTTCTAGGATTGAATTGTGGAAAATAGGCTCAGTTCTGTAATTGGCTACTGATTATGATCATTCTACAAATAACGACACCATCACTTGATGGAACTTGTTTTTGGAACCCTAAACCCTGAACTATAAAAAGCCAAATTACACATTGAAATAGGCATTTTGATCATCACATCGCTTCTTCCATTCTTCCATTACATATTATTACATCAAGTTTGTTAATATACAACTTGTAAATGCAATATTTATCCTTTTTTCTACTTAAAAAAATTAAATAACATAATCACAACAAACAAATTTGATGGAATTTAAACAAGTTCAAAAAGCACAAAAGCATGAAAGAGAAATACTATTTCAATTTTTAAAAAGAAACCTACAGAGCCTCAATAGGTAAGCTACCTATGATCCTACTACTTACCTCAAATCTCCACTAATTACCTTATGACAAGTAGAGACCTAGATAGATCAATAGTAGGATAGGTAGTAGTGTGCAATGATTTAATTTTGGGGATTATTATTTTTCATAAAAGAAAAATTCCCACCCTTCAATGATTGTATGACAACAAGAACACAAAATTCTCAATAAATAAAATAAATAACTGTGTACCTAATACTCCCCTAGGTACCTACTAGGTGTCTATTATGCTACCTATCTAGGTAGGTACATCTCTAGCAATGTTTTTTTTGGGTCAATTTTGTGATGTACCCAAAAGTGGCAATCATCAATAAGAAGATTGAACTAAATTTGGCTACAAGCTAAATATGAAAATACTTTTAAAAAAAAACATATTTCTATTTCTTCAGCTACCTATTTGAAAAATCTATAGAAGAAATCTGGCAATTTTTGTTAAATTAAAAAAAAATCTGGCTATTGAAAAATCTAAATAAGCACTTGATTTCAGGAGTTTAAATTTCTTAATTTCTCTTTTTGGCTATACATACCCAACTAAAAAAAGGGGGGGGGGGGGTCTCTACAGCCTTTTTTACTGGCTATTGATTACATAGTCAAAATTCCATATTAAAAAATTAAAACCACTAAAATTAAGTGCTTTTAAAGATTTTTTCCAATAGCCAGAAATAGATCAAAAGCTAACAAGAAATCGCCAGAATTCTATACGTGATTCAAGTAGGTAGCCAAAGCTCAGACCAGTAGGATTTTTTTTCTATAAACTATTTTCACATTTAGCTTATAGCCAAATCTGGCTAAATCTCCTCATGGATAATATAGCCACTTTTGGCCACATCACAAAACCGACCCCCCAAAAAAACACAGTCTGGTGGTCTGATTCTGTAAGCAGGTCAGTAGGTTCAGTAGGTCGATAGACTGGTAGGTAGGTAGGTCCTCTTGGCGTGCACCCTCTTCTGCGTCTGCTCGCTCTCGTTTCAAGACGTTTGTTGTTGATTTTTGTCTTCTTCTTCTTTTGCCGCAGATCGATTGCAGCACCATTGCTCTGCATGCATTTGCTCAGTTTCTTTTGGTCTCTCTTGATTGCAATCCGACACCCATCGTTGCATGCAGCATTTGCTTCTTTTTTTTCTTTTTTCTTTTTTTTTAAAACCTTTTTCCTGGGGGGGCCTCGAGCTCTCTTGCTGCTCCGGAAATTGAACCCTGATCTCCAAGAGCAGGTTGTTTCTGACAAGTTTCTTCTTCTTCTTCTTGGAGAATGTTTCTTAGAATTTCTTTCGCTGCTTTTCTTTTTTCTTTCTTTGTTTATTTCCAAGAGTTTAAGCTTTGGGTTGTGTGAAGAGTTATTTCCTCGGGTTTTTTCTTCTTCTGCTGCAGCAGCAGCAGCAGCAGCAGAAGAGTAACTTTCGGTTGTCATTTGCTTCTATTGAATATTGCTTCTCATCTACCATCTCGTGAAGGCAAAGTTTGGGTCGCAAAGTCGACAAAGGAGAAGAAGCTTTTTCCTTTTATGGACTTTTTCTGGCATTCTTTTTGAGGGGGAAAGCTGGGGATGGGGGAGCTGAGGATGATCAATGGGTTTGCTGCTGCTGCTGATGGCAGTGACAGATATAGCTAGATGATCATCTTATGTGTATTTGGAGGCTTCATGAGCTTTGAGAGACGTTGTGTTATGAGCTAGAATCATGCTTGTGTTTTTTGTTTTGGGTGTATTCTGAAATGAAATACGGTTTGTCGAACTTACTAGATCATCAGCTACAGTAAAGTCTAACTAGTGTTTCACATTCTTGGCAATTGGAGATCATCAACAACTTCTATCTATATATATATATAAATGGGTTGAGCTTGAGCTTTGCTTGTTTGAATTCCGAAGTCGATATTGTTTTGTAAGGTTGTTACACTAGTCGATCAAGCTCTTGGTCACAATCTTATGAACTATTTCAGTTATGGTGACTATTGCCTGCTATGAGCTCCATATTCTGTGAAATATTGATAATCTGAACTAGATCATCAACCTCCTCATGAACCTGGATATATTTTTCTCTCTCTCTCAACTGATCTCTTCAACAGAATTTAGAGCCTGCTCATCATCTGACGCCTGCTGCAGCTGTGGGAACAAAACACTTGTGAAACAGTATACCAAAAAAGAAAACTCAGTAGCAAACTGTCAAGCTGTAAATCGTTGTTAAACTCAAGGTACTAGAGATCTAGATGCAGTAATGTCTGGTGCCCCAGAGGAGTTGAATGTGGAAATAGAATTTGGGAGTTCTACTAGACAGGATCAACAAGAACACCAACAACCACTTGACATCAAGACTCGACTGGGGTGAATCTAAGCTGCAAGATTGATCAGCTTCGTGGGTGAAAGCACAATTAAGGGGATTATTTGGACTGTCACAATTGCAATTTTTCAAAACAACTAAAGATTTGCACAATGTATGATAGATTACAGTCCAAGAAGAAGAAGAAGGCTAGGTTCAGAATATTGCAGATCAGCACCATGCTTCTTCTTGCAGTTCTTTGTATGATACCAATTCTTCCATCAGTGAGTGGCGATTATGTGACAGGTAAACAAACTCCCCCCAAATCTTCCTCTCTCTTTCATGTAAATTTGTGTGCATATGTGTGCACACACATATGTGTATGTGTGTGTGCTCACATGTCACATATTGGTGTCATTAGTACATGACTTCAATTCACATGCCCCAAAGTTCAATTGGACTCCTTAAAGAGTTGCAAATTTAGTTGTCATTAGCATATTATGACATCAATTCACAGTCCCCAAAGTTCAATCAATGCTCCTTTTAGGAGTTGAAAAATACTCAGTTGTCATTGGGATGATTCCTTTTAGGAGTTAGTCTAATTAATCTAATTAAACATAAAAATGTGAGTGCAATTCACTAGTCCCCATTCAATAGATTAGTGAATCCATTGATCCTCATATAATGAGACCAGTGAATTCACTCAAAATTCATTCAATAAATCAATGAATCCATTGATCCTTGTTTAGTGAGACTAGTGAATACACTCAAAATCCAATGAAAACATTTATTTCACTTAGTGAATAGGGATGCATTTCATCATAAATATCCTCTAGTAACTAGGATTAAAAACTTTGTGCTCCTAAAAACACAAAGAAAATTGTTTTAGCTTGTTTTAGTTGTGTGAAATGTGCAACTTAAGTTAGTTGCATGCATCTTTATAAAAAATTGATGTTTTGTAAAATTGTTTTTTGCATCTAGCACTCGGTTACATTTACATGGACTTTTAATATGTGCTTTATAACATATTAAATAATGCTGATTCAAAGTCCTTTTTTCATTTGTTGTTTTCTTGAGTGACTGGTTTTCATTTTACAACTAAATCTAAATTTGATGTTTCAGCTACTAATTTCTTTTGTTTCAATTCACTCGAATCCCACGAGCGAGCTATAAAAATATACTCTAGATGGCAGCTGCCGAGATGATGATGCAGTAAATTTAGAGTATGTGTCAAATTGAGTTTTGAATTTCTGGTATTGCAGGTTCCCAAGTTCAATAATTTCTATGTGATTTGAAAGATTTGTTTGAGATTTGGATCAATTTGCACTTGCCAATTTCTTTGCTTTTGGAAGACATAATTTTGGTACACAAAATCTGATGGCATGGAACAAGAATTCTTCAACTTGGGACATTTTACATTTTGAACATGATTGAATTTTTCTTTATTTTAAGGTGTGTATGAAAATGTCAATAGAAATTAAATTATCAGTAAATCATCTGACAAAAGTATATGTACATGGATTCTTGGACATTAAAATTTGTGAAAATTTGTGGAAGTTCTCAAATTTTTGTAAGGCCATAGCAGGTACTTTTGACCAGAAGCTGTGGTTCATGAGATAAGCAACAATTTAGTAAAATTTGAAAGGGACTAAATTCAAACTGATCTTTGTTTTGTGTTTTCCAGTGTTTGCTTGGAAGACATTGGATGGGTACTTTGGCTTAGACTGTAAAGCTTGATCTAGGCATGTAGTCTACATGTATATAGTTGGCAATTTCGGTGCTTGTTGAACTGATCATGAAAAACTATTGCACCAGGGCTGATGATGATGATGATGGGGGGCTTGGGTTTGGGGGTGAGCTGTGCAACAGAGCCACAGACAATGGGTGTAAATTATGGGCAAGTTGCAAACAATCTTCCCTCGGATGCTGATGCTGTAAATCTGATAAAAAACCTGGGCGCAGGAAGGGTGAAAATCTACAACACAGATGCGGGCACCTTGAAAGCCCTAGCAAATTCAGGACTAGAAGTAGTGGTTGGAATGTCGAACGATGAGATCCCATCTTTAGCCACAAGCGCAGAGGTGGCTGATCAATGGATTGTGACTAATGTGGTTGCATACATACCCGCAACAAACATTACTGTCATACTGGTTGGAAATGAGCTGTTTGCTGATCCAACTAATTCCAACATCTGGCCCCAACTTGTCCCTGCAATCCAAAACCTTCAAACAAGCCTCACAACCCATGGATTAGCATCATCCATCAAGCTATCAACCGCTTGTGAGTTCAGCATTCTCACAAACTCATATCCACCTTCAGCAGGTGTGTTCAACCCTGAGATTGCAGTACCCGTACTCTCACCTCTACTCGAATTCCTGGACAACACAAGTTCATACCTTTACATCAATGCCTATCCTTATTTTGCTTGGGTGAGTGATCCATCTGCCATACCATTGAATTATGCTGTGTTTTCTGCACCCTCAACGACAGTTCTTACAGATGGTCAATTTGGCTATACCAATTTGCTCGAAGCGCAACTCGATGCTATTTACTATGCCATGGAAGCTCTTGGTTTCAAAAATGTGCGAATTGCTCTTAGTGAGTCTGGGTGGCCGACAGCAGGAGGTATTGGTGCTAACATTAGCAATGCACAAGCCTACAATGGCAATCTTGTCAAGTACATCCTTAGTGGTCAAGGTACACCCAAAAGGCCTCAAGTGTTTGTGCCCACTTACGTCTTTGCACTCTTCAATGAAGATATGAAACCCGGTGCCCCAACAGAGCAGCATTGGGGTGTGTTGTACCCAAATGGCTCTGCTGTTTACCCATTCAGTTTAACAACAGGTCTAAGCTCATCTTCTGGATCTCCAGACAGCAGCACAAATGGCTCTGGTGAATTGGATCCTCCAGGTGCTACTAGTCATTATGCTTGTGGTGATAGACCAAGTGTGCTTCCACTTTCTTTCACATTTCTAGGCTCAATGTTTAACCTTCGGATTTAACCCTAAAAATGGGTGTTGTTGAAAATTCAATCTTGTTGATGCACAGAGAGAGAGAGAGAGAGAGAGAGAGAGAGAGAGATTAAATTCATTTCTTCACACTTCTTATAACATGCAATTGCCCTAAAATTCTCAAAAAATGAACTTAAAATTCATAGTACAAGACATAGTCCCATATGGCAAGTTCAAACTAGTGTTGGTCGGGTACCTGGTCTGGCAGATTAGAATCGCTGATGTCGGTTCCAGTTAGTAAAAACCAAACTGGAACTAGGCCTGATTTTGGAAGCTGGGTTCTTGGTTTTTTAAAGAACCAAAACCAAACCAAAACCAGGATCTTGAATTTTTTAAGAACTAGAACCAGATATGGGACTTTTTCTTTAATTCAAAAAAGACTACAACCAGAGGTTAACCAGAGTTAATTGACAGTTAACCATTGGTTTTCATTGGGGTTATTTGGGACCAAACTCAAACCAAGTGTGATTTTCAATTATGTTTGTGTAAATGTAAATATAGAACACAACATGTGTAACTACAAAACCATGTAAATCTATTGTATACCATGTAAAACAGTATGCGTGTAAAAATAAATACATTTATACGATTTTACATGGTCGTGTAAAACAGTGTAAATGTAAAACAAATTTATTTACATGGTCTTACATAGCTATGTAAAACAATGTAAGTGTAAAACAATGTAAAAAATGTGATTTTGACTTGGAGAAAGGGGAATTTCATAATTTTTAGTGATAGGCCAATCAAGTGGCCCATTGCAAAAAATATATATATTAGAACATGCACTCACAACTAGTTAATATGGATTTGCAAGAAGGTATGGTCATCAAGGGTATATAATATATACACATACACTTCTTAAAACATTTACACCTGACTAAAGTAAATGCATTTGAAAAATATTTACATTGGCCTTGTGTAAATCTAAAATACATATATACACCCAACAACAATATAAGTGTAAGTGTAAAAAGTTTGAACATGTAAATGTAAATGATTTACACTTACACAAGATTTACATGTTGTATTAATGGCTATTGACACCTACACAAACAACATTGGTTCAAACTAGCAACATGTAAAAATCGAACATATTGCATGAAGTTCCCCCCAAAAAAATGAACTCACAATTCATAGGAAAAGAATAATATACCTAAACAATCGGTATACCTATGTTGTAGCATTCCTCAAAATGTGAGAACAAATGAAAATACAGTAAACCCCTTTATAATCACGCCCATTTTAGTCACATTCTTGTTTGTGTCACATCTTTTTGGTAACCATTCATTTTAGTAAGAAACATCATTTTTTACCATCACTATCACACTCCACTATAACACTCGTTAATAGCTCAAAACGTTTACAAAGCTTTCGTTGTAAATGTGACTATAAAAAGCGAAATGTAAAACAAATATTAGGGTTTTGTAAATTGTAGTTCCTTTGACATTTTTAGTGTTGTTTTGTGTTCAAGTTGTGCAAACTAACAACAATTAATCCAGGTGGGAAAAAAAAAAAAACAACAATTGTTCAATGCAAACAAACAAAAAAAGTGCGAATTTGTCTAATTTTTTTTTAAAAATCTTAATTAAAAAAATCTAATTGACAATACACACAAGCTAATGATCAAGGAGCTCAAATTCAATATAAATCATAACATTAATAAGCAGAAATCACAACCTTCTTCAAATCTAATAATATATAATAGAGTTTAGAATAACCCATGTAAAACATTTAGACAATTGGCACCTTTATTTTATCATTAAAAAAACTATTTTGTAAGGTTTATTTTGTGTGCTTATAGTCACAATCTTGTAAAGGTTTATATGGAATGTGATTATCCACATTTAAATCACAATTCATTAGTGTTGCAAAAAAAAAAAAAAAAGGTCACCAAGGGTGTGATTATAAAGGGGGTTTAATGTATCATTGTTGTGTAGGTCTCCCCCTTCCTTAATTACAATAGGGTGAAGCCAACAAACAAACAAGAAAAAAGAGCTTCTTCTTCTTCTTGGTACCCAAGTGGCGAAAATGGACCCCAATCATGTTATTTCCCCAATCCTGATCACCAAGCAAGGATTGTATGTATGTATGTATGTATATATGTATGTAGATGCAGAGTATGTATGTAAGTATGTATGTATGTACATATGTATGTAGCTCCTGAGAGTAAAACAATTATTGCTTGCTACTCTAATAATCCCTGCAAAAAATGGGCCCTCCTATTCCACACCACTTCTGAATCAGCATGTGACTACACTGACAAGTGAGCTTCATTATTGACTACTTACCTATCAACCCAAGTGTCTCTCACCTTCTTCCAATATAATGCCCCTGACCATATTGCAGCTCAAAATGATTTTCATACCCATTGTGGTGATTGTAGGGTTTAGGGTTTAGGGACCCCATTTGAAAATAGATAATGAGCTTTCTTCTTCCCTCAAATTTGTTTGCCACTTGTGGTGGGTTCTTTCTTCCATGTCCGAATCCATTCACAAGTGAAGTGTAGTGATCCTTTTTTTCTTTGGTGTCTTTTGGATCTTGGGAAAATATTATTTGGAGTGTGGTTTGAAACCTTATAATTCAATGATTGATTGTCATAAAAAAATTTGGTTTGATGAAACAAAATGAACCGAGCTATTATTTCTAAGCTAATAGAAACAACATCTAACTAAGCAATGCTTATTTCTAGCCCAATGGAATTCTATGTGTCAAACCACAATTATTTCTAACCCCATGGAACAAAAAAAATCAACCACAATTATTTGTGACCCAATGGAACACAAAATCAACCACACAATTATTTCTAGCTAGCTGAATGGCAAACAAATGTAACCACAATCATTTTGAAGGAGTGAGTGGTAGAATACGTTTTCTAGGTGTGACCTCTCAAGTTCCAATCATGAAGGATGCAATAAACTCTCACTAGTGTTTTGGTTTGTGTCAACTGGTTCTCTCATTCACCCTCCCCCCAACCCTTTCATTGCTTCTTCTTCATTTGTCCTTTCTCTTTCTTATTATTGCATGGTGGGCTCTCTCTCTCTCTCTCCCTGATTTTTTCACATTCAAATTTCATATATTTCAATGTACCATTGTAGTCTAGGGTCAGTTTCCATGTTCACAAAACGAATTATTTTATTTTATTTCCAAAAAATGAATTCGTTTTTAAATTCTGAAATTACATATTTTTTCATCATCTACTATAATATTGTGATATGAGTAATGAAATTATTCAGAGTGTAGCCTATGATAATTAGGATGATTTTCAACATATGAATGTCATATTTTCACAAAATTTCATTTCACTATTTTTAGGATTATTTAACAACGAAGCTAACCTACTCCCAAGAAAAAATTGGGTTGTAAGCATGCTGGTGTAGATGGGTTAGTTGTGAACTAAAACACTTGGAACTAAGAAAATCTTTGCCACCCAAAATTCACTTGGAGTGCGATAGATACATAGATTATGGGTTAAGTTTTCATGTTGTTTGTGAACATGGGTTCCTGAACCATTTGGTGGAAGTACCTAACCTTAATTGTCCACTTTTGTGTGCTCACTCTCGTAGAACTCCATACTTACTTGGATGCTCGAATTCTAACCATGCCCACATGGCGTTGGTTAATGGTGACACGAGATACATGGTGCTTGGGTTAAGATCCTTCTTTCTTAGGGCATCTTTACTCACACCCTCAATTTGTGACATCCGAAATATAAATAAATGGTTCTCCCTCTCCCCACCCATGAACAAGAAAAACTAAATAGTTTGTATAGTAAGAGAGATAATTTAAATGTCACAACTTAGGCCAATTGTCACAGTTGGTCAATAAAAAAAAATGAATAATAGTCTAGTTATTTCTTGTTTTTATTGCACTCGTCCATAGCTCTTTTGGGGCCTTGACATATGTGCATTTTTTCAAGCCCAAAACCATATTTTATGAAGGAGTTCAGGGTGCTGCAACATGCACCATCAGGCTCATTATTTGAGCAGAATTTCTTTTAAAAATTACAATTTTTTGTCACCATTTTTTTCCCTAGGCTAATGGCAACAACACACAATTGGGCAAAAACTTACTTATTTATTTATCGTTCCCATTATTTCTCTTGGATCAAGAAATTTTGCTGTAAACACCCCCCAAAAGGCCAAAACAATTATCACACAAAACAAGCTTTTTATATTGGCAAAATTTTGCTTAGAAGTGAAATTAAGATTTCAAAATTTAAGAGATTTTGGAGGTTTTGAAATTGTTAAAGAGCCGCTGAACACTCGTTTCTCTTCCCCTACCCCCTACCCCTTTTTCTTTGTTTCTTACATGCAAAATTGTAGACCACACAAATCACATTCCATTTTATGATAAAAATTTATTCAAGTGGTTGGAAAGGTTAGAAGATGAAGAAAATTTTTAATCTTCAGATGATGAAGAACCATACCTCAAGATTACAACATACATAGACCAATGACTCTCTCATCATGCAAGTTATGAGCAACCCTAAACCCAAAGCCTTAAATCTTAGATACCAAGAGGAGAACCCCACATAAGGAGCTCTAGTGAGATCATATGTTTGTTAGGGCATCCCATGGACACATTGGCTCTTTATGGAAATCTAAAATTGATTGATCCATGATATGAATTGGTGGCGCGAGTAGAAAGCCCATCCATACATCCATGAGTCAATAGGGTTGGTTGGGTTGGTTGGGTTGGTTACTTGTGTCAAGTGTTCGGTGAAGCACATGCCAACACTATATGATTGAGTTGGCCTAGTCAGAAGCTTAATGACAAACCACAACTACTTTGTATTTCATATGATCTACAAGGGAAAATGAGCAAGAAAATTTTGCTTTGTGTGTGGGTGGAGTCAAGTGTAGGTTGATGCATTGGCAAGGGGGGAATTATTACACCAGTGTTAGCTAGATATCAATATGCATAATTGTCAAGTATGGATAAAACCATATCCGGGATGTTTTTTTCTCCTTATGCTACACATCATCCATCCATCATATATGTAAACCTAAGGTCCATCCTTAAAGCTTCAACTCTCAAGCTCATGTTGTTCTTTTTTTGTGTTTTGGGATGACACTAAGTTGTGCTCGTGTTAAAAAAAAACATGACCATTTGTTTTGGATACATATCCTTATTTTTTTGTAAGGAAAAAAAAAGAAGGATGTCCCGAGAGGAGGTCATTTGTGAATGAAGAGAAAGGGAGAAGTGTTTGGTTGATGCTACCTATAATATTATTATTTTGCACTTGTTTTATTCTTCATATCTAGCCAAGAAGCCAAACAAGTGCAACCACTATAAATGTAAGATTGGCATGCCCATCACCATGGCAACAACTCTCACCCCAACCCCAAAATTTTGTGCATGCAAATATAATATTAAAAAATTGGGATGTAGACCAAAAATTTTAATCAAGTATCTATGCTCCATCATGAATTTCCTATATATCATGTGTGCCTAAAAGGTGATAGGGTTTGTACATGCCTTCCACTATTTTTATGGGGGAAAAAAAAAAAAAAAACATTGGGTCATGCCACATTTGTTTCCAAGCCTTTTTATAGGCCACATGTTGCATTAAACCCAATTTTCTAGGTTTTTTGCAATTTTTCATCAAAATTTTCAATATTTTAGCAGAGGAGTTATTGAAAAAAAAAATTACTCCACAAAAAGTTTGCCAATTTGTATTGTCACCCTATTTTATTTTATTATTATTATTATTATTATTAATTTTTTATCACATATGTAGTACAAATGGTTTAGCAATGTCTCATGTTGGAGTACAATAAGAAACCCAAATTCATGATCCAATCTCTTTAGACTTGGAAAAAAAACAATTTTCATAAAATAGTCCCTTTTTATTTATTAAAAAAAACTCAGATCATGGCATGTATCATATTAAGCTATGAGGATTTTTAAAGCAATTAAGCTTTAATAGTTTAATAGCTTCCGATTTGCCGTCCACTTGACATTCACCAACCATAACATAACCTCTCACCCTTCGTTTCCAAATTCATGCATTGCTTGACGGAACGTCAAATATGGGTGTTTTTGTCGATTTAGAAGATGGCTACACAACTTTTCATCCATTTAGAAGAAGGTTACACACATTTTCATCCACCAATAGGAGGGGTTTTTTTTCGTCGATTTAGAAGAGGGTTACATAACTTTTCATCCATCAATAGGGGAAGTTGAGTTTTCATCCATTGAGAAGAGGGGTTCTGCAACTTTTCATCCACCATATAGGAGGGTTTTGGTGTTGTTCTCAAACTTGTGAATGGTAGGTTATGTCTGGTAACTAGCTTGAGGTCAAAGTTGCACGTCACGCGGCAAGCACTTACTTCAAGAACACAATGCCCCACTCCTTGGGGCATTACCCTACACAAAACACTACAAAATGAGTCCAAGGAATTGAATTTGAAAATTCTCCCCCAAAAACAACCACACCGAACTACCCTTGTAGTAGTACCTTTTCAGGTCGGGGCACTTGGGACGCTGAATAATAATTTTTATTTTTTTCAAAATCCACTTTCAGCAGTTAATAATAATAATAATAATAATAATAATAATAGTAATTTATGAAATTTCAGCAATAAATATAGGGACGCTTCTTTGGTGGCAGGTTTTCTAAACCCCCCACCCAATCTTGAACATAATGAGACCTTTTTACAACAATTCAATTACATTTGCTTCTTTTTGCAAAAATTGGGGAGACGTAAAAGGGGATGACCACCTTAATTTGGTGCAAAAAACTAGTTTGGGTCCCAGTCATTTAGTACACTTTTCTAATTTTGTCGTCCCCAGTTACATGTTTGGTGCCCTATTATTATGACAAAACAGGACGATCTCACCCCCAGTTCGACAAACTTTGCGAACGACTTTAATAATGTTCCACCAAATTATTTGCATATAAACACTACACATAATTACTTGAGATATTTGGAAAAAAAGTCCCCCAAGAAAACGAAATCAACGGCTAACTATTTGAAAACTTAAATTTTTTTTAAAAAACGAAATAATACCTAATCATGTCAGAAACTGTTACACAAACCGGCAGTAGGTAGGTAGGTAGATAAGTAGGTACCTACAATAATAAAGTTCGTAGGTAAATTGTCGTTGGTAGCTCACTAAAATCCAAACCGCCAAAAACCAAAATCCAAAAACCTATTGGAGATAGGTAGGTAGGTAGGTAGGTAGGCAAGTAGGTAGGTACATAGGTAAGTAGGTAAGTAGGTAGGTACGTTTCATAATACCCTTTTCTCCCTCTGCAGCAACAAACAACGCACAACAACAAACATCGCTCGCTTCGACCCTGATTTTCTCTGTTTTGTTCCTTTTCGCAAGACTGTTTGCGTCCCGCTCCGCTCCCGTTTCCGTCACTTCCTACTTCGCCTTTCAGCAGACGTGCATCACAGGTTTTGTTCTCGCGCTCTCTATCTCTGTCTCTGTCTCTCGTTTTTTTTTTTTTTTTTTTTTTTTTTTTTTTTTTTTTTTTTT